>Ga0070668_100001029_pt1 | contig 19559 bp, 15 predicted proteins | sample KBSS43metaG_FD_64661 | JGI IMG/M metagenome (GOLD analysis project Ga0070668, IMG submission 64661) | Switchgrass rhizosphere microbial communities from Kellogg Biological Station, Michigan, USA - KBS S4-3 metaG | ecosystem: Host-associated > Plants > Roots > Rhizosphere > Soil ... | reverse complement strand
TTGAGCGCCTCGATGCCTTGCCGGGCGAGCGCCACGAGCGATTCGTCCTCGGGCTGGTTCTCGGAAGGCGCGTCCACGAAGTCCGTCAGCAACGCGAAGTGCAGGTTCGCGTCGCGATTCGCAAGAAAGCGCACCTCCAGCGCATCCACGAGGCCCGCGATGTCGGAGGCGCCGGCGAGCAGCGTCGGCACCACGACGAGCGTGCGCGACTGCGACGGCAGCCCGTCCGAAAAGTCCATCCGCGGCAGCGGATGCGGCGTCACGATGAGCGTCGTCAGCCAGTTGACCATGCTGACACCGAGCTGGCTCGACGCGATCGTCAGCAGGATCGCGAGGACCGCCAGCATCGGGCCTTGGACGCCGTCGGCGAGGGCTTCGCGCAAGAGCAGCGCGGTGAAAGCCGCAGTGATGCTGACGATTGCGCCGAGGTAGAAGAACAGCGGACTGCGGCGGCCTATCCGCCGCACTATCTGCCCGGTCGAGAGCCGCATGCGGGCCGCCCGCTCCAGCCTCCGCCTTCCCTTGTCGATGAGGTAGTAGCCGACGTGCGCGGCGCGCTCGTCCTCGCCGGTACGGTCACCGGCGCGGGAGGCGCCTTCGTGCGCCAGCTGGATCGCTCTCCGCGCGACCTCGCTTTCCGGCAGCGGACTGCCTTTCGCTATCTCCTCTATCGCGTGCCGGTAGCGATCGCGCGTAGCGAAGTCCATCCGCGGATAAATCCCGACGGGATCCTCGCGCAACTTCTTCTCGACGACGCTCATCGATTCGACGAAGTCGCGCCAGTCCATCGATCCCAGGAAGCGCAGGCTGCCGATCGTGTTGCTGATGGAGACCTGAACGCCCGCCTGCTCCTGCGTGCCGATCTGCACCATCTGCTCGATCGACATGCCCGTTTCCGCGAGGGACTGCTCGATCCAGGTAAGCGGCAGCGCGAGCGCTGCGCTGTGTCCCTGCAACCGGCGGGTGAGCTCGGCCACGAACGAGCTCACGAGCGGCGGGCTCGACCGCGCCATGTCGGCGATAACGAGGATCAGGCTCTTCGGGTCGTGGTGCGCCACCTCCATCATCTGGTCCGCCCACGCGCTCGCGCGATTGCGGTCGATCGTGCCGGCCGCGATTCGCGCGCCGACGCGGCGAAGGTTCTCGATCAGCGCGAGCCGAAGCATGATCGGAATCGCCCACAATTCGCCCACCTTGAGCGGCGTGACCGACTGATAGGCCGCGACGAAGCGGGAAAGCGTCTCCGCATCGATGCGGCCATCGCCGTGCGAGATGGCCTCGAAGGCGAGGTCGTAGACGCGAGGCAGGTCGGCGGAGGGGCCGTTCGCAAGACGCGGCAACTCGCGGCTATAGCCTTTCGGCAAATGCCGCTTCGCGGTGCGAATCTGCTCTTCGATCAGGTAGAAGTTGTCGAGCAGCCATTCCGCCGCGGGCATGATCCGGCGATTGGCGCCGACCGACGCCGTCAGGAGATCGCAGACCTCGGTCAGCAGCGCTTCGTTGTCGGCGAGACGAACGAGCAGGCGATCGGGGCCGCGGCCGCGCGCCAGACGATGAGACAGCGCGAGCTTCTGGCCGTGCTCCTCCATCTGCTCGGCGCTGTATAGCTCCGAGCGAAGCGGCGGCTCCTCATCGGTGTATTTGCCGACACGCTCGGCATGGGCCAGGCGCGGACCGACCGCGCGTAATCGCCCGAAACGCTTCCGGGTGCTCGCCTTCAATTGAGGATATCCATCGATTCGATCCCGTCGCGTTACGCGCTCCACGCAAGATCGTACGCTACAGGCGATCCCGCCGGCGGCGATGCCTCGGGCGGCGCAACCGCCGTCAGCCCTCGCGGCGTTCGATGCGCTCGTTTATGACCGCAGCCTTCGTTGTTTCGCTGCTCGTCGCCGAGCGGGAGGCGGCGGATCCTGGCCCGCGGGAGCAGGCGCGGATCTGTGCGTGTCGTGCCGCAAGAGCGACCGTGTGGATGCGGTTTTTCGAACCAGTCTACCGAAGCGCCGGCGTGCCCCTAAACGCGTGGCGCAAGTTCTCCGCTTTTGTTTCGCTGTTCAGCGCAGACCGAAGAACGACAGAATGGCGACGATGATGACGATGGCACCAACCAGGTAAACGATGCTGTTCATTTGAGCTCCTGTTCGTTTGCAGTCGATTGACGCTGGGCTGTAGCGGACAAATCATATTTGGGTCTAGGAAGCGGGTCGGTACGTTAGCGCACACAGGCTCGGATTGAACGACCCACCCTGTGTGCCAGCGAACAGACGATGCTCGTTCGGACGACGCATGCTGCATTATCGATTCTCGTGTGCGCGGGAGAACTCGCGCCGTGTGCCTACTCGATCTGAGATTCAGATGTAACCGTTCGTAACGGGAACGGTGTAACTGTGCGTAACACACGGCGCGAGGGCGGAACCTCGTCGCTCGTGCAGTCATCGAATGGACGGTCCTGCACGTTGATGGCAGCACGCGCCAAAAACCATTCGCGAGGTACGAACGATGAATATCCAGTCCTTGTGCTCCCGAACCCTCGCTTTGATGGCAGGAGTCGTGTTGCTTGCGGCGAGCGCGCTGGCGAGCGCCGACCCTCCCTTCCAGGTGATACGGCTCGGGTACACGACCGGCGCTGTGAGCTTCTCGCCCGCCGGCGAGGACGATTGGGTCCGTGCCACGCTGAACCGGCCGCTGACGATCGGCGATCGTCTCTGGGTCGATTCGGGGGCTCGCGCCGAGCTTCAGATCGGCGGTTCGATGCTGCGGCTCAACGGTCCGTCGGGCATTACTGTGCTGAATCTCGAGGACAACCTCACGCAGCTGCAGTTGACGCAGGGCGCGATGAACGTTCGCGTTCGCCACCTCGATCCCGACCAGACGGTCGAAGTCGACACGCCGAATATTGCGTTCACCATGAAGCAGCCTGGCAACTATCGCGTCTTCGTGGACACCGACGGCAATGCGACCGACGTCGTCGTGCGCAGCGGCCGCGCCGAAGTGTACGGCGACGGCGCATCGTACGTTGTCGATTCGCGCCAGTCGTACCGGTTCTACGACACGACCCTCAAGGATTACGAGCAGTTCGCGACGCCGCGCCTCGACGATTTCGATCGCTGGGCGTCGGACCGCGACCGGCGCTACGACGCTTCGATATCCGCGCGGTACGTTTCGCCCGACGTTATCGGCTACCAGGACCTCGACACTTATGGCTCATGGGGCGCCGACCCGAACTACGGCAACGTCTGGTACCCGACTCGCGTGACGGCCGAATGGGCGCCTTATCGCGACGGACACTGGGCCTGGGTCGATCCGTGGGGGTGGACGTGGGTCGACGATGCGCCGTGGGGCTTCGCCGTCTCCCACTACGGACGCTGGGCGCACATCGGCAATCGCTGGGGCTGGGTCCCCGGACCCGCGCGCACCCGCGCTTACTATGCGCCGGCGCTCGTCGCGTTCGTCGGCGGCAACAACTTCTCACTGTCGGTGTCATCGGGCAGCGTCGGCGCGGTCGGCTGGTTCCCGCTCGGCCCGCGTGAAGTCTACCGGCCATGGTATTCGGCGAGCCGCCGCTACGTGGAGCAGGTCAACGTCAGCAATACGGTCGTGAACACGACGGTGATCAACAACATTTACGCCAACCCGAGCGTCGCCAACGTCAACTACGCCAATCGCCACGTTCCGGGCGCTGTGGTCGCCGTCCCGACGACAGCTTTCGTGCAGTCACAGTCCGTGCAGCGCGCTGCTGTCCGTATGACACCGCAGATGGTGGCCAGCGCGCCGGTCTCGGCGGTCGCGGCAGTCGCGCCGACCGAGCGCAGCGTGCGCGGACCGGCGTCACAAAGCGGGAACGTTCCGGCTCGCGTGTTCGAGCGGCAAGTGGTCGCCCGCAGTGCGCCGGCCCCTGCTCCGGCCAATTTCGCCGCGCGGCAGCAGCAACTCGCGCAGCAACCCGGCAGGCCGCTCGACGAGAATGCGCGCACGGAAGCGAGAGCGACCCCTGCGAGCCCGTTGCCACACGTGAAGGTTGTCACGCAATCGCAGGCCACACCTCCCACGGCGGTGCCGCCGCCGTCGACCGCAGCGGACAGGCAGGCCCGCATGCGCGATCGCCCGGGCCAGCCAGTCGAAGGAAGGGGAGCGGCGGAGAAGGCCGCGCCCGCGCAAGTTGCCCAACCCGTCGCGCCGGCACAGCCACCCGAGCGCGGCAAGGGTGAGCGCGGGAAAGGCAACGAGGAGCGCGGCCAGCCGACGCAGGCATCGCCGGGCGCCCCGCCACAGGTCGCGACGCCCGGCCCGCAGCCTCGCGTGAGCTCGCCGGCGCAAATGCGAATCCAGCAACAGCAGCAGCAACCCGGCACGCCGCCGGCCGCAGCGGCGCCGCAAGCCGCGCCGGGTGCAACACCCACACCCGCACCCGAGTCGGCGCAACGACGCGGAACGCCGCGCCTGCCGCAGGAACAAAGTCAACAGGCTCCAGCGGCACAAGAGCAGCAGGCGCGCCAGGCACAGCAACAGCAGGCACGCGAAGCGCAGGCTGCACAACAACAGCAGCAACAGCAAGCGCGGCAGGCCGAGCAGCAGGCGCGCCAAGCGCAGCAACAGCAGGCCCAGCAGCAGGCGCGCCAGGCGCAGCAACAGCAGGCCCAGCAGCAGGCGCAACAGCGTCAAGCCGAGCAGCAGGCGCGCCAGGCCCAGCAACAGCAGGCCCAGCAACAGCAGGCGCAACAGCGGCAAGCCGAGCAGCAGGCGCGGCAGGTACAAGCTCAACAGCAGGCGCAAGCGCGCCAGGCGCAGGCTGAGCAAGCTCGCCAAGCCCAGGGCGCGCCGCCGCCGCAACGCCCGCCGCGGGCCGAGGAACCGAAGGGTCGCGGCAAAGGCGAGGACCCGAGCCGCGAAGAAGAAGCCCGCAAGCAAAAAGGCTGAGCGCGCTCCGACCCGATCCACTATCCGAGGGGTCGGCGCCCCGCGCCTGCCCCTTTCGCCTCACCGTCCATGGTCCTGTCCGACGATTCCGATTCCGATGTGAAGGAGACGCCCGGCGTCAATCGGGCGCTCGTGAAGCATCTTTATCGCTACATCTGGTCGACGAGCGCGCGGGGCCAGGTTTATCTTTCCGCCCTCTCGATCGCCGTATTCCTGCTGGAGCTCGTGCCGCTCGAGCTGCAGCGCCGGATCGTCAATGGCGCCGTGGCGGAGCGCGGCCTCAAGTACATCTTGACGCTCTGCCTCATCTACGTAGGCGTAGCGGTGCTGCACGGGGCGTTGAAGTTCGCCATGAGCGTCTATCGGGGCTCGGTCACCGAAGGTGCGAACCGGCGGTTGCGGCTGCGGATCGATCCCACCGGTAACGCGCAACGGGACGACTCGTGCACCGCGAAGGGCGTCAAGGTTTCGATTGTGGTGTCGGAGGTGGAGGCGGTGGGAGGCTTCGTCGGGTCCAGCTTTTGCGACCCGCTGCTCAATGCCGGGATTCTGGTCAGCGTCTTCGGCTACATGATGGTCGTGCAGCCCTGGATGGCGCTGGTCGCGATTCTCATCTTCCTGCCGCAGTTCCTGTTCATTCCGTTCCTGCAGAACGCGATCAACCTCCGCACGAAGCGCCGGATCAAGAAGCTGCGCGCGATGTCCGTCGACATCGTGAACGACCAAGCCGCCCACGAAGCGACGCGGGCAAAGCGCACGTTCCGGCAGCGTATCCGCGACGTCTACCGCCTCAACATGCAGATCTACGTCCGGAAGTACGGGATGAACTTCCTCATGAACCTGCTCTACACTCTGGGCGTGATCGGCATTCTGGGGGTCGGCGGCTGGCTGCTGCTGCAAGGGCGCACCGAGGTCGGCACGATCGTCGCGTTCATCTCGGGCCTTTCGCGCATGAACGGGCCGTGGGGCGAGCTCGTAAACTACTTCCGCGACCTCACGAATGCCGGACTCAAATTTCGGATGATCGAGTCGGCGCTCGACGGTCGCCCGCTGGACGTCGCTGCCGAGGCTGCCGAGACTGCCGCGGCGACGGGATACTAGGTGTGCATGGGCTTCGGCGGCGCGTGCTCGGATCGCGTGCCGATGCGCTCGTACTCGGCTATGACCTGCGCCCCGAACAGAAGCAGCGTCGCCCCGATCTCGAGGCTCAGCAAGACGACGATCGATGTCGTGAGCGAGCCATATACGACGGTCACCTGCGACAGCGTGCCGAAGTACCAGACGAGCACGTGGCGCGTGATTTCCCATAGGATCGTCGCCGTGACCCCGCCGAACAGCGCGTGCCGCCATTTGAGCCGTCCCACGGGCATGACCATGTAGATCGACGTGAGGACGAGAACTTCTCCCGTCACGCCGAGGAAGTACAGCAGCACGCCCGACAGCCCGCGCAGCGACCACTCGTAGCCGAGGAACAGCACGTTGTCGCCGCCCATCGCCTGCAGCGATCCGGCGACGAGAGTGACCATCAAGAGGCCTATCCCCAGGGCGACGATGTAGCAATACGGCAGGATGGCGGAGATGAGGAAATGGCGGCGGCGAATGACGACGCGATGGACAAAGATCACCGACATCGCATTCTCTAGCACCGTGAACGCAAGCGAGCTGAAGAACAGCATCGTCACGAACAGCACGAGACCCATGACGCCGCGATTCTCGACGAAACGGGAGAGCTCGACGATCACCGCTGCGGATTCGCCAGGAATCAGCCACTCGAGATAACGCCCGAGCGTGTCGAGAAGTTCCTGCTGGTCGATGACGCGCGACAGCGCGATCAGCATGAGGATCAGCGCCGGAACGATCGACAGCAGTGTGTAGTAGGCGACCGCGCCGGCCAGCAGCAGGCCCTGGTTCGCCTTGAACGCCCGCAACGCCCGCATCGCGAACGTGCCGGGGTTCGAGAGCGCGAAGGCGGCGTTTTCGCCGAAGAATCGCACGAGAATGGGAGCAGGTGGCTTGGACGTTGTCTCGTCGCCCCGGCCCGGGCGAATGTTTGCGGCCGCTGGCCTCTCGCGCCGGGCACGAGCCGGAAGGGCGCGGGAGAATTGCATTGTCGTCAGGTCTTGCCGAACTGGAGCTTCGCGTTCCCGACGCACGCGTCCTTGGCCGGCCCGGCGTACGCGGCGCACTTCTCGACCGCCACCTTGTAGTCGGCGTCGCGCTTCTCGGCCTCGGCTTCTTTGACCGCATCGCGCTTCACGGCAGCGCCTTCGCGCGCATTGCCCGCCAGGCGATCTACCCGCGCGTCGGCTTTCACCCTCACGAGCGCGGCTTTCGCCTCCTTCACGCAGACGTCCTTGCGGTTACCGGCAAGGTCGTCGCATCTTTCGATCGCGACGTCGTGGTCGGCGCGGGCGCGCGCGACACGTGCGTTCTCGCGCGTCGCGGCCGTGTTCTGGTAGGCGACGGCGGCCTCGGCGCGCGTGACGTCGTTCTTCCCTTTCGCTTCCGCGATGCAGATGTCCTTCGCATTTCCAGCGAGGGACGAGCAGGCTTCTCGGTCGACCGCGTACTGCGCGTCGGCATTCTTCTTGGCCGCGTCGTAGCCTTCCTTGGTCAGCGTTCGAGACGACCCAGGCTTCGGCACGGAGGTCTGTGCGCCGCTTTCGACGGGAAACGCGGCCGCGGCAACCCCCAAAAGAACGACGAGCGGGAGAACGTTCCGCATCGCGTCGCCGGCTAGCGGCCGGCCGTCACCGGAAAGCGGCAACGTACGTCGCGCCGCGGCCGCGTGCGCGCACACCAGGCACTGCGAGTCGTTCGCTCACGCGGCAGGCGAGCCCACTGCAGGCCCACTCGTGGCGCCCTGAAGGCACGCCGCGAATGCATTGCGCGTCGCTTGGTAAACACCAGCGTCGGAGCCAAAGGGCCAGAAGACTTGGCCGCGTCCTCGAAGACTTCCGATGGCTTCCTGTTCATTGCCCCTCCGCGATTCGTTGCGGGATCGTCGGCACGCTGCTAGCCCAGGTTGTCGGCGGCGAATCCCCAGTTGATCAGCCTGTCGAGCACGGCGTTGACGTGATCGGCACGCTTGTTCTGGTAATCGAGGTAATACGCGTGCTCCCATACGTCGATAGTGAGCAGGGGCGTCGCCCCCTTGGTCAAAGGGTTGTCGGCGTTGCCGGTGCTCACCACCTTGAGCTTTCCGTGGTCCTGCACGAGCCACGCCCAGCCGCTGCCAAACTGTTTGGTTGCCGCCGTCGCGAGCTCTTTCTTGCACGCATCGAGCGTCTGAAATGACGCGTCGATCCATTGCTTCAACGCTGCCGGCGGCTCACCCCCTCCGCTCGGGCGCAGCGAACGCCAGTAGAAGTCGTGGTTCCACGCTTGCGCGGCATTGTTGAAGATCTCGGTCTTGTCCGCTTTGCCGGCTGTCGCCGCGATGACCTTCTCGAGCGAAAGACTCTCGAGCTCGGTCCCGGCGATCAGCCTGTTGAGGTTGTCTACGTACGTCTTGTGGTGCTTGCCGTAGTGAAAGCTGATCGTTCTTGCGGATATGACCGGGTCGAGCGCGTCCTCGCCCCACGGAAGGGGCGGGAGCGCGTGAACCGCGTTCGGCCGGGCGGTGGCATCGGCGCTCATGGGTCATCCTTTCGCGTGTATACGGCGGGTAATTCGTTGACGCTCGGGCGGCGTGGTGTGCACGTCGTTCAGCTGCCTCTCCGCCCGGAGTGTCTCGACGGCTCGCTACTCGCGGCATCGGTGCCGGTCGGGCGGGCTTCCGGCGGCGGCGGGTAGTCTTCTTTGGCGTGCCGCTTCGCTTCCTGCTCGGCCTCGAGCAGCTGCCGGCGCTCCGCCTCGTCCTTCGGTGCTGCCGCCCGCGCGGCCGCGTCGACCTTGCCGGATTCTACGAACTTGCGCTGCGCTTCGTTGAATTCATGCGCGGCCTCGTAGTTGCCTTCGCCCTGCACGCTATCATGGTGCGATTCGTTGCTGGCGGAATGGTTCGCGGTGCCTTCGGCGTTGCCCGTGCGGCCGGCGGCGACTTTGCGGCGGCGCTTGGTCTTGGCGTAATGCATGGGATTTCCTCCTCGCGTCTTTTACTGCAGCCTATCTCTGCGGACAGCGTGTGGGGCGAGACGAGCCTCGGGGAAACTATGCGCGGGCGCCCTGACACGTTCTGTGCGGTGGCGCACAGCGAATCGGCACACCACTAAGGGGTCCGGGTGACACCCGGATTCCGGAATGGGGCCTTGCGCGAAAGGATGCACGAAAGGCCAATTCGGAACCGGGGTGTCCGGGGTGGCGTCAACCGGGCGTTCAGCGTGGGGTGCCGCGCCGGAACATGTTGACGATCGCGAGCAGCACTGCCGCGCCAAGGAACGACACGAGCAGCCCCGACATGCTGAAGTCATTGCTGTTGATCGTTCCCGTGCCGAACAGCGGCGCGATCAGGAAACCGGCGATCAACGCGCCGACGATGCCCACGACGACATTCAGAAAGATGCCTTGCTGCCCGTCGGTCTTCATGACGAGACTCGCAAGCCAGCCAAGGATGCCGCCTACTACCAGCCAGATGATGATGTTCATGCTTCTCTCCTTGCTATCGGTTTCACTGCTGCCGTCACGAACCGTACGGCAGACCCCTTACTTCCCGTCGCGATCGGAATCGCCGGGGACGGCACGCTCGACGGCGTCGCTCACGCGTTGCCACGAATCGCGCGTCGCGTGCTTCGCGTTTTCCCACCCGAGCTTCGACGTGCCCTTCGCGCGGTCCCAATCCCGTCCGAGGTCCGATTCGACCTCGTCGAACGGGCGCCCTTCGTAGCGTTGGTAGCTGTCGATGCCATAGCGATACGCGGGTCCGTAATCGTCGTACGTCGCGCCGGAGCTGACATACGGCCGGCTCGAATACGCGTCACGCCAGTAGTTGTCTTCGGCAACGGGGTCGATCAGCCCGGCGATTCCCTTGCCGGCCAATCCACCTACCACTGCTCCCGCCACCGCGCCAACGACCGTTCCAATGGGACCGACCGTAGACCCCGCGATGGCGCCCGTCGCGGCCGCGCCGGCGATCCCGCCGACCGCTGCGCCCACACCGGTGCCGACGGGGTGCGATCCGAGTTCCGAATTCTTGTCACGATCAAGATTTTTGTTCGCCATCGATATCTCCAGAGTTTGTGATGTCCAAATATCCAGTTGTCCTGTTCGACTCTCGCATCTTCGCTTTCGCCTTGGCCGTGACCAGGCGAACTCGTGACGCGATCCGCGAATATTGCGGTAATCGACCTCCTGCGTCTGTACGGCGCGCCACACACCACGACGCGCAGGGAAGCGCCGGCTTCGGCAAACGCGTCCGCTGGACGCTACGACAGTCGGCTATGACGGTCGAAAAGAGATGCGATATGCGCGTCAGCGCACAGAACCGGCAGGAGGCGAAGGAGCACGATGTGCGGGGTCGACGCTTCCGCGCCGACGCAAGACATCGCAAAAGGAGCGCATATGGAATCCGCGAGCTACGGCAACACCCCCAATAGCACGACCGGCCTTTCCCCCGGCACCGGCGAGGCCGCCATTAACAAGGCATCGTCGGCCGCCCACTCCGCCGTCGACTCCTTCGCGAACGCTGCTGACGACGCGACCCGCAAGGCGAAGCCCAGGATCGACAAGGTCGCGACCATGGCGCACGACGTCGTCGACAAGGCGGCTGGCGCGGCCGCGGACACTGCGGACAAGCTGACGGCGCGGAGCGAAAGCCTAGTCTCGGACACGTGCAATTATGTGTCCGCTAATCCGCTGAAGTCCGTGGGCATCGCCGTGCTGGCTGGATTCGTGCTCGCCCGCATCGTGCTGTAAGCGGCCCAAGAAAACCGGCGGATCATCGATGCTCACTCAAAACGATCCCAACAACGAAGCCGCATCGAGAAACGCGGACGGCACCGCCGCCGACCTCCGCGGCCTAGGGGCAACGCCGTTGCGCGGCGTGTTCGAGGAGGTGTCGCGCGTCCTGGGCGCCGTTCGCGAGACGGTGTCGAGCTTCCTCGAGCTCGTGTCTCTCGAGGCGCATCGGGCGGGCTCGGCGCTCGTGTGGATGATTGCGTTCGGCGTCGTTGCCGGCGTATGCGTCATCGCGACGTGGCTCGGCCTCATGGCCGCGCTCGCGATGTGGGTGACGAACATGGGCTTATCGCCGATCCTCGCGGTGCTTCTGGTGGCGCTGCTCAATCTCGCCCTGGCCGGCGGGCTCGCCTACGCGGGCATCCGCAAGAGCGACAGCCTCACATTCCCCGCGACGAGGCGGCAGATCGCGGGTCACCGCGCGGCGAAGGCAACCACATGAAGCACAGTCACACGCTTGCCGCGATCGACGCGGCCGAGACGAGGATGGAAATATCGCGGCGCGAAATTCGCGAGGGCCTGCACCGCGTGGACCGCGCGTTTCGCGAAACGGTGACTCGCCCGTCGACGCTCGCAGCCGCCGGCGGAATTGCCGGCCTCGCTGGTCTGGCGGGTTTCCTTCTCGCCCGCCGCCCCCGGGCGCGCGTCAGGTACACGAGCGCGCGATATACGAAAGCCGGCGCCGGCGTGGTCGTCGCTTCGTCGCTCGCCGCGGTCGGCCGGTTCCTGCTGTCGCGCTACGGCGTCAAGGGACTGACGCTCGTCGTGCGCCAGCTGCGAAGAAAATGGGAGAAGCGAAACGCCGCGTCCGCACACTCCGCCGCCGCGTCCCCGTATTACGCTGCTGCATCCGCGTACTCCGCTGCGGCCGCCGGGGATTCGCGCTCCGCCGCCGCCGGGGATTCTCGCTCCGCGGCCGCGACCAAAGACTCGCGCTACGACACGACGACCGGAGATTCATACCACTCCGCCGGCACGGCGCACTGAACGGACAGCTTCGGTTTTCCGGTACTGGCTGGGCCCAGCGGGCAGCGCCCGCCCAGGCTACGCGCGTTACTTCTTCCGCATGTAGAAAACGTACTCGCGGTTCTCTTCAGTCGAGGACAAGAGCGCGTGGCCGGTCTGCTTCGCAAAGGCCTGGAAGTCCTTCACGGCCCCCGGATCCGTCGCGACGACCTTCAACACCTGCCCTGACGTGAGGCTGTTAAGCGATTTCTTCGTCTTGAGGATGGGGAGCGGACAGGAGAGTCCGCGCGTATCGAGTTCCTGATCGAAATTCACGTCGCCTTCCTCCGTCGGTATCAGGTCTTGAGGCGCCGACATTATCGCCTGACGAGCGACGCTCAGTCGCCGCTCAATCGAAAGTGCGCCGGAAATAGATGCCCAGGGCGCCATACGTGCCGGCCTCCGCGCGGATCGTGAGCGAGCGCGTGAGCTCGTATTCGAGGCGCAGCGCTTGCGTTGCCAGCGTGAGTCCCTGCTCGTAGACGAGCGTCAGGCGATCGGTAAGGCGCTTGCCGACGGCGATCACCTGGTTCTCGGCGGCGGGCGCGCCGGGTGTGGCGTTGTGCGATGTGCTGCGCAGGCTGATGTCGTCGAGCCCGATCGACTGCGCGATCGACGCCGAGATCGGCTTGCCTCCGGACCCCAGTAGCGCGGCCGATGCGGCCTGCAATGCCGCGAGATCTGCGCCCGTCGACCGATCGCCGCCGGCCTGGCCGAGCACGAGCCACGACAGCTTCTCGCTGTCGGGCACCGGTGGATTCGACGTGAGCTGGATGACCGGAACCTTGACGGTGCCGGTCACCGCGACGCCGGCTTCGACGGCGAGGTTTCGCCGCAGCGCCACGATGTCGAGCCCCGGGTTGTCGAGCGGGCCATCGAACACGAGTTGGCCACGGTCGATGTCGAGCCGCTGCCCGAACGCGAAGTACGTGCCGCGCACCGTGCGGATCAAGCCCTTGCCGACGAGTCCGCTGGGACCTGTGGTGACGCGCACGGCGCCCGCGAGCCGCGTCTCGATGCCTTCGCCGGAAAACGTGAGGTGATCGCCCAGGTCGAACGACACGTCGAGGACGAGCGGAATGTCGTCGAAGCGCAGCGTGCGCTTTTCCGGCTGCTTCCAGCCTTTGACGACGACATCGTTGCCGAGCGTCGCGTCGGGTGTCGCAACGTACACGATCGCGCCTTCGTCGGCCGCGAGCTTGCCGGCGAGCCTGATCTTGCCGTCCTGCGCTACGGCCGTCCCTTCGCCTCCCACGATGAGATGCAGGTCCGGACGATTGAGGGCGCGAAACTTTTGCGCCTTCCAGGTGAGCCGCGCGACGGACTTGTCGCCGCCGGGTGCGAGGCCCGTGATCTCGCCGGACGCGCGAAACGTGCCGTCGCCGGCGGTGAGCGTCATCTCGTCGACGGCGACCCGACCGTGGTCCGCTCGCACGGCGATACGGCCGTTCGTGTAGTGCACGCCGTAGCGCGGCGCGTCGATGCGCAGGCTCTCGCCGACGAACGCACCGGAGAGATTCGCTTCCTTCACCGTACCGCGCGCAGCGAAATCGAGGTGGGCGCGCCCGGAGATGACGGCGGCGCTGCCGATCCAGGGCTGCAGGATCTGCAGCGTCGGAATGTCGCCGGTCGCGGAGAACTCGAGCGGCGCGTCGGGCGCGAGGCGCCCGGGAGGCGCCCCCGCCACCCTGCCCACGGCGAGCTTCGCGTCGGCATGGTCGCCGCGCGCCGAGCGGAAAGTGCCCGACGCGTCGACCGCATCGTCGTCGAATCGCGCTCGCGCTTCGAGCGCGCTGATGCCTACGGCAAACGGCCGATCGGCGTCGGCGCCTTGTGCAATCGCAATGTCGCCGCCCTGGCGGCGCACCACGACCGTGCCGTTGAGGTGCGGCGTTGCCGCGATCTTCCACTCTCCGGACAGCGTGAGCGTCGACGTGAACGGCAGCCGCGTTCCCGCGAGGCGCGCGAACGTCGCGAGCGGCACGGCGGCAAATTCCCCGGCGGTCGCGATGCGCCCGTCGTTCCAGTCGAATTCCGCGAGGCTGAAGTTGCCGTCGGCGATCTGCAGTCGCGCCGCGCCGATGCGCACGCGTGAGCGCGCGAACTCGAGCCTGGCGGGCGCCGCGAGGCGAGTCGTCCACGCACCGTGGTTCTCGAACGCATCGAGCGTGCCTTTCCAGGCGAGCTTCTCGCTCAGTTGCCCTATATCTCCCAGTTCGCGCGTCATGTCGAATCCGCCCCGCACCGACGCGCGCGCGTCGAATTCCGCGCCTTTCGCCGCGAGCGTCGCCGTGTGCTCGGCCAGCGTTCCGGCGACGGTCGCGTTGAGCGTGCCGGCATTGCCCGAGGGTGTCGCAACTTCTTTCGCCACGACGGTGACGTCGATCCTTCGCGTGGCGAGGTCGCGGCCGAGGTCGTTGGACGTTGCGGGTGCAATGTGGGCGCGAATCTGCGCGGTTCCGGCGCCAATGCCACCGGGAAGCTTCAGCCGCTCGCCGCTCGCTTCGAGATCGAGTCCCGCTTGCGGCGGCAGGCCGGCGAAATCGGCGTTGAGGCGGAGTGCGCCCGCAAGCGACGAGGCGAATCGTGCGGGAAGCAGCGGCGCGAAATCGGCGAGGTCGGGTGAATCGACCGCGACCATCAGGTGATCGCCTGCGGCCCCTGCGGCGCCTGCCGCCGTCAGCTTCGAGTGGCCCGCCGCAAGCTCGACTACGATGTCGCGTAGGGTTTTCTCGGTGAACGTGCCGCGCCCCGCTCCCGCGAGCGCGACACCGGACAGGCGGCTTCCCTGTGCGAGCGCGACCTCCGCCCGAACTTTCAACGCCGGTGCAAGCGAGCCCGTCGCTGCGATCCTTCCATTGAGCGAGCCGTTGGGAAAGGCGCCGTAAGCGGCGGGGTCGAAGCTCGTCGCGGTCGCGTCGATTTCGAATGCGCGATCGCGGACCAGCGTCATCCGTCCGCGGCCGACGAGCTCGCCTTTTCCGGATCGCGCGCGGAAGCGATCGACGACGAGCACGTCGTTTGCGAGCACCGCCGAGAACTCCATACCGATGCCACCGCGGACCGTGCGATCGGTGACGTTCCCCCTGAACCTTTGCTGCTCGCGGTCGAGGTCGGCGACGACCGTGCCGGAAAGGCGCGTCGTAACGAGCGCCGCGTAGATCCGATGAGCGTCGATGTCGCGAAGCTCGAGCGTCCATGCGCCACCGGCGACCGCATCGCCGAGCGGGATGCGCGCGCTTCCGGTGATGTTGCCGCCGCCCTCCAGCACCGCCACGATCGAGTCGAGCGCAAGGCCGTCGTTGCGCAATGCGAAGCGCCCGGAAACCGTCGACAGCGGAATTCTCTTGGCATCGACGGCGCCGACGGAATTGTTGATGGCGTCGATCGTGCCCGCGATTCCGTCCGTCGCGGGGCTTGCACGCACGACGACGTCGAGGTTCGTCGCGGGCAACACGGCCTGCCATGCGTTTAGATCGATGCCCTTCGCGTCGATGGCGACATCGCGCCACGGCACTGCCGCGAGCGGCCCGAGCGTTGCATGCGCGGTGAATGGCGCATTGTGGGCATTCCCCGTTGCGTCTAGCGTCAGCGTGGCAAGCGACCCGCCGACGGCGACGTCGGCCTCGGTGCCTGCGAGCGCGGCATCGCCCTTCGCATGCAACTTTCCCGCGATCGCGAATGGCGCGGCGGAGCCGATCGTCGCGTTGCCGGTGATCGCTCCCATCGGGGCGACGAACGTCAAATCGGAGACGCGATGCCCGTCGGCGCCACCTCTATAGCCGAACGAGAGCCCGCGGATCGTGCCGCCGTTGGTGCCGACCCGCCATTCGAGCTCGGCGATGCCGAGGCGGTCGATCCGCACTTCGATAGGCAAGGCGAGCGTCGAAGGCATCGGCACGTCCTCCGTCGATGCCTTCGTCTCGATCGACAGCCGCTTCGCCCCCAGTCCGCGAACGACGATGCCGCGCGAGAACAGCGCCAGCGGGTTCCACGTCAGTGCGACTTCGTCCGCGGTCGTGTGCGTGTCGCGACCGTGCCATTCCACGCGCCGCAGGTTCACCGTGTCGAACAGCGAGCCCGACGCGCCTTCGATGGAAAGCGCGCCGCCGGTTCGCGCGACGAGCGCGCGGACAACGAAGTCGACGCCGGCGGGGCTCGCGAGGAACACGATGGCTGCGCCGCCGGCGACGAAGAGGAGAACCGCAACACCCAATAGCCCGCGCGCAAGCCAACGCCGGCGATGCGGGCTGGCGGGGTCGGTCCTGGTGGCGTCCGCTTTGGACATCTTCGTCCGCGTTTAGAACGTGAGGCCGACGGAGAACTGGACGCGCACCTGGTGCACGTCCTGTCCGTACGCGACGTCGAGCCGGAATGGACCAAGCGGCGTCCGCACGCGCGCACCGACGCCGTAGCCTATGGCGAGATGCACATCGGAGAGCGAGTCGATCGCGTTGCCGGCGTCGACGAAGACGCCGATTCCCCAGAACGAGTCGATCCATCGGATCGCATCGACGCTCGCCACGGCGTAATAGCGGCCGGGAACGATGGCGTCGCCGACGCGCACGCCGAGACTCTCGAAGTCGTACCCTCGCACCGTGGTGCTGCCGCCGGTGCGGAACAGCAATTTCGAAGGAATCCCGTCGCGACTGCCGGCGAGGACCGCGCCGGCTTCCGCGCGGAGGTTGATCTCGCTATCCTTCGTGAGCGGGATCCACGCGGCGTACTGGCCGCGAAGGCGGCCGAACGTGCGCGTGGAAACGCCGGGAACGCCGGCGCCTGCGAATAGCGCCGCCATGTAGCCCTTGGTCGGCGCGAGCAGATCGTCGACGCGGCGCCAGTGCCATTCGTACTCGGCGTAAAGCGCGTTCGCCGTCGTCCTCGCGGCGCCTTCCGGCTGCTGCGCGTCGATGAAATACGTCGCCGAAATCGCCCGCTCGTCACGTTCGTCGATCGAGTTCCAGCGCGTGCCGAACGCGGCCGTGCGAGTGACGAGGCTTTCGATGTCGGTGCGCTCCGCGCCCGCGTAATAGGTCGCAATCCAGTGGAAGTCGGTGGGTGGCCGCTGAAATTTGACGGATCCCGACTGGATCCTCGATTCCAGGCGGGCGTCGGCGAGGAACTGCGTTCCGTGCCCGTCCAGGTCCACGTCGCGATAGCTTGCGTTGGTGCGCCACTTAACGTCGGTCGAGTAGCCGACGCCGCCTTCGAAGCGTTTCGGCCGCGCTTCGATGACGGCGATGTTCACCGTCGCGTCCTCGGGATGTGTGGTTTCCGGATCGATCTTCGCCTGCACGCTCGCGAAGTATCCGGACGCGTTCAGACGCCGCACGTAGCGATTGAGCACGACGTCGCTGTACGGCGTTCCCCGCTCGATCAGGCTGAAGTTCCGCACGAGCGACGCGTCGTACCTCGAAAGCCCCGTGATCTCGAACATGCCGAAGCGGAACTCCGGTCCGCTCGCGAGCTCGATGTAGAGATCGGCGGTCGCGGCGTCGGGGTCGATGGCCGCTTCGCTGCGCACGATCCGCGCCGCCGCGTACGGACTTCCGGTCAACGTGTTGAGCGCACGCTCCTTCGCAAGCGACCATGCCTGTTGCCGGAACTGCGCACCCTCGGGAAGCGTCCAATCGCGCCGGATGCTCGCAATCGCTTCGGTGCCGAGCGGCGCGTCGGTCGCGGCTGCGCCCGTGACTTCGATGCGCACCGATGCAATCCTGGTCGGCGTGCCCGTCTTCACGACGAGCGTCACGCCGGTCGGCGACGTGGTCCTGTCGATCCTGACGTCGATCGCGGCGTTGAAGTAGCCCTCGGCCGCCGCGAAGTTGCGCGTCTCTTCGATCGCTTCGCGCGCGAGGCGATCGAGGAGATCCTCGGTCATGTCCGAATAGCCCTGCCACCGCGCGAGGCCGACCTCGCGCGTCAGTGTCTCCTTGAGGGGAGAGGGCGCGTCCACCGTAATGCGATAGGTCACCGTGGACTGCGAATCGCGGTCCGCCGCCGTGGTCTCACCCGTCACCGGCTCGGCAGCGTCAACCGTGAGCGCGATCAGGACGACGAGCGAAAGTGCTACGCGCCAGAAGACATGCGGTATGGATGGGACGGCGCGACGCACGCTCGTGATTATCCTCGAATGGCATTGCAGCCCGCTCGCGCGCGTCGCCGTCAGCGTGCGAAGACGATGCATTGTGGCTCGACCAAGGCTCGATCGTGCGGGGGGCGGAGCTCTCGGCGCAGTGCGGCAGGCAACGCAGCAACCTGCCGTCGCGGCGCTTCAAGCTGATGGCATATATACCTCCGGGTGGCAGGCCCGCCGCGTGCGCCGCATGGTCGGACGGTGCGGTTCCGGGAAAATTGGCCAGCCGGGCCGCACCGAAGCGCTGCTCCTCGGCTGGAGCGAGGCTTGCTGGTGTTTGCAGCGGATCTCGCACCGGCTGTAGAACGATCGTGCGATAAATGGCACGAAGCCCCCGAATCTCCTGCCAAACAACCTTGAGTGCATTGTGTAAGTGATTGTTTAATAGAAATTTAGAATTATTGCCACAGCGGAGCCGTAAGTTATTGTTCGGTAAACGGAATCAGTTGACCGCGACGTTTTTGTTCCCTTATAGTGACACGTGGTGGTAAAAAGTGGGTGCAAGTGGGGCTTTCCCGGTACCGGGCCGGTTGAACGCGATCCACGTGCATAAGTGCTCACTATCGCCTCATGTTGGGCCAGCGGGAGCATCGTGGTGGGGAACGGAGGGGCGGGAGGCGTCGATCCAGCGGGTACGGCCGCCATCTTTCGCGGCGTGAACCAGCTTGCGCTCGATTCCAAGGGCCGGCTCGCCATTCCCGCGAAACATCGCGCCGGCCTCGCGCGATTGTCGCCCGATAGCGGCAAGGTGATCCTGACCGCGGATCCCAGCCACTGCCTGCTCGTCTATCCGCTTTCGACATGGGAGCCGATCCAGGCGAAGCTGATGGGTCTGTCGTCGTTCAACGCGCAGATCCGTGGCCTGCAACGGCTGCTCGTGGGTCACGCGGACGAAGTCGACATGGACGGCGCCGGCCGGATCCTCGTGCCGCCTGCGCTTCGCCAGTACGCCCACCTCGAGCACCGCGTCGTGCTCGTGGGCCAGGGCAACAAGTTCGAGCTCTGGGACGAGACGAAGTGGCAGCAGACGACTGCGACGATCGCGTTCCCTTCCGGCGGGCTCCCGCCGGAGCTGGACGGCTTCAGCCTTTGATGGCCGAAGGTGAGCACGTCCCCGTCCTGCTCGAAGAAGCCGTCGCCGCGCTGGCGATACGTCCGGAAGGAACGTACGTCGATGCGACTTTCGGTCGCGGCGGACACGCGCGAGCCATCCTCGCGGCGCTCGGCCCGGACGGGCGCCTCTGCGCGTTCGACCGCGATCCCGCGGCGGCAGCGAGCGCGCTTGCGATACGGGATCCACGTTTCGTCTTCGACGCCCGCTGGTTCTCCGAGCTCGCGGGCGCGCTCGCGGCGCGCGGCATCGATCGCATCGACGGCGCACTTCTCGACCTCGGCATCTCTTCTCCGCAGATCGACGACCCCGCGCGCGGCTTCTCTTTCCGCGCCGACGGGCCGCTCGACATGCGAATGGACCCGGCGCGCGGCGAATCGGCCGCCGCATTCCTCGCGCGTGCGACGGCGCGCGAACTTTCGGAGGTGATACGCGACTATGGTGAAGAACGGTTTGCTCAATCGATTGCAGGAGCAATTGTTGCGGCTCGCGCGG
>Ga0070668_100001028_pt1 | contig 19566 bp, 15 predicted proteins | sample KBSS43metaG_FD_64661 | JGI IMG/M metagenome (GOLD analysis project Ga0070668, IMG submission 64661) | Switchgrass rhizosphere microbial communities from Kellogg Biological Station, Michigan, USA - KBS S4-3 metaG | ecosystem: Host-associated > Plants > Roots > Rhizosphere > Soil ... | reverse complement strand
CGCCGCCGGACCGGCCGCCGCCGACGGACGGGCCGTGGCTGATCTTCGCCGACACCGGCGGGGTGGCCGACGAGGTGGCCGAACGACTGAAGGCCGCGCGGATCGTCCGGGTGAGTGCCGATGACGGGTTCGCCGCCACCGGCGAGGACACCTTCACCCTGTGCCCCACCAAGTCCGAGGACTACGCGAAGCTGCTGGACGTCGTCCGCCCCCGATACGTACTGCACCTGTGGTCGTTGGACGAACCGCCCGTGTCGACCGACGCCGAAGCCGGTGAATGGCTGATGGGTCGCAGCTACTTCAGTTTGTTGTGGCTCGCCAAGGAACTCGGCCAGGGCGGGGATTGTGACCTCGTGGTCGCGACGGCCGGCGCGTTCAACGTGACCGGCACCGACGACGTGCGCCCGGAGCGGGCCACCGCCGCAGGTCCCTGCCAGATGGTCCCGCTCGAACTGGCCAACGTCTGCTGCCGCCACGTCGACGTCGTCAAGCCGGAAACCCCGGCACAGAAGAGCAACGTGGCGCGGCAGCTGCTCGGCGAGCTTGCCGCCGACGCGGCGCACACCCAGGTCGCCTGGCGTGGCGGACGTCGCTGGCTGTCCGGCTTCGAACCGATGGCGGCCCGTCCGGTGCCGGAAGTCCAGGACACCGTGCTGCGCGAACGTGGGGTGTACCTGGTCACGGGCGGGCTGGGCGGTATCGGCCTGGCGATCGCGCGTGGATTGGCGCGCACGGTGTCGGCCCGGCTGGTGCTGCTCGGGCGATCGGACCCGCCGCCGCGGGAACAGTGGGCCGCGTTGCTGGCGGACCCCGGTACTCCGGGTGAGGTGCGTCGGCGCGTCGAGGCCATCCGCGACCTGGAAGCCGCCGGGGCGGAGGTGCTGGTCTGCTCGGCCGACGTCTCGGACGTTTCGGAAACGCGGGACGCGCTCGTGGCCGCCATCGGCCGTTTCGGCAGGCTCGACGGTGTCGTCCACACCGCGGGTGTGCCGGGCATGGGGTTGCTGCAGTTCAAGGACGACGAGAACGCCGCCATCGCGCTCCGGCCGAAGGTCGACGGGACCCGCGTCCTCCTCGCCAGCCTCGCTGACCTCGGACTGCACGACGCACTGGACTTCGTCGCCCTCTTCTCGTCGATCACCTCGGTCACCGGCGGTGGTCCCGGCCAGGTCGACTACTGCGCCGCCAACTCCTATCTCGACGGGGTCGCGCAGCGGGCCTGGGTGCGCGGCGACACCAAGGTGATCAGCATCAACTGGGCCGAGTGGCGGTGGAACGCCTGGGGCGCGGGACTTTCCGGGTACGCGCCGGAGGTCCAGCAGTTCTTCGGCGACAACCGCGCCCGGGTGGGGATCACCTTCGAGGAGGGCTGGTCGGCGTTCCTCGGCGCGATCAGCTCGAACGAACCGCAGGTCATCGTGTCCCCGCAGGACTTCCAGGTGCTCGCCGCGCTGAGCCGGTGGTTCACCATCGAAACGGTGCTGAACCTCAGCCTCGAAGTCCGCGGTGGCCACCACCCCCGGCCCGAGCTTGGCACGTCCTACGTGGCGCCGGGCACCGAACTGGAACGGCGGATCGCCGGTATCTGGTCCGACGCACTGGGTGTTTCCGACATCGGCGTGCACGACAACTTCTTCGAGCTGGGCGGCAATTCACTGCTCGGCGTCGACCTGATCGCCCGGGTCCGCCGTGACCTGACACTCGACGAGCTCACCCCGCATGTCCTCTATCTGGCGCCGACAGTCGGCGCGCTCGCCCAGCTCGTCGACGAGAACGCCGACCCCGCCGCGCGGACGGCCCGGCTCGACGACCGCCGCAGCCGAGGGGCCCAACGCCGCCAAGGCCTTCGTACCAGGAGGAATCGCTAGACATGACTGAGCTGGACACGACTCGACCGGATGACGCCGACGAGCAGGACTCGATCTCGGTCATCGGCATGGCAGGACGCTTCCCCGGCGCGGCGGACACCGGCGCTTTCTGGGAAAACCTGATGGCGGGCAAGTGCTCCGTCCGACCCTTCACCGAAGAGGAGCTGGCCGCGGTCGACCCGGCGACGCGCCGGAACCCGGCCTTCGTCCCGGTGGTCGCCGACGTGGCCGGCGTGGAGCTGTGGGACGCGGCGTTCTTCGGTTTCAGCCCCAGCATGGCGGAGCTGACCGACCCGCAGAACCGGTTGTTCCTCGAATGTTCCTGGGAAGCCATGGAAAACGCCGGCTACGACCCGATGGGCTGTCCCGGCGTCGCCGGGGTGATCGCCGGGTGCGGGTTCCCGACCTACCTGATGAACAACATCTTCGGCCACTGGGACATGATCGCCGAGGTCGGCCACATGCAGCTGGCGATCGGCAACGACCGGGACGCGCTGAGCACGATGGTCGCCTACAAGCTCAACCTGCGCGGCCCCAGTTTCACCGTGCAGACGGCGTGTTCCACCTCGATGCTGGCGGTGCACCTGGCGTGCAACAGCCTGCTCACCTACGAAAGCGACGTGATGCTCGCGGGCGGTGTCGCCATCCAGACGCCGCAGGCCGAGGGTTACGTCTACGAAGAGGGCGGCATCGCCTCCCCGGACGGCGTGATCCGCAGCCTGGACGCCAAGGGCCAGGGCGGGGTCTTCGGCAACGGTGTCGGCGTGGTGGTGCTCAAACGCACCGCCGACGCGCTGCGCGACGGCGACCGGATCTACGCCCAGATCATCGGTTCGGCGACCAACAACGACGGCATCGCGCGGGCCGGGTTCGCCGCACCGGGCCTGCGCGGCCAGAGCGAGGTCATCACCGAGGCGCTGGCCAACGCCGACGTCAGCCCGGACACGGTGTCCTACATCGAGGCGCACGGCACCGGAACCCTGCTCGGGGACGCCATCGAACTCGACGCGGTGTCGAGGGCGTTCGAGTCGAGGGACCCGGCGGGCGGGCCCTGCGCGGTCGGGACGGTCAAAGCGAACATCGGGCACGCCGACCGGGCGTCCGGGGTACTCGGGCTGATCAAGACCTCGCTGATGCTGCACCACGCGTCCATCCCGCCGCAGATCAACTTCGAGTCCCCGAACGCCAACCTGGACACCGGGAGCGGCGCGTTCCGGGTGGTGACCGAGGCCGAAGAATGGCCCGCGGGCGCGGGTCCGAGGCGGGCGGTGGTGAACTCGTTCGGGATGGGCGGCACCAACGCCGTCGCGGTCCTGCAGGAGGCACCGAGCCTGGAGCGGCGCGACTTCCCGTTCGTCACCGACCCCCAGTGCCTCCTGCTCTCCGCCCGGACGCCGGAGGCGCTGGAGCGGGCCACCGCCAACCTGCGCGACCATCTGCGGGACCACCCGGACGCCGACCTCGCCGACGTCGCGCACACGCTGCAGACCGGGCGGACCGCGTTCAACCACCGCCGGGTGCTCGCCTGCGCGAATCTCGCCGACGCCGTGGCAGGACTGTCCGAACCGGCCGAGCCGCGGCTGCACACCCGGCACCAGACCCACCGCCACCGTGACGTGGTGCTGCTGATCCCCGGTGACCGGCCGACGGACGCCGAGCAGGCGATCGGCCAGGTGCTGTACGACTCGGAACCGGCTTTCCGGGCGGCGTTCACCAGCTGTGCCGAGGCGGTCGGGCTCCCTGACTCTCAGGTGTGGACGGCGTCGTTCGGCGGTGCGGTGTTGCGGTACGCGCTCGGCAGGTTGCTGTTTTCCGTGGGAGTGCCGGGAAATCGGCTGGTCGGCGTCGGCAGCGGCGCGCAGGTCGCGGGATGCTTGACCGGAGACCTGCCGCTGACCGCGTTGCGCGATGAACCGCGGCGGCCGGAGCGCGATCTCGGCATGCTCGCGGCCAACCCCGATGTCGTCCTCGTCGACCTCGGCGACGGGCGCGTGCTGCGCGGGCTGGACACCGGGGAAACCCGGGAGGACGACGGTTCACGACTGGCGGTGTCGGCCGTACTGGCGGAGTCCCCGGGCGACTGTCCCGAGCAGGCGGGCATTCTCGTGCGGGAGCTGGCCGGGCGGCTGTGGCTGGCCGGCGCCGACCCGGACTGGACGGTGGTGCACGCTCGCCGCCGGCCGCGCCGGGTCGCGCTCCCGACCTATCCCTTTGAACGGCGCCGGGTGTGGATCGAACCCGCGCCGGAGGGACACGCACGGCCTCGGTCCGACGAGCGCATCGAGGACATCGGCCGGTGGTTCTACGCGCCGGTCTGGCGGCAGGCACCACGGCTGGTGCCCGCCGGACTGGACACGCGGCTCGCCGACGCCGGTCCGTGGCTCGTCGTGGGCACCGGCGCGTCCGCGCCGCTGACCGAAGCGTTGCGCGCCAGGCTCGTCAGTGCCGGTGCGACCGTCGAGGTCGCCACCGATCCGACCGCACTGGTCGCGTCACAGCCGCGAACCGTGATCCACACCGGCGCCACCAACGAGGCCCCCGAAGGCCCGCTCGTGGGCCGTGCGGCCCAACTCGATTTCGACCGGACACAGCAGACGGGCTTCGACAGCGTCCGGCGGTTGGTGGGCGCGCTCGTCAGCGGCAAGGCGACGGAGTTGCCGCGTGTCCTGGTGCTCGCCACGGGAGCGGTGCAGGTTTCCGCCGGGGAGCGGGTCCGGCCCGAGCATGCCGGGCTGGTCGGCCTCGCGAGGGTCGTCCCGCAGGAGAACCCTGGCCTGCGTTGCCGGGTGGTGGACATCGGCCAAGGCGCCAGGATCGACGAGTTGCTCGCGGACGCTGTCGACCCCGACGCCACGACGTTGGCCTACCGCGACGGCCGCCGCTGGCGCCAGGACTACGAGCCGTTCCCCATCCCGGAACGCGACGGGGGCGGGACTTCGTTGCGGCAGCAGGGGATCTACTTGATCACCGGCGGCCTCGGGCAGGTGTGTCTCGCGGTCGCCGGGCATCTGGCGGCGAAGTACCAGGCCCGGCTCGCGCTGCTCGTCCGCTCGCCACTGCCGGAGGAATCGGACTGGGACACGTGGTTGCGCGAGCATCCGGCGTCCGACCGCACGAGCTCCCGCATCCGGAACGTCCGCGAACTCCGCGACGCCGGGGCCGAGGTACTGGTCCTCACCGCCGATGTCGCCGACACCGAACAGGTGGCCGACGCCGTCGAAGAGGTCAGGGCCAGGTTCGGCGAGCCGCACGGGGTGATCCACGGTGCCGGTGTCCAAGCCGACGAGTTCTTCGGGCTCAGCCACGAATTGACCGGCGAACAGTGCCGTGAGCACTACCGGGCGAAGCTGTTCGGGCTGGCGGCCATCGCCGACGCCGTCGACCTCGACGAGCTGGACTTCTGCGTCACGTTGTCCTCGCTGGCAACCGTGCTCGGGGCGATCGGGCACGCGCCCTACGCCGCCGCCAACGCGGCGATGGACGGCCTGGCGGCGGCGTTGTTCGAAGCAGGACAACGCACTGTGCTGAGCGTGAACTGGGATTCCTGGCCGAGCGCCGGACACGACGACGATTCCGGCCGTGCCACCACCGTAGGGAAGTACCGGATGAGCTACGCCGAAGGGATCGAGGCGCTGGAACGGGCGCTGGACGCGGTCGGCGCGGTGCCCCGCCTGGTGAACTCGACCGGAGATCTGGGGCCGCGCCTGGACGAATGGGTCAACGCCGAGCACACCGCGGAAGCCGCCGGCGACGGCGAACGTCATCCCCGCCCGCCGCTGCCCAATCCGTTCGTGGCGCCCGCCGACGACGTGGAGCGCAACGTCGCCGAGGTGTGGGAAGAGGTGATGGGGCTGACCGGGATCGGGGTGCTGGACAACTTCTTCGAGCTGGGCGGTCACTCGCTGATGGCGGTGCGGATGATCAGCCGGATCCGGCGCTCGGTCGGGGTCAACGTGCCGATCGCGGTGCTCGCGGAATCCCCGACGGTCCGCGATCTGGCGGACCGGATCAAGAAACTCTCCTCGGCGTCCGCCGGGGCGGCAGCAGGGAGCCGAGGGTGAAACGAGTAGGAGTCGTCGGTGCCGGGGTGATGGGCACCGGGCTGGCGCAGAACCTGGGGCAGTGCGGTTTCGAAGTCGTGCTGACCGACTTGAGCGAGGACATCCTCGCGCGGGCCGCCGAACGGATCCGGGCGAACGTCCGGATGGGCAAACTGCTCGGCAACGGTGGTCCCGGCTTCGATCCCGAACTCATCGCCTACAGCACCGACTACCAACGACTGGCCGAGGTCGACTTCCTCATCGAGAACATCACCGAGAAATGGGACCTCAAAAAGGAGATCTATCCGCGGCTCGACGCGATCTGCCGGCCAGGGGTGGTTTTCGCGGCCAACACCTCGGCGATCTCCATCACCCGCCTGGCCGGGCTGACCGGCAGACCGGCGGAGGTGCTCGGCATGCACTTCATGAACCCGGTGCCGATGAAACCCACGGTCGAGGTGATCAAGGGCTGGCACACCTCCGAGCAGACCCTCGACACCGCCAAGGAACTGTTGGCGGGCATGGGAAAAGAAGGGATCGTCGTCGCCGACGCGCCGGGTTTCGTGTCGAACAGGGTACTCATGCTGACCGTCAACGAAGCGATGTACCTGGTGCAGGAGAACGTCGCCTCGGCCGAGGACGTCGACCGGATCTTCAAGTCCTGTTTCGGCCACAAGATGGGCCCACTGGAGACCGCCGACCTGATCGGGCTCGACACGATCCTGTACAGCGTGGAAGTGCTCTACGAAAGCTTCAACGACAGCAAGTACCGGCCGTGCCCGCTGCTCAAGCAGATGGTCGACGCCGGACTGCACGGACGGAAGTCCGGGCAGGGCTTCTATACCTACTGAGCTATACCTACTGAGCCACTTGGAGGTACCGGACATGTCCATTGAGGACCCTCGCGGGCAGATCCGCGGTTTCATCGCCGGGAAGTTCCCGGGTATCGACTTCGCCGACGGGGACGACATCTTCGCTCTCGGCTTCGCGACATCGTTGTTCGCCATGCAGCTGGTCATGTTCGTCGAGAAGATCTTCGGGTTCGAGATCGGCAACGAGGACCTGGAGATGAGCAACTTCCGCTCGGTCGACGCGATGGTCGCACTGGTCGGGCGGGCCAGGGACACCGTCGCGATAGGACGGTGAGTGGCCGTGTCGTCGCCTGCCTTCGAACCCTGGTCCCGAGCGGCCTTCCGCGAGTTCGTCGACACCTGTGTCGTCCCGTACGCCGACGACTTCGACCGGGCCCAGGAGATCCCGGCGAGCCTGCTGAAGCAGGTCGCGGAGCGCGGCTACTGGGGCGCGGTACTGCCGGTGTCGGCCGGCGGATCAGGCCTGGACATGGTCACCATCGGCGTACTGCACGAGGAGATCGGACGTGGCTGCTCGTCGCTGCGAAGCCTGCTGACCGTGCACACCATGGTCGCCTCGGCGGTACGCCGCTGGGCGAAGGCCGAGGCGCTCGAGCGGTGGCTGCCCGGCCTCGCCTCCGGTGACGCACTCGGCGCGTTCTGCCTGACCGAACCGGGCGCCGGCAGCGATCTGACGTCGATCACCACCACCGCCATCCGCGACGGCGACGACTATGTACTCAACGGGACCAAGCAGTGGATCACCGGCGGTCAGGTGGCGGACGTGTTCCTGGTCTTCGCCAAGACGGAGCGCGGGCTTTCGGCGTTCGTCGTCGACGCCGCCGACCCCGGCGTCCGCCGGAAGCCGATCGCCAACATCCTGGGCACCAGGGCCGGCATGCTGGCGGAGGTGCTGTTCGCCGACTGCCGGGTGCCCGCCCACGCCCGCCTCGGTGCGGACGGCGCCGGTGCGATGGTCGCCACCGCCGCGCTCGACCTCGGCCGGTACAGCGTGGCAGCCGGCTGCGTCGGCATCCTGCAGGCCTGCCTGGACGCCTCGGTCGCCTACACCGCGAGCCGGGAACAGGGCGGCGCGCTGTTGCGTGAGCACCAGCTGGTCCGCCGGATGGTGTCCGACATGGTGACCGGCGTGCACGCCGCCAGGGAGCTGTGCCGCCGGGCGGGGGAGCTCAAGGACAACCGCGACCCGGCGACGCTGTCGGCTACCTGGGTCGCCAAGTACTTCGCCTCGACGAACGCGATGCGCGCCGCCACCGACGCGGTGCAGTTGCACGGCGCCGTCGGCTGCGCGGACGGCCATCCGGTCAACCGCTACTTCCGTGACGCCAAGGTCATGGAGATCATCGAGGGCAGCTCGCAGATCCAGCAGCTCGTCATCGCCGAACACGCCTACGAATCGAGCGGACAACCATGAGCGAACCGCGGCAGGGCACGGTGAAGTGTGTGGTGTGGGACCTCGACAACACGCTGTGGGACGGCGTACTGCTGGAGGACGAACAGGTGACACCACGCCCCCAGGCCGTCGAAGTGATCAAGGAACTCGACCGGCGCGGGGTGCTGCATTCGATCGCCAGCCGTAACGACCACGACCTGGCGATGCGGCGGCTGCGAGAACTCGGTCTGCACGAGTACTTCCTGTACCCGCAGATCTCCTGGAACGCGAAGTCCGAGTCGATGCGCGCGGTCGCCGGGTCGCTCAACATCGGTCTCGACGCGCTGGCCTTCGTCGACGACCAGGATTTCGAACTGGAGGAAGTGCGGTTCGCGGTGCCGGAAGTGCTGGGTGTGCGGGCCGAAGACGTCGGCGAAATGCTCGGCCGCCCGGAGTTCACCCCCCGGTTCGTCACCGACGAGTCCCGCCTCCGCCGCGGGATGTACCGCAGTGCGATCGACCGGGAGGCCACCGAGCGCGAGTTCACCGGCACCGACGAGGAGTTCCTCGCCACGCTGGACATGGTGTTCACCATCGCGCCCGCCGAGGAGGACGACCTCAAACGGGCCGAGGAACTGACGGTCCGCACCAACCAGCTCAACTCCACCGGAGTCACCTACTCCTACACGGAACTCGACCACTACCGGACCTCGCCGGATCACCTGTTGCTGGTCGCGGGGCTCACCGACCGGTTCGGTTCCTACGGCAAGATCGGCCTCGCGCTGGTGGAGACGGCCGGTCCGGTCTGGCGGCTCAAGCTCCTGCTGATGTCCTGCCGGGTCCTTTCCCGCGGCGTCGGCAATGTGCTGCTGAGCCACATCCTGCGGCTGGCGCGAGACAACGGGGCCGCGCTGGAGGCCGAGATAGCCGACACCGGGCGCAACCGGATGATGTTCGTGACCTACCGATTCGCCGGGTTCGCCGAGGTCGGCCGGGAGGGCTCCGTCGCGATCATGCGGGCGGATGCGGCACCCGCCGCCGACCCGCCGCCGTATCTGCGCCTGGTCACCCCGCAGGCCGTCTCCGCCCGAGGGGGGCGCCGGTGAGTAGCAGTTGGCTGTCGGCGCGGTCGAACCCGCACGCGCCGCTGCGGCTGTTCTGCTTCCCGCACGCCGGCGCTGGTGCCTCCGCCTACCGGACGTGGCCCGCGTCGCTGGAGAAGGCGGGTGTGGACGTCCGCGCGGTGCAACTGCCCGGCCGGGAGAACCGGTTCGGGGAGAAGCCTTTTCACGAGGCCGGGCCGTTGGTCGAGGCGCTCGTGGAAGGCGTCGCCGCGGAGCTGGACCGACCTTGCATCCTTTTTGGACACAGTATGGGCGCGTTGGTGGCGTTCGAGTTCGCGCGAGCACTGCGCGTGCTTGGTGGTCCGCAGCCTCTCCACCTCTTCGTGTCCGGACGGATCGCTCCTCAGCTGGCCGATCCACGACCGAAACTGTTTGACCTGCCCGATGTCGAACTGTGCTCAAGGTTGGCGGAGCTGGGCGGGATTCCCGACGCCGTGCTGGCGGATCCCGCGTTGATGGCGTTCCAGCTGCCGCTGCTGCGGGCGGATCTGGCGGTGAACGAGAACTACACCCACGTGCCGGGGCCGCCGCTCGCGGTGCCGATCACCGCGTTCGGCGGCAAGCGAGACTCGAAGGTGACCGAAGCCGAGGTCCGCGCCTGGGCGGTCCAGACCGACGACCGGTTCACCGCGCGCATGCTCGCCGGTGGTCACTTCTTCGTCCAAGAATCGGCGGTAACACTGCTGCGGTATCTGCTCGTCGATCTCTCGCAAACCCTCGCGGCTCGGCCTCCGGTGGCGGGCCCCTGGTGATGGCGACCGGCAGCATGGCGACGCGGCTCAACGAGGTGACTCCGGCGGCGCGGCCCCCGTGGGCGTGGCGGCCCGTCGGGTGCACCGCGCTGGGCATGACGGCCGTCCTGCTCGGCACCGATTCGGGGTACGGGTACTTCCGCGACGAGCTGTACTTCCGGCTCCTCGGACAGCGGCCGAGCTGGGGATACCAGGACCTCCTCGGCCCTTTGACACCGTTGCTGGCGAGGACGGCGACCTGGTTGTTCGGCGATTCGCTCCGGGCGATACGAACGCCCAGTGCGCTCCTGCTCGCTGTGACAGTGTTGCTGGTTTCCCTGCTGGCCAGGGAATTCGGTGGCGGACGCGGTGCGCAGGTGCTCGCCGCGATCGGCACCGCGGTCTCGGTGTTCCCGATGATGGCGGGCCATGTCCTGCTCACCTCGACGCTCGATCTGCCCCTTTCGTTGCTGGTCCTGTTGTTCGCGGTCCGCGCATTGCTGCGTGCCGAGGTCCGGTGGTGGCCTGCCTGCGGTGGCGTGCTCGGTGTGGCGCTGTACAACAAGAAACTCGTCCTGCTGCTCGCGCTGGGAATCGTCGTCGGACTGCTGGTGGCCGGACCCCGGTCGGTGTTGCGTGACCACTTCCTGTGGTGGGGTGCGCTGCTCGCGGTGGTGGTCGGCGCGCCGACCTTCGTCTACGAGGTCCTCCACGGCTGGCCGATGCTGGGGGTCGCGTCGGGCCTCGCCGAGCACACCGGCACGGCCAACCGGATCGCCTTCGTGCCGCAACAACTGGTGCTGCTCGGCCCTTTCCTGGTGCCGATCTGGTTCGCGGGCGCGGTGGCGCTCTGGCGGCGGCTGCGCGCGATCTGCGTCGGCGCCCTGGTGTGCGCTGTTGTCGTACTGGTCACCGGTGGCCGCCCGGACTACCTGGTCCCGTTCCTGCTGGTGCTGTTCGCCGCGGGCTGTGCACCAGCGATGGGTTGGGTGGCCGGGAAGCGACGGCGGAAGGCATTGCTGGCTGCCGCGTTGGCGCTCAACGGCGGGTTCGCGGCGATCGCCGCGCTGCCGGTACTGCCGCAGCGGGTGGCGGCCGCGAGTGTACTGGGCTCGGTCGACCAGATCTTCGCCGACCAAACCGGTTGGCCGGAGCTGGCCGCGCAGGTCGGAGTGCTCTATCGACGGCTACCGGCGCAAGAGCGGGACAGTACTGTTGTGGTGACGGCGAACTATGGCCAAGCCGGTGCACTGGAACGGTTCGGGCCACTCTACCGGCTTCCTGCCGTCTATAGTGGACACAACCAGATGTACCGGTACGGCCCGCCGCCGGAATCCGCGACGACGGTCATCGCGGTGGGGCTGAAACCGGAATTCACGCGCGCGGTGTTCGGCGACTGCCAGGAGTACGCGCGCATCGGTGAGGACTCGCCCGACGTGGTCAACGGCAATGTCGGGGACGCGATCCAACTCTGCCATCTGCCGCGTGCGAACTGGGCCGCGCTCTGGCCGGAATTCCTGCACCTCAACTGAACGAGCCCGAGAGGAGTCGCTGTGCTGGTCGGTGAACAGCTGGAGAAACGCTACGGCGAGGTGCGCGCCCTCGACGGCTTCGACCTCACCGTGGAGCCCGGCGAGGTGGTCGGCCTGATCGGCCACAACGGAGCGGGCAAGACGACGTTCCTCGAAGTCGTGTCGGGACTGCTCCGCCCGGACGCCGGCCGGGTCACGGTGTGCGGCATCGACGTCCGGCAGCAGCCGCGGCGAGTCCGGGCGCTGATCGGCGTCGCGCCCCAGGAACTCGCGCTCTACCCGAGGATCACCGTCCGGGAGCACCTCGTGCTGTTCGGCAGGCTCGCCGGGCTCGGGCCGGGCAGGCTGCGACGCGAGGTCGACACGGTGTCCCAGGAGATGCTGCTGACCGAGCTACTGGACCGGCGGGTGGCCGAATTGTCCGGCGGGCAACGACGCCGGGTGCAGACCGCCGCCGCACTGGTCCACCGGCCACCCGTGCTGCTGCTCGACGAACCGACCGTCGGCGCGGACCCGGCCACCCGCGACGCGTTGCTGGCGGCGGTGCGCGCCCGCGCCACCGAGGGCGCCGCGGTTTGCTACACCACGCACTACCTGCCGGAGCTCGAACGGCTGCGGGCGAACATCGCGATCGCGGTCAAGGGCCGGATCGTGGCGCGGGACACCGGTCAGCGGCTGCTCGCCGGGCTGCCGAGCGAACTGAGGGTGCGGTTCACTCTTCCCGAGCCGCCGAGCACCGCGGGCTGGGAATCCGTCGACGACGAGCTGCGGAGGACGACTTTTCATCCCGGCCGTGACCTCGCCGCGTTGATCGGCGCGATCGGAGCGGACGAACTCGCCTCGGTCGTGGTCCGGCCGCCCACCCTCGAAGATCTTTACCACCGCCTCGCCGTGGAGGTGAGCGATGTCCGATAAGACGCTCGCGGCGCCCGAGTTCCGGGCCACCGCACGCCGCGTGGTCGGCCTCGTGCAGCACGATTTCCTTCAGCTGCGCCGGGATCCCGGGCCGGTCATCAGCAGGCTGCTCATGCCGGTGGTGCTGATGGTGGTGTTCGAACCGCTCTACCGGGCCACCGCGCGGGGCAGTGGCCCGGCGATCGTCGAGGCGGCTCCGCGAGTGCTGGTGATGTTCTCCATGTTCGCCATCAGCACGGTCGGCGCTGCGCTGCTCACCGAACGGACCTGGCGCACCTGGAGCTGGCTGCGCACCACCCCGGCGAGCACCTGGGAGTTGCTGGCCGGCAAGACGTTGCCGTTGCTCGGTGTTCTGCTGCTGCAACAGGCTCTCGTCGTCGGGTTCGCGCGTCTCGTGTTCGGCCTCGAACTGGCCGGCGGTGTCGCACTGCTGGCGGTCGCCGGGGTGTCGTGGGCGCTGTGCATCCTCGCCTGTGGCGCGCTGGTGGCGACTTTCGCCAGGACCAACAACCAGCTGAGCAGCGTCACCGACGTCAGCGGGCTGCTGCTGTCCTCGCTCGGCGGCGCGGTGGTGCCCATCGCGCTCATGCCAGGCTGGTTGCACGCCGTCGCCCCGATTTCGCCCGCGCACTGGGGTGTCCGCGCGTTGCAGGGCGCACTGCTCGGCCAGACCGGCCAAGCACTCACCGCCGCGGCGGTGCTGACCGGGCTCGCCGTCGTCGTCGGCGCGGTGGCGTGCTGGCGCATCAACCGATACTGGGGCCGTCCCGAACTGTTGTGAGGTGATTTCCTTTGACCACGAGCATTTCCGAGCTCGTCGACCCCGATGCGGTGGTCGAACGCCTTGGTGGAGACGCCATCTGGGGCGAGGGTCCGCTCTGGCTGCCGATAGAGGAGGCGGTGATCTGGTCCGACATCCCAGGGAACCGGATCCTGCGCTGGGACAGCGCGACCGGAGAGGTCGGCACCGAACGTACCGCGGTCGAGTTCACCAACGGACGTACGGCGGACCGGCAGGGGAGGGTGGTCACCTGTTCACACGGGCGGCGTGCGGTCGAGCGGACGGATCTCGACGGGACCACGACCGTGCTGGTGGACCACTTCGACGGCGTGCGGCTCAACTCGCCCAACGACGTCGTGGTCGCCTCCGACGACACCATCTGGTTCACCGATCCGCCCTACGGCATCACCCTGCCCGCCGAGGGACATCCCGGAGAACTCGAATACGGCCGCTGCAACGTCTTCCGCTTCGACCCGGCCAGCGGCGAACTCGATCCCGTGATCACGGACATGGAGGAGCCGAACGGGCTGGCGTTCTCCCCGGACGAGCGGCTGCTGTACGTGTCCGACACCGCGTTCCCGTTGCGGATGGACTCCCTCGGCGGCCGCATCCGCGTTTACGACGTGGTGGACGGGCGGTGTTCGAACGGACGGCTGTTCGCCAGGGTGGCCCCCGGGGTGTCCGACGGCTTCCGGGTCGACGTGTTCGGCAACGTCTGGACGTCCAGTCGCGATTCGGTGCAGATCTACGCACCCGACGGCCGCAGGCTCGGCCGCATCGCGGTGCCCGAGAAGGTGTCCAACCTGTGTTTCGGCGGCCCTGACCTGGATACCGTGTTCATCACGGCGTCGACGAGCCTCTACCGCCTGCGGGCCCGCGTGCGCCTGCTTCCGCTTCCCTGACCCGAGGACGATGTCATGCCGGCGTTTCTCCCCACACCCGAATCGCTCTCCGCAATCCTGGGAAGGCAGGTCACGAAGGTCGCCGTCTCGGAGGTGACCGGCGGGCTGATCGCCCGCACCGTGCGCCTGCACCTCGAGTACGGCGAACCGGCACCGGATGCGCCGCGCTCACTGGTGGCGAAGTTCCCCGCGGTCGACGAACTCCCGCGCATGCTGGCCAAAGTGGCCGGCCTCTACACCCGCGAGGTGTTGTTCTACCGGGACCTGGCACCGAATCTGGGGATGCGCGTGCCGCACTGCTACTTCGGCGACATCGACGACGAGGAGTTCGCGCTCGTTCTGGAGGACATCTCCGACGCCACGGTCCACGACCAGGACGAAGAGTGGCCCGCCGCCGACGTCCTGGTTGCGATCCGGCAACTCGCGCTGCTGCACGGGTCGCGGTGGAACGATCCGAGTCTGGCCGCGGCCGGGTGGCTCAACCGGTTGGACGGAGAGCAGTTGCCCGCTTGGGAAGGCCTGTTCCGCATCGCGTGGAAGGACTTCACCGGGCGGGACGAGGTGGTGCTGGAGCCGGCTCTCGTGGCACTGGGCGACCAATTCGCCGAAGCCGGTTTCGACGCCTGGGTTGGGGACTACCGCGGGCCTTTTTCCTTGGCACACGCAGATTTCCACGTGAGCAACCTGCTGTTCCGCACCGGCGAGGACGGGCGCCGCGAGGTCGTCACAGTCGACTGGCAGATGGCCATGCACGCGCCCCCGCTCATCGACGTCGCCTACTTTCTCGGCCGGATGCCGACCGTCAGCCGCCGTGCTGGTGAGCGGGATCTGGTCCGCGTCTACCACTCCGCGCTGACCGTCTCCGGGTATCCGTGGGAGCGCTGCTGGGAGGACTACCAGCGTTTTGCGTGGTACGGCGTTGTCAGCGCCTTGATCGCCGTCGTCGGCACGCCGATGTCGCCGGACGCCGCGCGCCTGTACAGCAACAAGGTGACCCGCTACCTGACCCAGGTCGCCGACCACGACTCAGCCCGCTTCCTCCCCGCCTAACCACCGCTCCACCACCTGTCGACAGATGGCGCCGCCCTGGGCTCTGGGATGCCGGCGCCCCTCGGGGGACGTTTACGCTGGTCAGGTGGGGTCGTGAGTGGCTACGAGTGTTCTAACCCTCGTAGCCACTCACGAGCCACGCTGGTTCGGGAGCGGTCCAGCCATGCTCTGAACGACGCGTTCGGGTCATTCAACGCCCCGAACGCGTCGATCGTGCTGCTGATCCCGCCGCTACTCTCCCCGGCCGGCAGACTGCGCGAGGTGCCCACAGACCGGAGACCCCGCTCCCGAGCCGGTCTGACACCGCGCGCTCAGGTGGCGAGCAAGGCGCGGGCGCCCAGCGCGGCTTCGACTTCGAACCTGAAGTCGGGGTCGTTGAGCCGGTCGCCGAACATCTCGAAGAGCTGGTGCATGCGGTAGCTGGAACACCCGGGTCGCCCGCTCGCCGACCTGGTGCGCCAGGTGCTCGTCGTCGGACCTTCTCGTCCCGGCGGAAGCACACCGCACACCGCACACCGCAGAGTCGCCACGGCTGCGCTCGCCGCTTCACCCGCGCGGCGAGGGCAGCCGGACCAGGCGAGATCAAGCGCCGCTTGGGCACGAACTCTGGTGACTCCTCGATGCCACCGTCCTCGGACAGGTTCGGCACACCCGCTCCCGAGTCCTTGCAGCGTACTGTCGGCGATCACCAGCCGGCGCACCGGCGCGTTGATCTTGATGCGGGCAAGAACTCGCATCACCCGGACCCTGTCATCAGCAGATTCGTATCGCTCCAGACGCCACTCTCCGCTGTTGATCGATCAGCTTGTCGTCTTCGGCGTGCCGGTAGAGGCAGCGCAGCGCGGCGATCAGGTGCTCGCCGGCACTGCGTCCGCCGCGGGCGTTGCGGCGGGCCACGACGTTGACCTTCACGTACTCCACCAGCTGCTTGATCTCCGACGGCGTCGGCTCATCCAGGTGGCGGTCGCCCCAATGCTCGGCGATGCGGTTCCAGTAGGAGCCGTACACGCGGCGGGTGCCGTCGGTGACGGCCGCAGAGACGGTCGGGATGTACTCCGCGAACGTCGACACCGGCGGGCGGCTGACAGGTGCAGCGAGAAGGTCTTCGGCCGAGACGCCCATCCGAGCCAGCAGCAACCGCGCGGCGTCCAGCTCGGCGGCGCTCGCGGCCGACGACGGTGTCTGCGCGGTCATGCCAGATCACCACCGAGCAGCTCGGCGTGACGTTCGGCGAGCAGGTCGTCGAGCACGGCAGGCGGGTGCACGATCAGCACGTCACACCGCGGATCCGCGGCCAGCAAGACACGGTCGCCGGGAATCAGGCCACAGCAGTGCCGGACTGCGGCAGGGAGCCGAAGGTGCCCTTGGTTGGTCACGCTGAAGACGCCGTGCGCGTCAGGTCGGATGACCAGCAGGCCGTGGGACTCGCGGATATCCAGGCGGGTGCCGGGCCGCCAGCCAAGGGCAGCAATGATCGCGTGATCGGCAACGCGACCTCGGCAGTCCACAGCTGCTAGCCCGTACACGGTGCTGCTCGTGCGCGGCTCCGGAACAACAGGCAGTGGCAGCGTTCGCCGGCCGGTCACTGGACCAGCCGAGGTGCCCGCGGGGTGTTCGCCTTCAGGAAGAGTCGGAAAGACCAGCGGCTTGATCACGGAGCCGGTCATGACGACCACCCCTGCCAAATGCGGCGGGGCAGCCGAGAAGACGCTGAGTCAGCGTGTTGAAGTGCGTTCGAGCACTGCTCCGCACCTTCGTCGCACGAGACCTTGCACGTAGCGCGAAAGACCGACCCGGAAACGGACGTATCATGCAGATCGACTATTCCGGATTTGTTGTCTCTGCCGGATCAGAACTCGACCTGGTCGACGACTTCGCGGGCTAGCAAGGTGGAGACGCCCCTCGGCCGCATAGCACGCTGGTCAGGCCGGACAGAAGCCGCCAGGCAGGGGTGGCCGGGAGACCAGTTTTGGCCGTCTTGCCCGCCGGCGAGCCGCCCAACAACCACAGCTGCCCGGCGCCGCGCCGTTTGCGGCCAGCAACATGTCCGCGGTCTGCTGCCCGTCCGGGTACAACGCCCAGTGCCGGGCGGCGACTCGGTGGCGAAGTAGCCCCTGCCGGCGAACTCAATCGGGCATCGTGGGCCTGGCCTGCGCGCTGAAACTGGCACCGGCGGAAACCTCGGTGGGTCCTGGTCGGGCCGCGCAGCGGCGAGCACGCCGGGCAAGCCAGCCGCGCGGTTGGAGCGGTGCTCACCGTCTTCTCCGAGGCCGAAGCCACGCACTCGTCACAGCGAGGCGCACGCGTCGTAGCCCTCGGCGGACGCCATGTATTTGCGCCCGGCGTCTGAGGGCGACGAACCGGCTGAGCACCCCCACCGGCACGGCGTACCGATGCGGCGCCGTGGCCTTTCGCCCGAGCAGGTCGACGACGCCACGTCTTTCATTCGTTGATCGCGTCAGCCTCGTCGTATAGGTTGTTATACGGCATGCGTGCGCCGATCCGCTGCGCCGAACGGGCGAACGAACTCGAACACGTCGTCATGAGACGCCAGCCTCGCCATCGGTCCAACGTGCATCCGCGTCAACCACACCCGGCCCAGTTCCCTCCCGCGAACGACGCTGCGGACTTACTCGCGCAGTGGATGAGCAGAAAGAACCAGCCTGGCCCAGCATCCACAAATGTTCAGGTCAACGGCCTGCGATTCGCCTTCTACGGCCGGACCTCGACCACCCGCCATCAAGACCGCGTGTCGTCGCAGGGCTGGCAGCGCGACATGGCCGATGAGTTGGTCGTGGGCCACGGCCAGGTCGTCGCCGTCTACTTCGACGCCGGCACCTCACGTCGCGTCCCGTGGCGACAGCGAACGCAGGCTGCCCAGCTCATGACTGCGGCCTCGAGCCCGGAATCTGTGATCGATGCGATCGTGGTTGGCGAGTACGAGCGCGCCTTCACCGGCACCCAGTTCGCCACCCTCTACACCTGGTGCAACCGCCACGGTATTCAGCTCTGGCTCCCCGAGACAGGCGGGCCGGTCGATTTAAGCAACCGCGATCACCGGGCACTGGTATCGCTGCTGGCCACCCAGTCACAGCGCGAAGTCCTCCGCGCTCGCCACCGCGTCCTGGCGGCGATGCACAACCAGGCCACCCAGCAAGGCCGCTACCTCGGCGGCCGACCACCCTACGGCTACCAACTCGTCGACGCCGGCCCGCACCCCAACCCCGCCGACGCCCGCTGGGGCCGACGCCTCCAACGCCTCGCACCCGACCCCTGAACCGCACCCCACGTGGCATGGATGTTCCGGCAACGGCTCGCCGGCCACAGCGTCGCCAGCATCGCCCGACACCTCAACGAACGCGGTATCCCCTGCCCGTCCAGCGCCGACCCGGACCGCAACCGCCACCGAACCCGCGACGCTTGGACCCTGCGCACCGTCGCCGTCATCCTGGCCAACCCGCGCTACACCGGCCGACAGACCTGGAATCGCCGCGCCGCCAACACCAGCGGCCCAGCCACAACGCCGGCCCTGTCGGCGAAGGCCGCCCATCCGGCGCTCGTCACCGAACAGGACTTCATCGCCGCTCAGCAGATCCGAGCAGCGCGCCCCGCCAGAGACGGCCGGGCTCACCGCTTCGCCCTGGCCGGGCTGATCCACTGCGGCGTGTGCGACCGGCGGCTGGACTCGCACTGGAACCACGGACGCCCAACCTACCGATGCCGCCACGGCCACACCAGCACACATCGCGCGAGTCAACCGCGGCCGAAGACGCTCTACATCCGCGAGGACTACCTCGTCGAGGAGATCAGCATCCGAATCGAAGAAGAACGCAACGACGGCTACGCTGCACCGGAGCTTGATCGACCACAACACAGACGTGTGGCAGCGGTGCTGCGCGACTCAGGAAAGATCATCGTCCACGACGGCGCCGGATGGCGCCTCAAGAAGCTCGATTAGAGCTAGGCTACGAACGCCCCAGTTTCAAGATCGCGTTTCGCGATCCGTGGGGTAATACTGTGTCCGAGACTTGAACCCCCATACGTGGGATATCTCCCGTGTTTGGGGAGATCATGCGCTCATAGTAGCGCAGAGTCATAGAGGTGTCCGCACGCAGCCGAGACGCGCTCTGAGCAGTTGACAAGACCGCCACCCCGCAACAGCAAACTGCGGCGACCCGACGTACTTCGTAGGATCTCGCAAGGTGATGCGCCCGCGTACCTCAACGATCCCGAAGTCGCGACGGTCGCGAGTAACTACGCCCTGCGGCTGCTGTACTGACGAGCTCAGCTACGGCCAGAACCCGCAAGCCCGAGTGATCCGCAGAACTCCTGCAACCTCTCCCCCACACGATCGAGGTTACGGCCAAAGCATCGGGGCG
>Ga0070668_100001024_pt1 | contig 19584 bp, 16 predicted proteins | sample KBSS43metaG_FD_64661 | JGI IMG/M metagenome (GOLD analysis project Ga0070668, IMG submission 64661) | Switchgrass rhizosphere microbial communities from Kellogg Biological Station, Michigan, USA - KBS S4-3 metaG | ecosystem: Host-associated > Plants > Roots > Rhizosphere > Soil ... | reverse complement strand
GTCCATCTGGCGGAACGTCTCGTCCCACGACAGGGCGCCCAATGCGTCGTCGACGGCCTGCAGCCAGGCCCCGCGGCGGCGCGATAGGATAAGCGCGGCATCGCAGGCGGCGATGAAGTCCGCGGCATCCGCGGCGATCTTCACCCCCTCGAGCTCGCCGTAGTGCCGGACCACGTCGACGATCGGCGTCGACACCACCGGCCGGCCGCCGGCCAGGTATTCCGGAGTCTTGGTCGGGCTGATGAAGCGGGTCGACTCGTTGATGGCGAACGGCATCAGCGCCACGTCCCAACCGCCTAGGTAGCGCGGCAGCTCACCGTACGTCTTCGGTCCGAGGTAGTGGATGTTGGGCCGGCGAGGCAGGTCGGCCGGATCGATCTTCACCACCGGTCCAACGATGACGATGGACCAGTCGGGCCGGGCGTCGGCCAGCGCGCCAAGCAACTCCAGGTCCATGCGCTCGTCGACAACGCCGTAGAACCCCAGGCGAGGCCGCGGCAGCGCGGCCTGGTCCTCCGGATCGGCGCCGCCGGCGCGCGCGACGCCGAAGTGCTCTCGGTCGACGCTGGACGGGAAGGGGTGGATGTTCGCATGGCGATGGCGCTTGGCCTCGAACAGGCTGTGGCCGCCGGTGAAGACCACGTCGGCGATCCGGAACAGCTCGCTCTCGAGCTGGGCGAGCTCCGGCGGCGCGAACTTGAAGTTCGCCAGCTCGTCCATGCAGTCGTAGACGGTGCAGGCGGCCGCGAGACGCCGCGAGAAGGCCAGCATCATCGGCGTGTAATACCAGCGCACCAGCGGGCCGCCGGTCCCTGCCAGCAGCCCGTCGAGCAAGTCCTTCAACACCGCCTCGCGCGCTTCGCCGGTTAGGCTGTCGGGTACGACCGGCGTCGCGACCAGCACGCCGGATTGCGGGCAGGTGCGCGTGTCGAGCCTGGGCGCTTCCTCCATCGCCGCGACGACGGGCTCTTCCCAGTAGATGACGCGATACAACTGAGCGAACCGCGACATCAGGTGCTGCGGACGTTGGAACACGAAGTCCCAGCGCAGGTGTGAAAAGCAGACCAACGTTCGCCGATTTCGCGGCGTGTCTCCGAACCGGAGGTCAGTTAAAATCGTGGGTTCGGGGAACCGTTGTCTGTTCAAGACCATAAGCCCTTCAATTAAAATTGCGTCGATCGCAGACGGCCTGGTGGACGTTGGTTGCGCGCTGCGAACCTCTGCTTAATGTGAAGGCGCCGGACCTGGTTCCGTGGTGAAGCTTGCTCTATATATTGCCAAGCTATCCGAACGAATATTCGCCTATAAAATGCTGAATTCGGGAACTCGCGCGGCATTGGCGGATTTTTAGACCGTCCGAACGGGACGGCCGGCGACGGACGGCGCATGCGAGAACTTGAGCTGTGGGGCGGTCACGAATGCACCGTGAACCGCGTGGGGGACCGTTTCCTCGATCAGACGGTGCGCAGCGGGCACCAGGACAGGATCGACGATATCGACCGCTTTGCGGAGCTGGGCGTCTCGGCTTTGCGCTATCCCGTATTGTGGGAACGCACGGCGCCTGACCGCCCGCAGGCGATGGACTTCGGGTGGAGCGACGCGCGCATCGAACGCCTGCGGGCGGTGGGGGTGCGGCCCATCGTGGGCCTCCTCCACCATGGTTCAGGCCCCCGCTACACCAGCCTTGTCGACGAAGGATTCGCCCAGGGGCTGGCGATGCACGCTCGCGCGACGGCGCAACGCTATCCACACGTTCGCGACTGGACGCCGGTCAACGAGCCCCTGACCACAGCCCGCTTCGCATGCCTCTACGGACACTGGTACCCGCACCAGCGCGACGAGCATCTGTTCTGGCTCGCGCTGCTCAACCAGATCGACGCCACCCGCCTGGCGATGCGCGAGATCCGCGCGGTGAATCCCGAGGCCCGCCTGATCCAGACCGAGGACCTGGGACGCGCCTACGCGACGCGTCCAGCGGCGCGGCAGGCGGACTTCGAAAACCAGCGCCGCTGGCTGACATGGGACCTGCTTTCGGGCCGGGTGACACGTGACCATCCGATGTGGGAGCGCATCGCCGCCCATCATCTGGCGGACCGGTTGGCCGCGATCGCCGATGATCCCAGCCCGGCCGACGTGATCGGCGTGAACCATTACCTTACCAGCGAGCGGTTCCTGGATCATCGATTGGAGCGGTATCCGCCGGAGCGTCACGGCGGCAACGACGAGATCGCCTATGCCGACGTCGAGGCGGTCCGCGTGCTGATGCCGGAGCCTGGCGGCCTTGCGGGCGTACTGACGGAAGCCTGGGCCCGTTATGGCCGGACCTTGGCGGTCACCGAGTCGCACAACGGCTGCACCCGCGAGGAACAGGTCCGCTGGCTGCGGGACGCCTGGGCCACCGCCGGACGGCTGCGCGAGCAAGGGGTCGCGATCGAAGCAGTCACCGCCTGGGCCCTGCTGGGGACCTACGACTGGAACACCCTGCTGACCCAGACCCTCGGCTATTATGAGTGTGGGGCCTTCGACGTGCGCGGCGCGGTCCCACGACCGACCGCACTGGCTGCGGCGATGCGGGATTTGGCCGATCCGGGCCGTGCGCCCCATCCCACCGCCATTGGGCCGGGCTGGTGGCGGCGGGATATCCGGCTGCAGTACTCTCCGGTGGTCCACGGTGCGGAAGCCCCCGAACAGATCCGCGCCTGGCGTACGCCCAGAGGCTGCGAACGCCCGCTGCTGATCACTGGAGCGACCGGCACGCTCGGAAGGGCGCTCGCGCGCGCCTGTCGATGGCGCGGCGTCGACTACCTGCTCACCGATCGCTCGACGCTGTCGTTGGACGACCCGGGAAAGATCGCCGTCATCCTGGATGAGGCGCAGCCCTGGGCGGTGATCAACGCCGCAGGCTGGGTGCGGGTCGACGACGCCGAGGCCGACGAGGCCGCCTGTATGGCCGCCAACGCGAGCGGCGCCGTGCGACTGGCCGAGGCCTGCCGCGATCGTGACATCGGCTTCGTCGGCTTCTCCAGCGACCTGGTGTTCGACGGCGTCAAGGACCATCCCTATCTCGAGACCGACGCGGTCAGGCCGTTGAGCGCCTACGGGCGCAGCAAGGTCCGGGCGGAGGCCGAGGTGCTGTCATTGGGCGGTCGCGCCTTGATGGTGCGCACGGCGGCGTTCTTCTCGCCCTACGATCCGCATAACTTCGCGTTCCATGTTCATCGCAGCCTGGCGCTCGATCAACCGTTCGAGGCCGCCGAGGACCTGGCGGTGTCGCCCACCTTCCTGCCCGACCTCGTCGACGCCGTGCTCGACCTGGCGATCGACGGCGAGACCGGACTTTGGCATCTGGCGAACCAGGGCGCCGTTTCATGGGCGCGGTTCGCGAGGATGATCGCCCAGGCGTTCGGGTTCAGCGAAAGATTGATCCAGCCAAGGCTCGCGCACGAATTCCGCTGGCCCGCGGCGCGTCCGACATACGCCGCGCTCGCGAGCGCACGCGGTCAACTGCTGCCGAGCCTGGAGCACGCCCTTGCCCGGCACGCGGCCATGGTCCGGGCCTCCCATGCGCCGGAGGGCGTCGTACATGCGCCGGTGGCTCCGGCGCCCGGCGCCCGCGGCGTCAGCGAGGTTCGGTTCCCAAATTCACGAGCCAGCCTTTGAACGGCGCCGGCGCTCTGGCGGCGGCAGGAACGTTAGGCGGGCTACGATGTTTCTTTTGACGAACCCAAGGAGCTCAGTCATGGCGGACAAAGATCAGGTGCAAGGCGAAGGCAACTACGACGCGGCCCGTCGCTACCAGAAGGAGCAGCACGAATTCGCAAAGTCGGGCCGCGTCGAGAAGAAGGCGAAGGAAGCGGAAGACGCGCTGGAGGGGCCGGAAGCCGAGGAGCTCGAGCGGGCTCGGAAGGACACCGGGGCCGGAAAGACGCACTGAATCTCGCGAACGTCCGGAGCGAAGCTCATCCACCGGCGCCAGGGCCCATTCCTGGCGCCGTTCAACGACCGCCCCGTGCGCGCCAGATCCGTTGCGCCGTCCGCTCGATTTCGGTGCGCGGCGCGCGCAGGTCGAATTCCCTCACGAACGACACCCCGACCGTGAGTCCACTTTGCCAGATCACGGCGATCTCCCACCCTCGGTTGAGGCTGGGCGCCAGAAGCAGCGTGGGTCGGGAGAGATAGGCCACGGTCTGAAGCCGGATCTGGGCGCCGCTATCGGATATGTCGCGGATGGCGCAGGGCGTCGTCAGGCCGATCTCGCCATGCACGAGCACGCCGCCAAGGAATGTCCTGCGACGTGCGCCGTAGCGACGATCGCCCATCTGGTCGGAGGCTTCTGCCATCACATCCGCCACGGTTCACCAAACACGCTCATTGGAATATGACGCCGCGGCGGGCGCCTTCCCATAAGTTGCGGCGCCGCGCGAAACGCTCACCGCATGGAAAATTGAAGCTGGGCCCTAGCTCTTGGAAAGGCGGCGGCGATTGGCGCGAACCTTACGGCGCAGATGCGTCAGGGTCCTGGCGGCCGCGCCATGCGGCGTCATTCCCAAGGCGCCGGTCAGGGCCAGCGAGTGCAACGTGAGGCCTGCATCGACCTTCTCCCGGAGCATGCGGCTGGCCTCGGATCGGCCGGCGACGCCGCCCGCGCTGACTTTCAAGGTGCGAAGACAGATGACGGCCGAGGCTTCGAAGCCGAGCGACCAGATGTCCAGGCCGATGCCCAGCCAGGGATTTCGAATGCGAGCCATGACCCCTTATTCAAGACGACGGGCCGCCTGTCAGCCCCTCGCGGCATGGAAATGAGAATCGGAGGGCGGCTGGCCAAGTCGCTCAATTGGGCTGACATTGCCAAAACGCGACTCATTCGCACCCGGGGGCCATTGCGCCGCGCATGCATTCACGCCAACACCGGCGCCTGGGACGGTTGAGCGAATTGCCTCCAATCAGGGCTATTTCGTCGGAACTATCATGTCAGACGTAAGATCAGTCGCCCGAGCTTTGAAGCTATTCGAGGTATTTGCGGCTCATGGAGCGCCGATGACACTGTCCGAGTTGTCGTCGAAGTTGAGCATGCCGCCGTCTAGCTGTCTCCAGATCATCAGAACGCTGCTCGCGCGCGGCTATCTCTATGCGCCCGGTCATCGCAGCGCCTACTACCCGACGCAACGACTCGTGGACGTCGCCAGGGAAATCGCTCGCAACGACCCCATCATCGAGCGACTGCAGCCGCATCTCGATCGCCTGAGGGACGCCACGCACGAAACGGTGACGCTCGCGAAGCTGCAGGGGAAGAAGCTGATCTATCTGGCGGTGGCCGAATCCCGTGAGGTCGTTCGGGCCTCGATGAAGCCTGGCGTCCTGCGACCCCTTCACGGCACGGCGACGGGCAGGGCGCTCCTGGCCGCGCTCGGCGAGGCGGAGTGCAAGGCGATTGTCGCCGGCATAGACCTTGAGCCGATGACCGACCGAACGATCGTGTCGGAAGCGGACCTGCACCGCGATCTTGCGGCGGTCCGCCGGCGCGGCTACGCCGTCAACTCGGGTGAATCCGTAGCCGGCCTCAGCGCCGTCAGCGTGGCCAGTCGAGTCGGAGACGGCATCTACGCCATCACCGTGATGGGGCCGTCGCAAAGGGTGGATTCGAAGATGGAGGATTACGGCCGCATCCTCGTCGACCACCTTCGGATCGTTCAGCAGGATGTGTCGGGAAAGGCGAATCGCCCGGTGAACGCGGCGATCGAGGGCGATTGACGAGCGGCCGGACGAAAATGTGTTTCGATCGCCGATCTTGATTTTAGCTGACCCGCCTGAAGGGCGCTCTGCGGAACCGCCTTTCGGCTGAATCGCCCGCCAGCCTCGGTGCGGCTTGCATGACACACCCCGGACGCTTCTCACGCCTTCACCAAGCCTGCCGATTCTCGCGGCCCTTGTTGACGTAAAGCATTTTCGCTATTGTGCAGGATATTGCATGATTGTGAAAAACCGCTGTCAAAGCGCAGATCGGGAGGGATGCAGATGAAAAGACAATTCTTGCTTGGCGGGACCGTGCTCGCTGCGGCGCTGTCCGCGCCGGCATGGGCGCTGGCGGCGGCCGCTGCGAACAGCGCCCCCAGCGCTCAGCTTGACGAGGTGGTCGTCACGGCGCGGAAGGTCGAAGAACGGGCGCAGGACGTGCCGGTCGCGATGACGACCCTGTCGCAGGTCCGCATGAAGGACCTGTCGATTTCCAACTTCTCGGATGTCGCGCGCTCGACGCCCAATCTGTTCGTGACCCGCTATAACTCGAACCCGGCCGCGCCGCTGATCACCATCCGGGGTCAGGCGCAGCAGGACGTGATCTTGAATATCGACTCCCCGGTCGGGGTCTACGTGGACGGGGTTTACCTCCCGCACTCCTTCGGCCTCGACGCGGCCATGGTGGACGTCGAGCGGATCGAAGTGCTGAAGGGGCCGCAGGGCACGCTCTACGGCAAGAATACGACGGGCGGCGCGCTCAGCGTGGTGACAAAGAGCCCCAACCTCAGTGAGCTCGGCGGATTCGTCGATGTCACCGGCGGCAACTACGACGCATTTGGCGTGAACCTCGCGCTCAACGTGCCGCTGGTTCAGGACAAGCTTGGCGTGCGCCTTGTGGCCTCGAACAGCAATCACAGCGCCTACGGTCGCGATCAAAGGGGCGGTCCGGTCAACGACGACCACTCCCGGTTCTATCGTGCGAAGATCCGCTGGGAACCGGCCGAAACCGTCCACGTGCTGATCAGCGGCGACTATCAGCGGCTGTGGAACCGAGGCTCGGCCATCCACCTGAAGGAAGTGAACGACGTTCCCTCGACCGTGCGGAACACGCCGGCGACGGCGACCGGCTTCCTGGAGGCGCGCGCGGAACTGGGCCTGCCCAACACGCCGGCCGGGATCCTGCAGGCGCGGAACATCCTCGCCAGCTACATCTACGGCCAGCCGAACGGACCGAAGCGCTTCTACGACTCCGGCAGCTACCAGCCACAAGAGGGACATTTCGACGGCTGGGGCACTTCCGCCGACGTCAGCGTCGATCTGACGGATTCCGTGCAGGTGCGTTCGATCACTTCTTACCGCAAGTTCCTGCGCCGCGACCTCAACGAGATCGACGCGTCGCCGTTCACGCTCCTTTACGCCGACAACACCGGCCGCTCCCGCAACTTTGCGGAGGAGCTGCAGGTCAGCGGCCGGGGCGAAAGGTTGAACTGGATCGTGGGCGCCTACGGCAACTGGGAAAAGGCGATCGATATTTCCCCGAACTCGATCACCGTGCCTCTGGTCAACCCGAACTCTCCGGGCCGCAACCTCGCCGACCTGAAGCAATCGAGCTGGGCGGTCTATGGCCAGGCGGGCTACTCGTTCACCGACCAGCTTCGCGTCACCGCCGGCCTGCGCTGGACCTCGGAGACCAAGCAGAACATCTCGACAAACAACACGGGCCCCGCTTTCACTTGCACGGTGCCCGTCGTGCTGCGCACCAACGCGGCGATCTGTTCGGCGAAGTTCAAGAACACCTTCGACGACTATTCCTATCTGCTGAGCCTGGACTACAAGCCGGTCGAGGACATCCTGCTGTACGCCAAGACGTCCCGCGGCTTCAAAGGCGGCGGCCAGAACATCCGTGGCGCCGGCACCGTCGAGTCCTTCGCGCCCTTCCGGCCGGAGACGGTGACGGACTACGAGGTCGGCGTGAAGTCGGACCTGATGGACCGCAGGTTGCGGATCAACGCGGCGGCCTTCCATTCCGATTACAAGGACGTCCAGCGGACCGCCCGCATCCTGAGCGCCACGGGCACGGTGGTGAGCCTGCTCACCAACGCCGCCAAGGCCAAGATCAACGGCGCCGAGGTGGAGGTCACCGCCCGGCCGATCCCGCCGCTGACCCTGAACTTCGCCGCCGGGATCACCGACGCCAAGTACAAGGAGTTCTTCGACGCGGCGCTCGGCGACCGGACCAACGAGCCCTTCGCCCTGCCCAAGAAAACCTACTCGATCAGCGGCGCCTATGTGATCCCGATGGGGACGGGGGACCTGCGCCTGGCGGCGGACTACAACTGGCGTTCCAAGGTGGCCTTCGCCCCGGTGGCGATCTTCCGCGACCAGGTCACCCAGAAGGCCTATGGCCTGCTCAACGGCCGCGTCTCCTACAACGTCGAAGACTATGGTCTGGAGATCGCGGCCTTCGTCAAGAACGTCACGGCGAAGAAGTATTACGTCGCCACCGGCACGTTCGACAACTCGCTCGGCTACGACATCATGTTCGTCGGCCCTCCGAGAACCTATGGCGTCCAGATCATCAAGAAGTTCGGCGGCGGCTGAGTCTATCGTAGCGTAATAATCGCCGGAGTTCGTCGCGGTTGGCGCGAACTTCCGGCGATATTTGTTTCGGGTCGAACGAGTCGTATTTACGAAATACGGGTGAAAGAACACACCCAGCATGGAGCTTACCGAAGTATGGCGGTGCAAGAGGCCGACAAGAAACCAGCCCACGGGGTCCTGACCGACGCGGGCGTGGACCGCCTGCGTCAGCGGATCGGCGTGCCGTTCAATCAGAACCGCGCCTACCACAACGCCGAGATGACCTGGGACGGCTCGCGCCACTTCGCCTACGGCTACGGCGACGACAATCCGCTCTGGTGCGATCCGGACTACGCCGCAAAGACCCGCTGGGGCGGCCTGATCGGCTCGCCGCTGTTCCACTACACCATGGGCGCGCCGGACGCGCCGGAGCATACGCCGGAAATCAAGGCGCTCATGAAGGGCGACCCGCTGGCGGGGCTGGGCTCCTACCAGGCGGTGATGGATTTCGAGTGGTGGCGGCCCTTGCGGGTCGGCGACCGGTTGGGCCGCAGCCTCGCCCTGGTCGGTATCGCGCCGAAGGCCAACAGCGCTTTTTCCGGCCGGAGCTTGGGCGAGATCCAGGCCTTCTTCTATCGCAACCACCGCGGCGAACTGACCAACATGCGCAGCGGGACCTGGATCCGCGCCGAACGCACCGCCTCGAAAGAGAAGGCCAAGAAGTACGACCTGCCGCAGCCCTACACGCCGGAACAGCTCGCCGCCATCGACGCCTGCTACGAGGCGGAGACCCTGCGCGGCGCGACCCCCCGCTACTGGGAGGACGTCAACGAGGGCGACGAGCTGCAGACCATCGTTCGCGGGCCGCTGCGCACCAGCGACATCGTGGTCTGGCACGTCGGCTGGGGCATGCAGCTCACCCCGCCTGGGGCCTTCAAGATCTCCTACAAGGTGCGCAAGAAGGCGCCCGGCCTTTTTACGCCGAACCCGCTCAACGTGCCCGACACCGTCCAGCGCCTGCACTGGGAGAAGGAGTGGGCCAACGAGCTGGGCATTCCGGTGAGCTATGACTACGGCGCCATCCGCGAGGCGGTGCTGGGCAATCTGGTCACCAACTGGATGGGCGACGACGCCTGGCTCTGGAAGATGAGCTGCGAGCACCGCAAGTTCGTCTACACCGGCGACACCTACTGGGCGAAGGGTCGGGTCAAGGACAAGGTCATGACCGCCGCCGGCGCGGAGGTCCGCCTGGAGATCTGGGTCGAAAACCAGTGGGGCGCGATCGTCACCCCCGGCGAGGCGACCGTGCTGCTGCCCACGCGCGACAAGGCGGTGGAGCTGCCCAAGCCCGCGCACGAGGACATCGAGCGCCTGATCGCCCATGAAGTCGAGCGGCACCGCCACCTCGATACAGGCGTTTCAGTGGAGACGGCGCCCGGATAGCGCTGCGTCGTCACGGCGGGACAGCGCGATCCGGGATCTCGCAGGGCGGATCGCGCGGTCGCGGCCGGGACAACATGCGCCCCAGGACCTATATTTCTGGGAACACCGGACATCGACGGATGGCGACCAGAACCGATCGGAGAACACCCATGAAGACCGAAGACATGATCATCGTCAGCGTGGACGACCACATCGTGGAGCCGCCGGACATGTTCGAGCAGCACGTCCCCGTTCAGCTAAGGGCGCAGGCGCCGCGCTACGAATATGAGGCCAACGGCGACGGCTTCTGGATCTTCGAGGACCGGCGCGTGTCGAACACCGGGCTGAACGCCGTGGTCGGCCGGCCCCGCGACGAGTATGGCATGGAGCCGGCGGCGATCTCGCAGATGCGCGAGGGCGCCTACGACGTCCACAAGCGCGTCGACGACATGAACGTCAACGGCCTGTTGGCCTCGCTGAACTTCGGGACCTTCGTGGGCTTCGACGGCGCGTTCTTCCAGGGCTCGAGCGACAAGAAACTCGCCCACGCGATGGTGCAGGCCTACAACGACTGGCACATCGACACGTGGTGCGGCGCCTATCCGGGCCGCTTCATCCCGATGGCGATCCTGCCCGTCTGGGACATCGACCTCGTGGTCGGCGAGATCAAGCGGGTGGTGAAGAAGGGCTGCCATGCGGTGGCCTTCTCCGACAACCCGAGCCTGCGCGGCCTGCCCAGCATCCACAACGCCCATTGGGAGCCGCTGTGGAAGGTCTGCGCCGACAACCACGTGGTCCTCAACTGCCACATCGGCACGGGCGCCGCGGCCGCCCACCCGTCGCTGGAATCGCCGATCGACGCCTGGATCACCGGCATGCCCATGTCGATCTCCAACAGCGCCTGCGACTGGGTGCAGCTCAAGGCCCTACAGAAGTATCCCGACCTGAAGGTGGCGCTGTCCGAGGGCGGCATCGGCTGGGTGCCCTACTTCCTCGAACGCGCCGACTTCACCTTCGAGCACCACCACGAGTGGACGCACACCGATTTCGGCGGCAAGAAGCCCAGCGACATCTTCCGCGAGCACTTCATCACCTGCTTCATTGATGACAAGTTCGGGGTGAAGAACCGCGAGGACATCGGCGTCGACATCATCTGCTACGAATGCGATTACCCACACTCCGACACGGTCTGGCCCGAGGCGCCCGAATATCTGATGCGCAACTTCGTCGGCTGCTCGGACGAGGACATCGACAAGATCACGCACCTCAACGCCATGCGGACCTACAGCTTCGATCCGTTCAAGGACATCCCGCGCGAGCAATGCACCGTGGGTGCGCTGCGGGCGAAGGCCACCCACGTGGACACCACGCCGCGTTCCGGCGGCGGCAATCGTCCGCTGGCCGAGGGCGAGACCCGGGTTGTCACCTCCGCAGACATCATGAAGCTGTTCGCGGAAGCGGGTCGCGTGAAAGAAGAAGCCTAGTCGTCCGCCTGGACGGCGCGTCGTTTGAAGGGGCCACGCGGTTCGCACCGCGTGGCCTTCGGCGCGCCGGCCAGGCGCCATTCATAGTCAACAGAGGGTCCGGCATATGAGCCAGGTCATGAAAGGCGTCCGCGTACTGGAGGTCGCCCAGTTCACTTACACGCCGATGGCAGGCGGGATCCTCGCCGACTGGGGCGCCGACGTCATCAAGATCGAGCACCCGCTGCGGGGCGACGCCCAGCGCAACCTCTTGGTGCTGCAGCGCTTCCAGCTCAACAAGGAGCGCAACTCCTTCATTCAGCACCCGAACCGCGGCAAGCGCAGCGTCGGGCTGGACCTGTCCCACCCGGAAGGCCGGGCGCTGCTCTACGAGATGGCCAAGCAGTGCGACGTCTTCCTGACGAACTATCTGCCCGGCCCGCGCCGCAAGCTGCAGATCGACGTGGAGGACATCCGCAAGCACAACCCCAACATCATCTATGTCCGCGGCAGCGCGTTGGGCGACAAGGGCCCCGAACGGGAAAAGGGCGGCTTCGACTCCACGGGCTTCTGGGCGCGCGGCGGCTCGGCCCATCTGGTGTCGCCCTCGAAGCTCGGCGGCCCACTGACCCAGCCGGGTCCGGCCTATGGCGACACCATCGGCGGGATGAACATCGCCGGCGGCATCGCCGCGGCGCTGTTCCACCGCGAGCGTACGGGCGAGGCGCTGGAAGTGGACGTCTCGCTGCTGTCCTCCGGCGTGTGGGCCACCGCTTGCGCCATCACCGTCTGCATGGAGACGGGCCAGGAGCCGTTCGACAACGCCATGCCGGGCCAGCAGATGACCGGCGGCAACCCCTTCGCCAACGTCTTCGAAACCTCCGACAATCGCCACATCAACCTCAGCATCCTGACGCCCGGACCGCACATCCGCGACACCTTCGAGCACCTGGGACTCCCGGAGCTGGCCGACGATCCGAAGTTCAGCACGCAGGAGGCCCTGGTCGCCAACTCCGACGAGGCCACGCGCCGCGTCGCCGAGGCGTTCCGCAAGCAGCCCTTCGCCTACTGGCTGGACAAGCTGAAGACGCTGTCGGGCCAATGGGCCGCCTACCAGTCGCCGCTGGAGGTCGCCAACGACCCGCAGGTGCTGGCCAACGACCTGATCTTCGAAGTGGAATCCTCAGACGGCGGCCGACCGATCAAGCTGGTGGCCAGCCCCGTGCAGTTCAACCACGAGCCGATCACCAACACCCGCGCGCCGGAAGCCTCGGAGCACACCGAACTGGTGCTCATGGACCTAGGCCTGGACTGGGACCGTATCGAGGCTTTGAAGGAGATGGGCGCCATCGCATGATGGGCTGACGACGAGGGAGGCCTGCCATGCCAGCGACACCGGACACGGCGCAGGGTGTTGTCACCCGCACGATCAGGCTTCCGACAAAGGACGGCGGCGAGGTCTCGGCGTTCGTCGCCGAACCCGCCGCGCCCGGTCCGCATCCGGCCATCGTCTTCGGCGCCGAAGCTATGGGCCCCAACGCCTTCGGGCGCGAGGTGGCGACGCGAGCGGCGGCGCAAGGCTATGTGACGATCACCCCCGACTACTATCGCGGGGAGGGGCCGTCACGTCCCGACGACTACAGCGACTTTACCGAGGTGATGGCCGCCATCGGCAACCTGGACTTTCGTGCCGCCACCTTCGACCTCCTGGCCGGTTTCGACTGGCTCGCCGCGCAGCCGCAGGTCGACGCCCGCCGGATCGCGACATGGGGCTACTGCACGGGAGGGACGCTGTCCCTGCTGGCCGCCTGCCTGGAGCGCCGGCTGGCCGCCACGGTGCTATACTTCCCCAGCCAGCCGGTGTTCGAGGCGCTGACGCCCAAGCGGCCCACACATCCGATGGACCTCGTGTGGAGCCTCGGCGCGCCGGTGCTGGTGATCTATGGCGACCGGGACCCGATCATGCCGCCCGAGCGCCTGGCGGAGCTCAGGCGGCGGCTGGAGCAGTGGGACATTCCGCACGAGATCCGCATCTACGAGGGGGCTGGCCACGCCTTCAGCGCGCCGGCCCCGCACATGCACAATGCGGCGGCGGCGGACGCGTCCTGGCGAGACGCGATGGCCTTTCTCGACAGCTCGCTCGGCGCTTGACGGCCTGGCCGCCAGGACCGATGGCTTCGGCGTGATCGTCGGGTTGTCCGGCGGCCCGGACCCCTGGAGCCCATGACCGGCGGCCTGCGCATCGCCCATTGCTCGGATGTTCACCTGGGCGGCGGCTACCTCGGCGACGCCCGCGACGAGCGCTTGCGCACGGCCTTCGCGGCCGCGCTGGACGACATGTGCGCCCACAACCCGGACCTGCTGCTGCTGGCCGGCGACCTCTTCGAGTCCAACAGCGTCGACGCCGGGACCATCCAATGGGCGATGGAGACGCTGAGCCGCACGCCGGTTCCGGTGGTGATGATCCCCGGCAACCATGACTGCATGGAGCCCGACGCGATCTTTCGGCGCCACGACTTCAATCGCATCCCCAACGTGAGGCTGCTGGCGAGCGAGGCGGGGGAGGTCGTCCGCCTGCCGGACCTGGGCGTCGCCGTCTGGGGCAAGGGCATGGTGGAGCACTGCCCGGAGAACCGACCCCTGGCGGGCTGTCCCGATCGGCCGGACGGCTGCAGATGGTATCTCGGGATGGCGCACGGCCTGTTCGTGCCGCATGGCGGCGACACCCATCGGTCCTCGCCGATCCACATGCGCGAGATCGAGGGCAGCGCCTGCGACTACCTGGCGCTCGGGCATCATCACGCCGCCCTGGAACTGGTGGGCGAGCGCTGGACGGCGGCCTATTCGGGATCGCCCACCGACACTGTTGGCCGCGGGCCGACCTATGTGATCGTGGACTTAGCGACTGACGCCACGCCGGCGCTGGACGTGCACGTGGTGGGCGCCTAGCGCCGCCGCTAGTTCCGCAGCAAAAGCGCGCTGGTCGGCGCCCCGTCGCTGCTGGTGACCAGGCAGGATTTTGCGTCTTCGACCTGGCTGGTCGAGGCGCCGCGCATCTGCTTCACGCCCTCGATGATGTGGTTGTAGCCGTGGGAATATCCGTCCGAGAGGCTGCCGCCGCCGGTGTTGATCGGCAGGCGTCCGCCGAGTTGCAGCGCGCCGTCGTCGCTGAACGGACCGGCCTCGCCACGCCCGCAGAAGCCGTAGGATTCCAGTTGGATCAGCACCCAGGGCGTGAAGGAGTCGTAGAGCTGGGCCACGTCGATGTCTTTGGCCTTGAAGTCGCTGCGGCGGAACAGGATCTCCGAGGCGACGAAGCCCTGCGTGTGCAGCGGGTCCTTGCCGAAGCAGGCGCCGAGCAGCGAGGCGTCCGGCGTGATCCCCTGGCCGAACGCGTGCACATAGACGGGCTTGTTCCGGTAATCCTTGGCGCGTTCGGCCGAAACCAGCACCACCGCCTGGGCCAGGTCGGTTTCCAGGCAGCAGTCGTAGAGGCTGAGGGGCTCGCTGACCCAACGGCCCTGGAAGTAGGTGTCGCGGTCGAGCGGCCGCTCGTACATCACCGAGTTGGGCTTGCGGTTGGCGTGCGCCCGGCACGCCAGCGCCACGTTGCACAGGTGGTCCCGCGTGCCGCCGTATTCGTGCATGTAGCGCTGCCAGATCAGCGCCAGCTCATCGACCGGCCGGATGATCCCGGGCGGCTGCAGCCACATCCCCCGGCCGCTCACGCGCGGCGGCGTGCCCATCCACGGCCGCTGTGCGGCCCCGCTGCGCTTGCGCGAGCGCCAGGCGACCGCCACCTCACACTGCCCCGTGGCCACCGCCATGGCGGCGTAGCCCACGGTCGCGCAGCCGCCGCCCCCGCCGACCGGCGAGCGGGCGAAGAACGTGACCTCGCCCATGCCGAGGTTGCGGGCCAAATCCTCTTCGTCGGTGGTTTCGATCGAGAAGGACGTCAGGCCGTCCACTTCGTCGGGACGCACGCCCGCGTCGTCCAGCGCCAGCTTCACCGCCTGGCACGCCATCTCCGTTTCCGACTGCGACAAATTCTTGCCGATCGGTATTTCACCCAGGCCGATGATCGCGACCTTGTCCTTGATCCCGCTCATCTCAGGCGGCCCCCTCGGCGACCGGCATCCAGCGCGGCATGGTCACGTCGTCCGCCACGTCCTCGAACACCACCTTCACCCGCAACCCGATGTGGACGTCGTCGTGCGGCACGCTGTCGATCTCCGCGCCTGGTCCGGCGACCAGGTTTCCGGTCATGCGGATGGCCGGATGGTCTTCCAGTTCGATGTAGGCGATCGGGAAGGGCGTGTAGGGCGCGAACGCCGGCAGGGTCGGCTTGTAGACGAAGGCGTAGGTCCAGACGCGTCCATAGCCCGACGCCTCGCGCCACCGATGGGTCGCGTTCTGGCAGGCCGGACAATAGGGATGCGGCGGATGGCGAACGACGCCGCAGGCGTCGCATTCCTGGACCACGAGGCGGCGCTCCTTCGCCGCATTCCAGAAGGGCGCGGTGTCCGCGTCGTCGGTCTTCGGCAGGATATTGGTCACCGGCCCTCCCTTCACAGCGCCCGGTCCCGGCCGTGCGGCCGATCCTGCGACGTCATTTGCCGACGATCCTAGGCGCCGCCCGGCGCCCACGCAACGCCCGCGGCCCGGTGCGTCGGAGGTTTGCGCGCGTCACGCGACCTGCGCGCGGCAACAATCACATATCGGCAGGATCGCGGTCCGGCGCGGGCGCTTGCGCGCGACGGTTGGTGTTTGGCGGCGGCCTGGATACCCTTGGCGGCCAATAGAAGACGACCGGGAGGTCTCATTGGAGTCCGGCGCGCCGCCAAGCCCCGCTAAGCCCGACCGCGACCTGCGCGAACGCTACCGCGTCGAGCGCGAACGCCGCCTGCGCGCCGACGGCGTCGACCAATTCATCCACATGGCGGGTCGCTACGCCCATTACCTGCAAGACCCCTACGCCCAGGCGCCCGTGCGGCGCGCGGCCCGGAACGAGCAGGTCGACGTCCTCATCGTCGGCGGGGGCTTCGGCGGCATGCTGGCCGCGATCCGCCTGCAGGCGGCCGGCGTCCACGACATTCGCATGGTCGAGAAGGCCGGCGATTTCGGCGGCACCTGGTACTGGAACCGCTACCCCGGCGTCGCCTGCGACACCGAGAGCTACATCTACATGCCGCTGCTCGAGGAGATGGGTTACGTGCCGACGCGCAAATATGCGCCCGGCGTCGAGATCTTCGAGTACACGCGCCGCGTGGGCGACCGGTTCGGGCTCTACGATAAGGCCCTGTTCCGCACCGAAGTCACCGAGATGCGCTGGCAGGAGGACGAGGCCCGCTGGCGGGTGGCGACCGACCAGGGCGACGTGATCTCGGCCCGCTTCGTGGTCCAGGCCGCAGGCCGCCTTCACCTGCCGCAACTGCCCGGCATTCCGGGGATCGAGACCTTCAGGGGCCACAGCTTCCACACCAGCCGCTGGGACTACGCCTACACGGGTGGCGACCACACCGGAAACCTGACCGGCCTGCAGGACAAGCGCGTCGGGATCATCGGCACCGGGGCCACGGCGGTGCAGTGCGTGCCGCACCTGGGCGCCTGGGCGAAACACCTCTACCTCTTCCAGCGCACGCCGGCCCCCGTCGACTGGCGCAACGACCGACCGACCGATCCGGAATGGGCCCAGACCCTCGCGCCCGGCTGGCAGCGGGACCGGGTCGAGAATTTCGATGCGGTGATCTCCGGCCTCAGCGTCGACGCCGACCTGGTCAACGACGGCTGGACCGACCTCATTCCCAACGTGCGGCTGGCGGCGTTCAAGAAGATCCAGGCCGGCGAACAGGTCGACGATCCGGCCGCCGTCATCCAGGAGGCCGAGGACCGACGGATGGAGCGAATCCGCGCGCGCATCGAGGCGGTGGTGAAGAACCCCGCGACGGCCGAAGCGCTGAAGCCCTGGTACAACCAAGCCTGCAAGCGGCCGTGTTTCCACGACCACTACCTCGACACCTTCAACCGTCCGAACGTCAGCCTGGTCGACACCCTGGGCAAGGGAGTCGAGCGGATCACCGAGCACGGCGTGGTCGTCGCGGGCCGGGCCTACGACCTCGACTGCCTGATCTACGCCACGGGCTTCGAGTACAATTCGGACTATACGCAGCGCGCCGGCCTGGAGGCCTACGGACGCGACGGGGTCGCACTTTCGGAGCGGTGGAAGAACGGCGTCGAGTCTTTCCACGGCATGACCAGCCGCGGCTTCCCGAACTGCTTCTTCCTGATGTTCACCCAGTCGGGGCACAGCGCCAACGCCCAGCACATGCTGGACCTGAACACCCGCCACCTGGGCTACCTGGTCAGCGAGGTGATGGCGCGGCAGGCCCGCACGGTCGAGCCGTCCGCCGCGGCCCAGGCCGCTTGGGTCGATTTCATCTGCGAGCACATGGCGGGGCGTGAACCGGCGCTGAAGGAATGCACGCCGGGCTACATCAACAACGAAGGCCGCTTCGACCTGCGCTCGCGCAAGAACAGCCAGTTCGCCAACCCGGTCGCGTTCAAGAAGATGCTCGAGGACTGGCGTGCGCGCGGCGACCTCGATGGGTTGGAACTGACCCGCTAGGGCTGATGGGGCGGCGGCTCGCCGCCCCGGGTTGCGCGCTAGTTGTAACTCTTGCCGGCCACGCTATCGAGCATCTGCGCCTGATTGGGCGCCGACAGCTTCGCACGCCCGCCGTCGACGATGATCGTCGCGCCGGTCACGTGGGAACCGGCCGGCGCGGCCAGGTAGAGGACCGCGCCGGCGATGTCTTCAGGCTCGCCCACACGACCGAGCGGCATGCCGCGGCCGGCCGCCTCCAGGCCCGCGTCGCCCAGCGTCTCGGTGGAAGATGCGCTGCGGATCAGGCCGGGCGCCACGCAGTTTACGCGGATGCGGTCGACCGCCATCTCGTCGGCGAGGCACAGGGCCATGTGGGCGACACCCGCCTTGGCCGCGGCGTAGGCCATTACGAGGGGCGAGGCGGTGTGGCCCGCCTCTGAGCCGATCAGCACGATGTTTCCGGCCCGCTTCTTCAGTTCGCCGCGCATCGCCTGGCAGAGGCGGAAGTTGTGGTGGACGTTGCCGATCAGGATCCGGTCGAACAGCTCCGGCGGCGTCTGCGCCGAGGGGCCGATGTACGGCAGAATGGCCGCGTTGCAGACCAGTATGTCCACGCCGCCCCACAGCTTCGGGGCCGCCTCGGCGAACCGCGCGATCGAGGTCAAGTCGTCTATATCGCAGGCGAGACCCTTGGCGACGTCCGCGCCGCGTTCCCGGTTGATGCGGGCGGCGACCTCGTCGCAAAGCGCCTGGTCGCGGCTGGAGACGATCACCTTGGCGCCCTGCGCCGCCATCTGCTGAGCGATGCCCAGTCCGATCCCCTTGGTGCTTCCGGTGATGACGGCGACCCGTCCGGTCAGATCGAACAGCGACATGGCTTAGCTTCCCTCCCGAGGTTTTTCGCGCCACCGGTAAGGCCTGTGCGGGCGCAGGTCATCAATTTCTTTGCCGCCGCCTCAGCGGTCCAAGAAGGCCAGCACCTCGGCGTTGAACAGAGCGGGCTGATCCACGTTGGCGGCGTGACCGGCGTTGGGGATCACCACCTTGCGCGCGCCGGGAATCTTTCCGGCCATATAATCGGCCGCGGCGAGGTAGGGCGCATCGTCGGCGCCCACCACGACCAGCGTCGGCACGGCGATATCGGGCAGGGACGTCATCACCGCGCCGTCCTGTTGCGTCAGCATTCCGCGGGCCACATGGGCCAGCGCCGCGGGCCGTTCGTGGCGGCTGGTCCGCGCCTCGATCCCGCGCGTGGCCAGCGTCCCCAGCGGGTCGCTCGCGAATGCGTCGCCGACGCCGCGGGCGGTCTGGTTCCAGGCTTCTCGCGCCTCGTCCTTCTTGAACCCGGGTCCCGTATCGACCAGCAGGAGCGCCATCACCCGCTTCGGGAAGCGCCGATAGAGGCCGAGCGACATGTAGCCGCCCAGCGACATGCCGCCGATCACCGCCCTCTCGGCGCCCACCGCATCGAGCAGCGCGGCCATGTCCGCCACGGTCTCCGCCTCGCAATAGGCGGACGGATCATCCGGTGCGTCGCTGCGACCATGCCCGCGCATGTCCCAGGTCACCACCCTGCGACCTTGCGAGAACGGCCCGACCTGCGCGGCCCACATCTGCGACGTGGACGCGAACCCGTGCGTCAGCAGCAGCACCGGGCCTTCGCCGTGGACCTCGTAGTAGAGGCTGACGCCGTCTCGGTTCAGCGTGGGCATGGGAAGTCCTCTGGTCGCGACACTCGTCACAGGCCGCATGAATCCTACGCCCGATTGGCATTGGCGG
>Ga0070668_100001023_pt1 | contig 19588 bp, 15 predicted proteins | sample KBSS43metaG_FD_64661 | JGI IMG/M metagenome (GOLD analysis project Ga0070668, IMG submission 64661) | Switchgrass rhizosphere microbial communities from Kellogg Biological Station, Michigan, USA - KBS S4-3 metaG | ecosystem: Host-associated > Plants > Roots > Rhizosphere > Soil ... | reverse complement strand
CCTCGCCGGCCGGGGCCGCCACCTTCGGCGGGTACCGCTTGGCAAGGGTGTTGTAGTGGCGCTCGACCGTCGCGCGGTCGGCGTCGGTCATGCCGCCGGCGCGGTGGTAAACGAAGACGAACGTGTTGTCTTCACCGCCGGGGAGACTGTCCTCCAGTACCGCGACCTTGGTGGACTCGGCGCCGGCCGGCAGGGTGTCCGCGGCTTTGTCGGTGGTGACCGAGCTCAACTTTCCGCTCAGTGGCACCATGACCGCCGCCAGCACCATCCACAAGCCAATCACCAACCACGGCACCCATCGACCTGCCAACCGACCGGCCGGCGCTTCCCCGGACGGCGCTGCGTTGACTGCCATTCAGTGGCCTCCTACATACGAGTTGCATCGCTTATCTGATGCCGACTTCGTACCGAGCGAATCTGAGACGATCATTAATGAGGCGCTCAGGCCGGTTGGCCGAACGAGGTGCCAGCGCACGTAGCACCGTCGTACCGCCTCCCCTCCCGAGGATCAGGACCGCGGTGCGACGAAACAGGTCGGAACCGGGCCTAGCGTTCTGGCCATGAGGAAACCTGGCAGTCCACTGCGGAGGTTCGGGGCGGCCGCCATGGCGTTGGCGACGGCGTTGCTGTCGCCGCCTGCGGGTCGGACGCCGACAACAGTGCGGGCGCCCGCCGCGCGCACGCGGGCGGGTCGATGGAGCGTCGAAAGTTTGCATGAAACTGTTTAGATATTGCGTCAATCTGTCGCAGAGATTACCGTCGGCCTAACTCGGCAGCCATCTCCATCGATGTCTTCCACCCGGCCAAGCCGCTCGGCGGGAGGCATATGCGCTCGTGCCCACTCCCCGTCGAAAGCGAGCACCCATGTCCAGAAGAAGGCTCGGCGCCGCGCTCACCGGCGCTGCCCTGGTCGCCACCGGAATCGGCGTCCTGCCCGCGACCCCCGCCCAGGCGGCCGCGGCCGGCGGAGTCGGTGCCACCCTGCCGTACATCCAAGTGCAAGCGGAGAACGCCGCCACCAACGGCACCGTGATCGGCCCGACCGCCACCTACGGCCAGCTGGCCGCCGAGGCGTCCTTCCGCAAGGCGGTCACCCTGCAGGGGGCCGGCAAGTATGTCGAGTTCACCACCCCGGTGGCGACCAACTCGATCGTCTTCCGGTACAGCATTCCGGACAGCGCGGGCGGAACGGCGTACACCGCGCCTCTGTCCTTCTCCATCGACGGCGTGCAGTCCGCCGACTTCGTGCTGACCAACGCGTACAGCTGGTATTACGGCTCCTACCCGTTCACCAACTCGCCCGGCGGCAACCCGCACCACTTCTACGACGAGACGCAGCGACTGTTCCCGACGACCTACCCGGCGGGCACGAAGTTCCGCCTCCAGGTCGGTGCGGGCGACAGCGCATCGTCGTACACAATCGATTTTGCCGATTTTGAGAACGTCGCCGCGCCGCTGGGGCAGCCCGCCGGGTCCGTCTCGATCACCAGCCGGGGTGCCGATCCGACCGGCGTGCGGGACTCGACCTCGGCGATGAACCAGGCCATCGCGGCGGCGGGCGCGGGCGGCACGGTGTGGATCCCGCCGGGCACCTTCACGGTTCTCGGGCATGTCGCGGTCGACAACGTCACCATTCGCGGGGCGGGGATGTGGCACTCGCGGACGCAGGGCGATCGGATCGGGTTCTACGGCAACTATCCGCCCACGCCCAGCCGGAACGTGCACCTCGCGGACTTCGCGATCTTTGGCAACGTGCGCGAGCGCAACGACGGTGACCAGGTCAACGGCATCGGCGGCGCGATGAGCGACTCGACCGTCGACCGGGTGTGGATCGAGCACACAAAGGTCGGCGCCTGGATGGACGGGCCGTTCACCAATCTGGTCTTCAACCAGATGCGGCTGCGCAACTTCACCGCGGACGCCGTCAACTTCCACGACGGCGTGACGAACTCCCGGGTGACCAACAGCGATGCGCGCAACGCCGGCGACGACGCGTTGGCGATGTGGGCCGAGCACAACGCGGACGCGCACAACTCCTTCGATCACAACACCGTGCAGTATCCGATCCTGGCCAACGGCATCGCCATCTACGGCGGTCACGACAACTTCGTCACCGACAACCGGGTGATCGACTCGGGGTTGTCCCAGGGCGGCGGCATCCATGTGGCGCAGCGCTTCTCGTCGACGCCGCTCGGCCGTACCGACGTGCTGCGCAACACGATCATCCGGTCCGGCAGCCTCGACCCGAACTGGCAGTTCGGCGTCGGCGCGCTGTGGTTCGACGCCCGGGACGCCGCGATGACCGGCCTGACCAATGTGGACGACATCCGCATCCAGCAGAGCCCGTACGAGGCCATCCAGTTCGTTTCCGGGTCGCAGATCAGCAACGTACGGATCAACAACGCGACGATCCAGAACACCGGCACGTTCGTGGTGCAGGAGCAGGTCGGCGGCTCCGCGACGATCACCGACAGCACGGCGACCGGCACCCAGGGGCCCGCACCGCGGTACAACTGCGGGGCCGGCTTCACGCTCACCGACGGCGGCGGCAACTCCGGCGTGTTCGGTGCCAGCGCGTGTACGATGCCCACCCCGACGTTCCCGCCGTACCTGCCGGAGAACGGCGCGCAGATCTCGATCAGTCCGGCGGCGCTCGGCTTCGGCTCGGTCGCGACCGGCTCGACCAGCACCGCCCGGACGGTCACCGTCACCAACTCCGGGACGGCCGCCGCGGGCGGCGTGTCGGTGTCGGCGAGCGGTGACTTCGACCAGGCGAACGCCTGCGGGTCCGCCATCGCGGCGGGCGCCTCCTGTGCGGTGGAGGTGCTTTTCCGCCCGACGGCCGCGGGCACCCGGACCGGCGCGTTGACCATCACGGCGGCCGGCGTCACCAACACGGTGCCGCTCTCCGGCACGGGCGTCGCTCCGGGGCCGATCCTGTCCGTCTCGCCGGCGACGCTCACCTTCCCCGGCACGGTCGTGGGCCGCACGGCCCCGTCGCAGGCCGTCACGGTTACCAACTCCGGTACCGGGACGGCGACGGTTGCCGGCGTCACCGCGAGCGGTGACTTCAGCCAGTCCAACAATTGCGCGACCGTCGCGGTGGGTGCCTCCTGTACGGTCACCGTCGCGTTCCGGCCGACGGCGGCGGGCCCGCGCGGCGGCACCGTGACCGTCACCAGCAACGCCAACAACAGCCCGGCCACGGTCGCGGTGACCGGCAGCGGCATCGGCCCGGCCACCAACCTCGCGGCCGGCCGCCCGGCCACGGCCAGCAGCCAGGTCAACGCCGCATACGCCCCCGGTGCCGCGACGGACGGCAACGCCGACACCTATTGGGAGAGCGCCAACAACGCGTTCCCGCAGTGGGTGCAGGTCGACCTCGGCGCGTCCTATGAGGTGGGCCGGGTGACCCTGCGGCTGCCACCCGCCGCGGCCTGGCAGACCCGCACCCAGACGCTGTCCCTGCACGCGAGCACGAACGGCACCACCTTCAGCGACGCGGTCGGCCCGACGACGTACACGTTCAACCCGGCCTCGGCGAACACGGTGACCATCGCCGTGCCCGGCGTCAGCGCCCGCTACCTGCGGGTCGCGATCAGCGCGAACTCCGGCTGGCCGGCCGGGCAGCTCGCCGAACTCGAGGCCTACCCGGCCGGCGACGATCCCGCCGGCACCGACCTGGCCGCCGGCCGCCCGGCGAGCGAATCAAGCCACACCGACGGGTACGGGCCGGGCAACGTCACCGACAACAACCAGAACACGTATTGGGAGAGCGCGAACAACGCGTTTCCGCAGTGGATCCAGGTGGACCTGGGCGCGCCGAGGAGCGCGAGCCGCGTCGTCCTTCAACTCCCCGCCGGCTGGGGCGCCCGCACCCAGACGCTGTCCCTGCAGGGCAGCACCGACGGAAGCACCTGGACGACGATCAAGGCGTCCGCGACCTACACCTTCACCCCGTCGGCAAACAACACGACGAGCCTCACCTTCCCGGCGACGACCCGGCGCTATTTCCGGCTGACCGGCACGGCCAACACCGGCTGGCCGGCCGCCCAACTCGCCGGCTTCCAGATCTGGCCGGACTGACCCGTTGTTCCGGCCCGCAACCGCCGGGCGAACCCCCCCACACCTTCCCGGCAAGCCGGGGTGTGGGGGCGTTCGGCACTGGTTTCGGTGTGGGGAATGCCGGCGCGGGGCGGCGATGTGTCACACACTCCGGGGTGGACGTCGGCGGTGTGGGGCATCCGGCCTTCTTGTGGGCCTTTGCGATGATCATCGGCATGGAGCGGGTGGGCAGCCGGGTGGTCTATCGCAACCCGTGGATGGTGGTGCGCGAGGACGAGATCCGCCGCTCGGACGGTACCTCAGGCATTTACGGGGTGGTGGAGAAACCGGACTTCGCGCTGGTGCTGCCGCGCTGGCGGGACGGCTTCTGGATGGTGGAGCAGTATCGCTATCCGGCCGGCCGGCGGGCGTGGGAGTTCCCGCAGGGCAGCTGGGGCCACCCCGCGGCCGGCGACCAGACGGCGCTGGCCCGGCAGGAACTGGCCGAGGAGACCGGCCTGCGGGCCGCCTCGATGATCCATCTCGGCCACCTGTTCGAGGCGTACGGGTTCTCCACCCAGGGGTTCGACGTCTACCTTGCGACCGGTCTCACCGAGGGCAAGCCGGACCGGGAGGCCAGCGAGAGCGACATGATCCATCGTGCGATCACCGACACCGAGATCACCGAGATGATCCGTACCGGCCAGATCGTGGACGCGCCATCGCTCGCCGCGCTGACGCTCTACCGGCTCCACGACGATTCCGCGGGCTCCGACGCCCGGTAGCGCGGCGGACGGCCTGGGCCGGCAGTTCGCGCACTGCCGGCCCAGGCGCGCCGGGCGGGGCACACTTTGCGACTCGGGGACGCAGTCCTTGAGGCCGATCAGAGCAAGCACACTGGTTGCCACGTCGACCCCACCGCGTCGTTGACCTCGGCTGCGTGGTGCGTCGGGCTCGCCCGATGATGTTGTTGATCAGTCCGCGTTCACGCCGAGCAGCTTCTATCCGTACACGTTGGACCCGGCCTGCTCCGCACATACGCCGGGCCGCAGGCCGGCATCGGCCGATAGCCGAAATCGGGGGGCGCGGCGGGCGGCCGGGAGCCACCAGCTCCGGTCGCCCGCCGCCGGCAATCGGATCAGGGGGTCGGCGGCTCCAGCGCCTCGACCATCTTGATGAGCTGGTCGAGCTGCGCGCTGACCGCGGCGACCCGGGCCTGGATGTCGTGGTGCTCGTAGCTGGTGTAGCGCAGGACGCCGCCGGTGGGCTGCAGGTTGGCGCCCGACGCGCTCACGTCCACGTCGACCTTGTAGTTCCAGATCTTCGCGACCTGCGCGTTGATCTGATCACTGATCCACTTCTTGTCGTCGGCGGTCAATGCCACGGGAATGTCCTCCAGATGCCAGGAAGCGGTCGAGGCCTCTTTTTTGGTGTCGTACGACGCGGAGAAGTGCGCGTGCTCGGTGTGCGGGCTCTCGCCGGTGTACGCGCGCTGGCGCCACCCGTTCGACGCCTCCCACACGCGGCGGTTGTAGATGATGTAGCGCAACCGCGTCTCGGCGCCCGACCGGCAGCGGGTCAGCAGGAACTGGACCACCTTTTCCATGGTCAGCCCGGGGGTGCGCAGGTCCGTGTCGATGTCGATCGCGTGGACCTCGTTGGTGCGGTCGGCGTCGCGGATCGGGACCGCGCCGGTCTCGTCGGGGTTGTGATCCGAGACACGATGGCGGTGGGCGGCGTCGCCGATGGTGCCGTCGCTGGCGCGGTCACGCCCGGGGGCGACCCGGTCGAACTCGGCGCGCAGTCGCACCAGGCAGGGGATGAGTTTCCACTCGGCTATCACGGCCTCCTCGGTCGGCGATACGGCATGCTCCGGGCACCCCCACAAAGCCCCACGCCGTCCTTCTCGGTCCAGTGTGCTTCGCGGTTATTACCCACGACGTCCCACGATCAGGCGTACTCCGCCGTGGAACGTGCCGTAGACGCGGCGAGGCCGCATGAAATGGTGCCCGGCGGGTAATTCACCCGCCGGGCACCGGAAGATCAGGGCTTGGTCAGCAGGCAGCCGGCCTTGTTGAGGTCGATCGTGCGGGTGGCGGTGAGGCAGGTGGTGAACCAGTAGGTCTGCTCGCCGTAGCTCTGTCCCTGGACGGCCTTGGTGGTGCCGTCCGGGGCGACCTCGCACGGGTTGTTCAGCGTGCACATCTCGCCGTCGTCGTTGCCGGTGTTGTTGATGCCGACGATCTGGCCGGACGCGGCGTCCACGATCGGGGAGCCGGACGTGCCGTGGATGGTGTCGCAGTTGGCGTCGTAACGGATCGAGTCGCGCCAGGTCCACTCGCCCTCACGCAGCTGGCCCACGAAGCCCTCGATCTTGCAGTTCCAGATCCGCTTCCAGTAGCTGGACGGGATCGCGATCGAGGCGCCGTCCGCCGGGTGGCTGCTCGACAGGGTCAGCGCGGTGGCGCCGAACCGGCTCTGCAGGTTCGCGAAAGTGCTGGTCAGGCGGTAGAGCGTGACGTCGGTGCCGGTCATCGTCGCGTACAGCACGCGGTCGGCGCGCACCGAGCCGAGCGATCGGCCCGCGCTGTTGAGCAGCGTGCCGGTGCGGCTGCTGGTGCGGTTCTGCAGCACCTGGCCGGCGCTCAGGAAGCCGCCCTCGTAGCAGTGCCCGTTGGTCAGCATCATCGCCCGGTCGGAACTGACCGAGGTCGGGTAGCGCACCAGGGCGGCCGAACAGTTGCTCAACGCGATGGTGTTGGCCAGCGTGGTGGCGGCTACGGCCTGGGCCGGGGCGGCCGGGCCGGCGAGGATGCCGGTGGCGGCCGCGACGGCGGCGGCGCCGAGTGCGAAAGCCCGTCGAAGGCGCATGGAGGTCCCTTCTGCTCCGGCGGCGGGCTGCCAGGTAGTGGACCCGCCGCCGAGTGGCGGCGGAGCAGGCCGGCGGTGCGGCATGCTGACGCCGATCGATATCGGTGTCCGTACCCTCGCATCGAGATTTACCCGTGTCAATCAAGTCGCCGGTGCCGGATCGCGCTGCCGGACTAAGGAAAATCCGTTCCGGGCCGAACAGAACAAGAAGGAGCCTCCGCGAAGGTGGTGACTCGGTTGGTTCTGCGGCAGGTGGACGAGTGGCTTGACGACGAGCTTCCCCGGCTCAACCAGGCGATTCTGCACGGTGACACCCCGCCCGGAACGCTCGCCGAGCAGTTGCGGGAGGTATTGCTCCCGCGGCTTCCGGCGATCGGCCGGCTGTCCGGGGCGCAGACCCGGCAGCTGGTGGTCCGGCTGGGGTTCGCCGGTGCCTCGGTGGCCCGGCACTACCAGGAGTGGACGCCGGGCGGAAAACAGAGCCCGGAACGCGCGTTCGACGATCTGCTGGCGGGCGCCGACGGCGTGCCGTTCCGGGACTACTTCGCGGCGCTCGCCGAGCAAACCGGCACCGGACACTGCGGACGGGACAGCTACGCGTCGCTGGTGCGCTGGAACGTCGGCACCCTCGTGGTGCGGCGCGGCGATCGCGAACTGGCCGTGCTGCCCGGCGCGTTCGACGACGGCCGGATCCGCAGCTACACCGGCACCGCCGGCGAGGAACGCTTCTTTTTGCTGGTCAAGCAGGGTGAGGCGATCGAGTTGGCGGCCAACGAGGCGCTCGACCCGCTGAGCCGCGACGCGATCAGCCCGGCCTGCCCCGAGGCCCTCTGCCGGGTGCGGCTCGCGACCGAGTTGCTGTTCGCCCTGCGGCAGCTGTTTCTCGACTTCGCGGCGCTGCCGCCGGAGCAGGGCATGCCGGCCGACCACTTCCTGGACGTGTTCCGGCAGTTCGCGGTGCATTGGACGACGGGCGACATCCCGCCGAGCGGGGCGCTGGACCCGGAGGCGCTGAAACGGGACTTCCTGCTCGGGATCGACATCCCGGGGTACGAGCAGCACGTCCGGCGGCTGTTCCCGGCGCTGCTGTCCGCCGAGCGGGCCCAGATCGACGAGCTGATGTGCCAGCCGACGCTGCCGCGCCGGCTGCTGACCACGCTCGGCCTCGGCGAGGAGATCCTGTCCGAGACGGACGCGCACCGCCTCGTCGCCGGCCGTCCCGAGTTGCTCGACTGGTATCGGCTGCTCACCGCACATGCCCGGGCGGCCGGCGCGCACCTGATGCTGAGCAAGCGGTATCTCTTCAAGCCGCAACGCCGGCGCGAGGAGGCCGGCCTGGGCGACAAGCCGCTGGTCTCCAACCGGGCCGGCACCACCGGGATGAACGAGACCTACCTGGAACGGCTGACCCGGGCGCGGCGCAACCACCTGCTCGCGCCCCTGCGAGCGGCCATTACTGGCGAAACCACCGAAAACGTCCCGGTTTCGGAGGTACGGTCGCAACCGGCGGCGGCTGCCCCGGTGTCCGTCGCGCTGGTGGCGTGACCGGGCACCGGTGGAGAGGCGGGTAAGGGCACGATGAGCACCGGCACCGCGGGACCCGCGGCCGGCGACCGGCCGCTCGTGCAGGTCGGCCTCGACCAGCTGATGGCCCTCATCGACCACACCTCCGCGGTGATCTACATGCGCGACGCCGACGGCCGGTATCTGCTGGTCAACCGCGAGTACGAGCGGCTGTTCGCGCTGCACCGCGAGGACATCGTCGGGCTCACCGACCACGACCTGTTCCCGGAGCCGATCGCCGACACGTTCCGCGAGAACGACCTGGCGGCCATCGCCCGCGGCCACCCGGTACAGGTCGAGGAGGAAGCGCCCGGCGACGACGGCCTGCATACGTACGTGACGGTGAAGTTCCCGCTGACCGACGAGTCCGGCCGGTCGTACGCGGTGTGTGGCATCTCCACCGACATCACCGAGCGCAAGCGCGCCGAGGAGGAGGTGCGCCGGCTCAACGACGAGCTGGAGATGCGGGTCCGGCAGCGCACCGCCGAGCTGGAGGCGTCGACCCGGGAGCTGGACGCGTTCGCGTACTCGGTCTCGCACGACCTGCGTGCCCCGCTGCGCTCGCTGGAGGGCTTCAGCCAGGTCCTGCTCGAGGACTTCGCCGGCGATCTGGACGAGGAGGCGCAGGGCTACCTGCGGCGGATCCAGGCCAACGTCGAACGCATGGCCCAGATGATCGACGACCTGTTGCACCTGTCCCGCGCCACCCGTACGCAGTTGCGCCGCGAGCACACCGACCTCAGCGCGCTGGCCCGGGACGTGGCCGGCGAGCTGACCGCCGCGTACCGGGAGCGCACCGCCGAATTCCGCATCGCCGACGGCCTGGTCACCCAGGGCGACCCGCACCTGATCCGGCTGGTGCTGCAGAACCTGCTGGGCAACGCGTTCAAGTTCACCGCACACAAGCCGGACGCGGTGATCGAACTCGGCATGACCCGGCAGCAGGGCGTCGACGTCTTCACCGTGCGCGACAACGGTGCCGGCTTCGACATGCAGTACGCGCACAAGATGTTCGACCCGTTCCAGCGGCTGCATTCCGCCAGCGAGTTCGAGGGCACCGGCATCGGGCTGGCGATCGTGCACCGCATCGTGGTCCGTCACGGCGGGCAGATCCGGGCCGAGGGCACCCCCGGGGAGGGGGCAGTGTTCCGGTTCAGCCTGACGCCGGCACCCGCCGACTGGGAGATCCGATGAGCAACCGGCCGATCCTGCTGGTCGAGGACAACCCGGATGACGTGCTGCTGACCAAGCGGGCGTTCACCAAGAACCGGATCCGCAACGAGATCGTGGTGGCCGCCGACGGCGAGCAGGCACTGCGTCACCTGCTGCCGGCCGAGGGCGAGGCGCTCCATCCGGCGTTGGTGCTGCTCGACATCAAGCTGCCCAAGATCGACGGATTGGAGGTGCTGCGCCGGATCCGCGACGACGACCGCACCCGACATCTGCCGGTGGTGGTGCTGACCACCTCGAATGAGGAGCGCGACATCGTGACCAGCTACCGGCTGGGGGCGAACAGCTTCGTCCGCAAGCCGGTGGTCTTCGAGGAGTTCGTCAACGCGGTGAACGCGCTGGGCGTCTACTGGTTGCTGATCAACGAACCAGCTCCGGCGGGGCCTGGTGGGTGAGGTGATGGACGGCGTACATGTGCTCATCGTCGACGACAACGACGACGACGCCGTACTGATCATGCGGCGGCTCAGCCGGGCCGGGCTGGCGGCCAGCCACGCCCGCGCGGACAGCAACGCCGGGCTAGCCGCCGCGCTCGCCGAGCGCACCCCGGACGTGGTGATCTGCGACTACAACATGCCCGGCTTCCGCGCCGAGGACGCCCTCGCGCAGATCCGCGCGCACGACGCGGACATCCCGTTCCTGCTGGTCTCGGGCCAGGTCGGCGAGGAGACCGCGGCCGAGCTCATGCGCCTCGGCGCCCGCGACTTCGTGCTCAAGGACCGTCTCGCCCGGCTGGCCCCGGCCGTGCAGCGCGAACTGCACGAGGCCGCCGAGCGGCGGCAGCGTAGGCGGGCCGAGGCCGCGCTGCGGGAGAGCGAGGAACGGTTCCGGCTGCTCGCCGAGCACGCCCACGACGTCATCTTCCGGTACCGCCTGCAGCCCTCCCCGGCGATGGAATACCTCAGCCCGGCCGTCCAGTCCATCACCGGATACCCGCCGGAGCGGTTCTACGAGGACCCGGAGCTGATCTTCCGGCTGGCCGAGCCCGAGGACCGGTCGGCGTTGGCCGCGTCGTGGCGCTCGCCGCAGTCCGGCACGCTGACCATCCGCTGGCGCCGGCACGACGGCGACCTGGTCTGGATCGAGCAGCGGGCCAGCGCGGTCGCCGACGCCGAGGGCCGGCCGGTGGCGGTCGAGGGCATCCTGCGCGACATCACCGAGCGGGTCCTCGCCGAGCAGGGCCGCGCCGAGATGGAACAGCAGCTGCGCCAGGCCGAGCGGCTCGACTCGCTCGGCCAGCTGGCCGGCGGCATCGCGCACGACTTCAACAACATCCTGGCGATCATCTCGGGTTACGCCGCGATGCTCAGCGAGGAACTCGACGACCATGCGCTGCGCGCCGACGCGCAGGCCATCGAGCAGGCCGCGGCCCGGGGCAGCGGACTCACCCGGCAACTGCTCATCTTCAGCCGGCTGGAACCGTCCCGCCCGGAGACCCTCGACCTCAACGTGGTCGCCGCCGACATGCAGCGGCTGCTGGCCCGCACGCTGGGTGAGGACATCGAGCTCACCACCATGCTGAGCCTCGACCTGCCGCCGATCGTGATGGATCGCAGCAAGCTCGAGCAGGTGCTGATGAACGCGGTGATGAACTCGCGGGCCGCGATGCCGTCCGGCGGCCGGCTCACCATCGCGACCAGCACGGACGCGGAGCCCGGCTTCGTCTGCCTGACCATCACCGACACCGGCTGCGGTATGCCGCCGGAGGTGGCGGCGCGCGCCTTCGAGCCGTTCTTCACCACCAAGGGCCGGGGCAAGGGGACCGGGCTGGGGCTGGCCACGGCGTACGGCGTGGTGACCGACGCGGGCGGCGCGATCACCCTGGAGTCCCGGCCGGGCGAGGGCACCACGGTCCGGGTCAGCCTGCCGGCCGCGGAGAGCACCACGGCGCCCGCCCCGGTGGCGAGCCGCGCGGCGGCCGCCGCCGGCCTGGGCCGCCGGATCCTGGTGGTCGAGGACGAGGACGGGGTGCGCGACATCGTCTGCCGGATCCTCACCAAGGCCGGGTACGAGGTGCGGGCGGCCGGCGATCCGCAGGAGGCGCTGAAGCTGACCCTGGAGCGGGACCTGCAGGTGGACGCCCTGCTCACCGACGTCATCATGCCCGGCATGTCCGGCACCCAGCTGGCCGCGGAGCTGCGCCGCAGCCGCCCGGACCTGCCGGTGCTCTTCATGTCCGGATACACCAGCGGGCCGGCGCCGGGCGGCCAGGAACTGCCGCCGGACGCGCCGCTGCTGCACAAGCCGTTCCAGACCGATCAGCTGCTGGCCGCCCTGCACGAGCTCCTGGACCGCTGACTCACCGCACCGACTCGGCCACCTCCCGCGCCTCGGCCAGCGTGCTGAACCCTTCCAGGCGGTAGGAGCGCAGGCCGTCCGCCCAGACCAGGGTCGGACCGGCGAGCCGGGCCGTCGAGGTGCGCTCGACCCCGTCGCGGCCGACGTAGGTGACCGGGTGCGGGTCGGGCACCCAGATCGCGACGGCGGAACCGATCTCGGTCCACTGGCCGGTACCGGACTTCTTGAAGAAGCCGATGTCGAGCGTGCCGTCGAACTGGTCGAACCGCACCTTGCCGCCCCGGTAGACCAGGGTGACCACCCGCGGCGCCCCGGCCGGATCCGGGTCGGCCAGCACCACCATCTCCGGCTCGCCCAGCCCGGCGGGCAGCTTCACCGGGAAGCGGGCCAGGCGTTGCGCCTCGGCGAGCGTGGCGGTGCGCAGCGACGGCAGCGGGCTCGGCGTCGCCGGCAGGGCGGTGGGCCCGGCGTCGCGCTGCACCACGATGCCGGCCACCCGCAGCAGGTCGCCGACCGCGTCGAGCACGGCCGCCCGGGCCGGTGCCACCGCGACCACCGTGCCGGCGAGCGCGGCGACAACGGCGGCCACGGTGGCACGTATCCGGCGGCGCCGGCGGGTCCCGCGCACCAGGCGGTCCCGCACCGCGGCGCGTTGGTCGGCCGGCTCGGGCGTCACCAGCCAGGCCTCCAGCTCGCGCAGCTCGGCCACGAGATCCTCGTCGTACCGGTCAGGCACCCGGCACCCCCTCGACGAGCAGGTGTTCGCGCAGCTTGGCCAGCGCCCGGGCGGTACGGGACTTGACCGTGCCCTTAGGCACGCCCAGCGCCGCCGCCGTCTCGTGCTCCGACAGGTCCAGCAGGAACCGGCAGACCAGCACCTCCCGGTCCCGGTCGGCGAGTCGCCGCAGGTGCTCGACCAGCCGGTGCCGGCGCTCCCGGGCCAGCACCGAATCGGCCGGGTCGGGGCTGTCCGGCTCCGGATCCGGGCGGGCGGCGGCGCGCAGCACCAGCCCGTCCCGGCGGCGGCGGGACCGGTGCAGGTTGCGGGTCTCGTTGGCGACGATCGCGAGCAGCCACGGCCGGAACCCCGACTCGCCGCGCAGACGCGACAGCTGGCGGTACGCCTTCACCAGAGCCTCCTGCACCACATCGTCGGCGTCGTCACCGGCGCCGAGCAGCACGGCGGCCCGATGCGCGGGCACGGTGTAGCGGGCGACCAGCAATTCGTACGCTGCCAGGTCGCCGCCGCGGGCCCGGTCCACGGCCGCCGCGTCGGTCAGTTCGGTGGCCTCGTCCAGCCTCGACACCTCTTCCGCATCCGCACCGACACTGCACTGACACCGCGAGCGGCGAAAGGGTTCCCGGAACCCGTTCGCCGTTCGCGGTGTCGACCAGACATGACCACACGGCGAAACGTTCTGCTTCTGTCCGGCGGTGCGCTCGCCGCCGCGCTCACCGGTTGCCGGGAGCGCACCACCGCCGCCGAGCCGGCGGGCCTGCCGGACGTGCTGCTGGCCGACAGCGAGGCCGGGCTCGTCCGGCTCAGCGGTTCGGCCGCTCAGCGGCTCGGGCCGGCCACGCTCAGCTGGGACGGCACCGTGCTGTACGCGGTGACCGGGGCCCGGCTGGACCGGCTCGACCCGGCGGGCGGGGCACCCATCCGAAGCAGTGCGATCGGGGGCGGATGGGTGCCCCGCGTGGTCTCCACGGACGGCCGGGCGTGCGTGCTGGCGCCGACGCCGGCCACCGAGCACCCGGCCGCCCGGGCGCGCAGCCCGCTGCTGGTGGTGACCGAGGCCGGCGAGCGGCGGTACGACCTGGCCGGCGTCGTCGAACCGGACGCGTTCACCCGGGACACCACCGGCCTGTTCGTCCTGGAGTGGCTGCCCGCGCAGGCGCCGGACCACTACCGGGTGCGGCTGCTCGACCTGGCCACCGGCCGGGTGGGGCCGCTGCTCACCCGTGCCAAGGTGGCGGTGCCGGCCGGCGCCGAGGAGGAGATGCGCGGCGAGGGCCGGCAGGCGGTCCTGTCCGCGGATCGGCAGATGCTCTACACGCTCTACACCCACCAGCCCGGCCACCAGCACACGCGCAACCTGCTCGCCGGCACCCGCAACGGCGCGCACGCCTTCGTCCACGTCCTGCATCTGACCGAGCGCTGGGCCTACTGCCTGGATCTGCCGGATCCGTTCGGCGCCGGCCCGCCGTCGGGACACGCCCTCGCGGCGGACGGCCGGCACATCGCGGTGCTCGACACGGCCTCCGGCTCGCTCGCCTATGCCGGAACGGATTCGCTCGCGATCGAGCGGGTGGCCAAGGTGCCGGTCGGGGCCGGCCCGGCGAGCCTGATCCTGGCCGGGGACGGCGGGACGGTCTTCGTTGCGGCCGGAGCCACGGTCGCCGTGCTCGACCGTGGCTCCGACCGGGTGCGCGGCCGCTGGACCGGGCCGGCCGCGGTGCGTGGCCTGGCCCTCAGCCGGGACGGCGGCCGGCTCTACGCGGGCGGCACCGACGAGGTGCTCTGGCTCGATGCCGCCGCCGGGGCGGTGCGCGGCCGGCTGGCGGTGGCCGGGCTGACCCGGCTGCGGCACGCCGCTTGATCCGCCACCGTCGGGAACTGCGACCGTCGGACACTTCGCGCCTCCGAAAATCGAAGCGGGGTGGCGGTGGCCCGCCACCCCGCGCCGGCTCAGCCCAGGCCGTGCGTGTCGAGTTCGAGCTCCTCGATCTGGGTCTTGTCCTTGTTCCACTTCTTGACCTTGTGCTGGACGTACGCGAACGTCGAGCGCTTGGCCAGGACGATCGTCGTCGAGCCGCTCTTGCCGCCGCCGTGGTTCGCGGTGAGCTGCAGCTCGGCGGCCTTCGTGAGGCTCGCCGAGACCGACCCGCCGGACGACACCGCCGTCGAGAACGACTCCTCCAACTTGCCGTCCAGGACGACGAACACGCCCGAGACCACGCGGCCGTCCTTGCCCGTGTCGGCCAGGAACTTGCGGGCGGCATGTGCGTCCTTGTTGAGCATCGCCTTGAGGTCGCCCTCGTCGATGACGAACTTGGTCAGCCGCAGCCGGGCGCTCTTGGCCTTCTCGTACGAGAACGACGCCGTACCGCTCCCGGAGGCGGTGAAGTAGGTCAGCTGCGCGGCGGTCTCCACCTCACCCTTCGACTGCGAGTTCCAGTCGATCTCGTTGACCCGGATGTGCCGGACCCGGCCCTTCAGGTGCTCGCGCGGGATCGTGTTGTACACGGTCAGGCTGGCCTTCGGACCGATCGGATCCTCCTTCTCCCCGCACGCGGCGAGCACGATGTTCTCCGCGCCTCCGCGGAAGTACCGCACGGTGCCGTAGACGAAGAAGTTCTTGGTGATCTTCACGTCGGACATGGTGTCCAACCCCTTTCAGTAGGTTGCACCCACCGTCGGCGCGGGCCGTTAGCCGAGCGCTAGCCGGCCGCCGGCGCGCGGCGCACCAAGGCGTCAGTCCGCATCGCGACAGGACGCTTGCCCCGGCCGCCCGGGCGTCGCCTGATGGCCCAGAGGGGAGGCATCCATGCGGGTCATCCGCCGGCTGCACGGCCCGCCGCGGACGCTCGCCGGCGAGCTCCTGCGTACCGCCCTGGTCGACCGGCTCGCCGACCGCTGGGACGTCGCGGTGACGACCGTGGTCGCCGGTCCCGGCTTCGGCAAGTCCACCGTGCTGGCCCAGGCCATCCGGCAGCACGCCGTGCGTCCGCGCGGCATCGAGTCCTGGGTCACCTGCGAACCCGGCGACGAGGACGCCCGGCGGCTGTCCGCGGCGATCTGCCACGCGTTCGGCGTCTATACCCCGGTGGCCGGCCCGCTGGACGCGGCCGTGGAGGCGCTGCGCGCCTGCTCGCCCATCGAGTCCTGCCTGATCCTCGACGACCTGCACGAGCTGCCGCCCGGATCGTCCGGGCAACGCCTCGTCACCGACCTGGTCGCCCGGCTGCCGGCCGGAGCGCACCTCGTGCTGTGCGGCCGCCGTACCCCGGCGGTGCCGCTGGCCCGGCTGCACGCCGCCGACCAGGTCCGCCGCCTCGGCCAGGCCGACCTGGCCTTCAGCGGGCCGGAACTCGACGTGATCGCCGGGCGCGCCGGCCGCCCGGTCGCCGAGGTGGCGGGGCTGGGCGGCTGGCCGGCCCTGGTACGGCTCACCCTGGCCGCCCCCGCCGGGGTGGCCCGCGACTTCCTCTGGGAAGAGGTGGTGTCGGCGCTGACCGCGACCGAACGGGAGGTGCTCGCCGGCCTGGCCGTGCTCGGTGCGGCCGACGCGGCCACCCTCACCGCGCTGGCCGGGGTGCCCGCCGACCTGGACGCGCTGGCCGTCCGGGTGCCGCTGGTGTCCCGGTTCGTGTCCCGGTCCGGCGAGCAGGAGGCGCGCGCGCATCCGTTGTGGAGCGACGCGCTGGTCCGGGTGCTGCCCGCCGGCCGGGTCGCGGAGCTGCGCACCCGGGCCGCCGGACTGTTGCTCGACCGCGGCGACGCCCTGCGGGCCGGGACGATCGCCCTGGCGGCCGGCGACGCCGACCTGCTGGACCGGGCCGCCACCGCGCTGGTCGCGGAGACGCTGGCGACCTTTCCGCGGGACACCGGCGAACGCTGGCTCGCCGCCGCGCCCGCGGCCGGCCGCGGGCGGCCGGGTTTGCTGTTGCTGGCGGCCGCGACCAGGTATGCGGACCGGGCCGGCGACGTCGGCGTGGACGAGTTGCTGGACGCCGCCGAGGCGGCCGCCCGGCAGGCCGGCGACGCCGACGCGGAAACCGCCGCGGTGTGCCTCGCGACCATCGCGGCGCACGCCCGCGGCGACGAGAACCGGCTGGTCGAGCTCTACCAGCGGGCCATCGAACTGCCCGGGGCCGACCGGCTGCCCACCCTGCGGATGCTGATCAGCGGCGTACGGGCGGCCATGTTCGAGCTGTTCGGTTCGCTCGACGAGGCCCTCGCCATGGTCGAGTCGATGTCGCCGGACGACGTCGGGCAGCAACCCGGAAAGGTCGTCGTCCGGTTCCACGTCTACCTGCTGCTGCTCGCCGGGCGCGCGGACGAGGCGGCCGAGGTGGCGCAGCGGCACCTGTCCGACGCACCGTACGCGCACGTGCGCCGCATGCCGAGCTTCGCGCTCTGGATGGCCGGCCGGCCCGCCGAACTGCTGCGCGAGCGCGGCCGCCCGGACCCGCTGCACCTGCCCGAGGCCGACGCCAACGACCGCTACCGGTTCAACTTCCTCGCCTTCGCCGCCGTCGTGGCCGCCTCGATCGGCGACCGCGTCGCCCTGCGGCACAGCGCGGACCAGCTCGACGCGAGCGGCCTGGGGGCGGACACCCGGGACGCGGCGATGCTCGCCACCGCGGCGGCGGCCAAGGCGATCCTCGACGGCGACGAACCGGCCGCCCGGGCCGCGATCGAGGAGTTCGTCGCCGACCACCCGCTCGACGATCCGGTGGCCTCGGTTCACCTGCGCCGGTTCCTCGCGTACGGGTATGTGCTGTCGCCCGAGTGCCGGCGCCGGTGGGACGCCGACCCGCTCGGCCCGGCCCACGAACGGGTCCGCGCCGCCGCCCGGCTGCTCGTCGCCGCCCGGGCCGGCCGGCTCACCGCGATCGACCCGGTCACCCCGGAGACGATCCTCGTCGCGTACCCGTTGCCCTGGTCCGCCGAATTGGCCGCACACGCCGAGGCGGCCGGCCTACCCGCGGGCCGGCGGCTGGTCCGGTGGCTGGCCGACCACGTCGGCCCGGCGGTGCACGAGGTGCTGCGGGTCCTCGCCGAGGAACCCGGGACGGCGACGGCTGCCCGCCGGTTGCTGGCCGCCGTGCCCGCCACGCCGGCCGCCCGTACCCGGATCGAGGTGCTCGGCCCGTTGCGCCTGCTGGTGGACGGCGTCGCGGCCCACCCGCCGCAGTTGCGCCGCCGGCGGGTCCGGGAACTGCTGGCCCTGCTCGCGCTGCACGGCGAGCTGGACCGTGCCCGGGCGACCGACCTGCTCTGGCCCGGCCTCGATCCGCCGGCCGCCGCTCGCAATCTGCGGGTGACGCTCGCCTACCTGCGCCGCGTGCTGGAGCCCGGCCAGCTGAGCGGCGATCGGGACCGCATCCGGCTTTCCGTCTCGCCGACGCTCCAGGTCGACCTGGCCGAGCTGCGCGAGCACCTCGACGAGGCACGCCGGGCGAACGCCCGCGGCGAACCGGCCGCGGCCGGCCTCGACCTGGCCGCCGCCGTCGACCTGTGGCGCGGCGAACCGCTCGCCGACCTGTCCGGCATACCGGCGCTCGTCGCGCCGCGTACGGCGATCCTCGCCGAGCTCACCGAGGCGGCGCTGACCCTGGGCGAACGCCGGCTGGCGGAGGGCGCGACCGCGGCGGCGCGGGATCTCGCGGAGCGGGTGCTGGCCGCCGAGCCGTACGCCGAACGTGCCCTGCGCCTGGTGCTGGCCGCCGAGACGCAGCGCCGCGACCCGGCCGCCCTGGACGATGCCATCCGGCGGGTCCGGGACGCCCTGGCGGCGCTCGGGCTGCCACCGGAGCCGGCCACCCAGGTGGTACTGCGCCAGGCCCACCTGACCGCCGGCGGCGCCCGCGGGCTGCGGCCGGCGCGCTAGGCGGCACCCGTGGGCTGCGGCCGCGCTAGGCGGCACCCGTGGGCTGCGGCCGCGCTAGGCGGCGACTGCGGAGCGGCGTGCCTGCCGGGCCGGTGCCTGGTCGGCCGGAAGCAGCGGGCGGAGCGCGGCGGCGGCGGCCTCGGCCTGGGCGGCCTCGGCCCGCAGGCTCTGCCGGGTGCGGGCGGCCAGCTGGCAGTCGTGCCAGGCGGTCTGTTCGGCGTCGGCGGTCAGTTCGTAGCGGGCCCGCAGGTGGGCCACCGCGGCCCGGTGCACGGCCAGCTCCTGCTCGACCGGGTGCAGCCGCGGGTCCCAGCCGGCGCGCCCGGCCAGGGCGTCGGCCACGGCCGCGGTGGGCAGTTCGCCGCGGGCGGCCGCGGCGCGCACCGCCTGGTGCAGGAAGCGTTCGCGGGCGGCGTACTCGGTCGGGGTCTGCGGGGTCCACGGCGTGCCGAAGGCCGCCGCGCCGCGGGTACGCCGCAGCCGCTCCTCGGCAGCTGCCAGCGTGGTCCAGGCGGCCGCCCGCTGCTGCTCGGCCTGCTGCCAGCGGTCCTGCCAGAGCTCCGCGGCGTGTGCCGCCCGGCCGGCCGCGGCCCGCACCTCCTCGGCGTAGCGGACGGCCTGCACCGCCTCGTGCCGCCGGCGGCGGTGGCGCTCGTCGCGCTCCCGGAAAGCCTCGATCACCTCGAGCAGTGCCCGCCGCGGGCGGCGCACGCCGTGCGGGCTGCCCAGCACCAGCAGGGCCGGGAGGGTGAGCAGCGTCAGCGTCGCCCAGATCGCCAGGGGAGCCGGCTCGTTCAGCAGCATTTCGGCAACAACGTTCATGGTGGTGGTCCCGTCCGCTCGAAGAAGATCCGCTTGCCATCGGTGCGCCATGCGAAGGCGTGGGCCGGCTGCGCCGTACCCGAGGTGGTCAGGCGATGGCGGCGGGCGGAGCGCGGGACGAGGCGGCGCCGGCGGTGCGCTGC
>Ga0070668_100001018_pt1 | contig 19612 bp, 21 predicted proteins | sample KBSS43metaG_FD_64661 | JGI IMG/M metagenome (GOLD analysis project Ga0070668, IMG submission 64661) | Switchgrass rhizosphere microbial communities from Kellogg Biological Station, Michigan, USA - KBS S4-3 metaG | ecosystem: Host-associated > Plants > Roots > Rhizosphere > Soil ... | reverse complement strand
CGGCGCGTTCTTCGGATCGGCCGGACTGTCCTCGCACCAGCTGTTGTGGCCGGCACTGCCGTACCGGGAGGCATCGAGCACCGCTCCGTCTCCGAGGCCGGCCAAGGTGCGCTTCAGGTAGCCGAAAACGGTGTCCTGCGCCTGCTGTTGAGTCTGTGGCACAACGTCTTTGGGGCTCCAGCCGGGCGGTGGCGGCGGTGCGGATGTCACTGGCGGACCTCCAATGTCGGTGGCACCGGTAGGGACGGCGGGGCCAAGGGTCTCGTCATGGCCGCAGGCCGCGATCAGCACGACCAGCAGGGCGAGTGCGCAAAGTCGTTTCACGACACCACCTTCGGCGGCGGCATACCCGCGATGATCGCACCCATGTTCGCCAGCGCGGGATTGCCTTCGTCCCAGTAGCTGCTGTGCGCGCCGATCGACGGGATGTCGAGGATGTCGGGGCCGGTCGCGGGACCGGGTGCCGCCTCGAGTTCGACGGCGCCGAACCCGTCCCACGTCGGGTTGGGGCCGAGCACCGCGCCCGCCACCACCGAGATGATGTCGTGCTCGGCGCGGGTCGCGTACACCTGCCCACCGGGGTCGAGGCGGAGGTCAGACGCGTGGCCGACGAGCATGCCTGGGCTGCCGACGGCGATGACGTTCTCGGCGGCCAGGTGGTGCTCCCCCGCGCCCGCCGCGCCGACGAGCGTCGAGCCGTAGCTGTGCCCGATCACCGTGTCCGTCGACGGAATGGATCCCGCATGCGACGCCTGCGCGCCGGTGAGGAACGAATCCAGCGCCCCCGCACCGTTTTCGGCGTAGCTCGCCGATCCAGCTTCGGGAATGTTCATCGGCCTGTCATATCCCATCCACGTCGTCACCGCGACGTCATTGGCGGTAAGCCCGGGGTCCGCGTCCAATGCTGCGCGGAGCATGTCCATCGACTTGCCGTCGGCGCCGTCGATCGTGGACAGGTCCTGGCCCGTGCCTGGGACGAGTGTCGCGGTGTGGCTCGACGTGTCCGGGTTGCCTATCGACACCGCCGCGTGCCCCTGGTCGTCGACGAGTCCGAGGTAGCGGTGGTAGCCGTCGTCCTTGGTCAGCGTTTGGGCCACTGTCTGAAATCCGTCGAGTTTGGTCCTCGCCGCGTCCCACTGCCGCTTCCAATCCGAGTACTGCCCGTACTGCTGCGGGGTGACCGAATAGGGGAACCGGTCACCGCTGGCCGCCCAGTCCGGGTGCTCGCGGGTCAGCCGGTCGAGGTTGGACTGCGCCGACGTCGTGAGCTCGGCAAGGTACCGCCGGTTGAACGCGTCCTTGTCGGCGAACGGCATTCCGGGATGGTTGCCGATGCCGTGATCCTGCCGATAGAGCCATTCCCGTTCTTCGGGGGTCAGCTGGTCCCACAGGTCGTTGAACCGTTGCGGGTCCTCGGGAAGGGGTCGCGACAGCGCGTCCTGAATCTCCGGACGGTTGTCGTGCGGAGTATCCGGTATCGGAGTGTCACCGGTCGCCATGCCGATGGCCCTGGCGAGTTCCTGATCGACTCGCGCCGCTTCGGCCAAGATCGCGTCGAGCTCGCGTTGCAGCTGCATGCGCTTGAGTTCGAGCTCCATCGGATCGGCGCCCGTCGATCCGGGCCCCGGCACGATGGCGTCGCTCGACGGATCGACGGCCATGCCCAGATGAACGGCGTCGGAACGCAGTTGGGCGAGTTTCGACCTCACCAGTTCGACGTCGTCGGCCGCCCTATCCGCCGCCTGGGCGACGGCTAGCGCCTCGTTGCCGTGCGCGTCGAGGTCGTGACGTGTGCGGCCGATGGCGTCCTTGGCGGCCTCCGACGCGTCACCGCCCCACGTCCCGAACGCCGGCAGTTCGGCGATGCCGTCGGCGGCCTCGAACGCTGCCTCCGCCCGGTTGCGGGTGGCGTGAAACACCTCTCGCACATCGCCCGCATCCCACCGGTCGATGTCGGCGACGGAGACGCTCACTGTCGCGGATGGTCAGAGCCCAAGGTCGAGCTCCGAGCGCTCCGCGGCGGCGATCGCCGTCGCACCGTCGTCATCGGTCCGCTCGTATGCGGCGGCGCCCGCGCGCAACCCATGGCCGTGATCGACGAGCCGACCGAACAAGGTCGCCGAGTCGCCCTGCCACTTGGCGACCGCCGACGTCAGCGCGGCCATCGACCCCGCAGGGACACCGCGCTGCGCCGACTCGATCCGGCCGTCCGCCATCGCGTGTCGTGCCCAGAGGTCATCGGCCCGAGCGTCGACCGTCGCCGCCGACATCTGCAAATCCTCGGACACGACGCGAACCTGCGCTGGCACGGCGAACACCCCCTCGTCGACTCCGCAAACACCGTCGTTCAACGATAACGCCGAGCGCAGGGCGGTCCCGTCAGCAATTTCCGGCCCGGACGGGTCGGTAGACGAGGTAGGCGAGGCCGTCACCGACCGTGCGGGTTTCGACGAGGCGCATGGGCTTGCGCTGGCTGGTCTCGCCGAAGATCCGCAGGCCGGCGCCGAGCACCACTGGATACACGGTCAGCCGCAATTCGTCGACGAGGTCGTGTTCCACGAGCGTGTGAACGAGTCGGCCGCTTGCGTAGACCACGATGTCGCCGTCCACCTCCCGCTTCAGCGTCGAGACCGCAGTCAGCACATCGCCTCCGACGACCGTCGAGTTGCCCCATTTGGGCTCGGCGACGGTGGAGGACACGACGTACTTGGGCAGGCCGTTCAACCTGTCCGCCCACTCGCCAGTCCGCGACGGCCACCGCGCGGCGAACCACTCGTCACTACGCCGACCGAGCAGCAATGCCGTGGCGACCCGCGCCTCCTCGAGCTCGAGCTTGCCCCACACTTCGCGGTCCTTCTCCCCCACCTCGAGGAACCAGCCACCCCGCTCGAAGCCCTCCTGACCGGTCGGGTCCTGAACGACTCCGTCGAGCGAGACGTTCTCGCTGACGATGATCTTGCCCATTGGAACTCCTTGGTCGGTGTTGTCGGCTACCACTGATGAAGACACCGCGACGTCGTCGAAGGTGGCGCCCGCCGACCGCCCCGTTCCGGCGTCGGCCGGTGTCCATACACGAGTAGCCGCGAAGGGAGGTGATGGGACGGTGGCCGCCGACTTGATGTCACGGGCGCGGGCCGGAGACGGCGAGGCGTTCCGGCAGCTGACCGAGCCCTACCGGCGGGAGTTGCAGGTGCACTGCTACCGGATGCTCGCCTCGTTCCAGGATGCCGAGGACGCACTGCAGGAGACGCTGCTGGCCGCGTGGCAGGGTTTCGGTGCATTCGCGGGACGGGCCTCGTTGCGCACCTGGCTCTACCGGATCGCGACCAACCGGTGTCTGAACGCGCGCCGGTCGGCCAGCCGGCGCCCGGCCAAGGAGTGGGACGTGCCCAACGTCGAGCCGCCAGAGCCCACCCGGCTCGGCGAAGTCGTCTGGCTCGAACCGTTTCCCGACGCCGCCCTGGGTCCGGAGGCCCAGTACGAGCGAACCGAAGCCATCTCGCTGGCCTTCGTGGCGGCCCTGCAGCTGCTGCCACCTCGCCAGGTCGCCGTGCTCGTGCTGCGTGACGTACTCGGCTTCGACACCAACGAGGTGGCGGACATGCTGGACGCGACCGTCGAGTCGGTCAAGAGCGCGCTGAAGCGGGCGCGGGCGAGCTTGCAGAGCCGATGGTCCGCCGCCGACGACCATGCACCGTTGCCCGCCTCGCCCTCCGAGCACGTGTTGGTCGCAAAGTTCGTAAGCGCTTGGGAATCGGCCGATCTCGACGAGCTGGTGGCACTACTCACCGACGACGTCTTCATGTCGATGCCGCCGATGCCATTCGAGTACCAGGGCCGAGACGTGGTAGCCCGCTTCTGCGCCAGCATCTTTCGCGCGGGCCGAAGGTTCGATCTGGTTCCGACACGGGCCAACCGCCAGCCGGCGTTCGGAGCGTACCTGCGCGGCGCGACGGGCGTGCGCCACGGCACTGGCCTCTACGTGCTCACCCTCGACGGCGACCGGATCAGCGCCATGACCCGCTTCGACAACGGAGTGCTGCCGGCGTTCGGGCTACCGCGATCGCTGCCGAGCCGCTCGCCCAACGGCGGAAGTCGCCGATCCTAGGTCGGGCGGACCCTTCGCCAGCTAACGTCACGGACAACCGACGAGTGTTGCTGGAGGAGCAGCGCTTGAAAGGGGGAACCATGACGCTCGTCGTCGTGGACGCGAACAACACGGTGGTCGCCTCGGAGCCCGTCTGACGGGCCGATGGCTCCACGCGCGTCAGTGGACCGGCGACGACCAGTTCCACCGTGACGCAGATGATTTGACTCGGACGGCAGTCACCCAAACGGCGCCGACCGATTCCGATAGTCGAGCTGTGTACCTCACAGGGCCCAAACGGCATGGCCGCGATGATCATTGGTGTGCAAGTTCGACTGGCGGCTCAGCGAGTCATCGTCGGAGAGTCATGCACAACCGTGGGTGGCGGGCTCGCACCCGAACTGAAACATATTGGAGGAGAACAGATGACAAGAACACGCATGTTGCGGCACTTGCTGGCGGTGACGGCTGCCACGGCGGCTGCGGTGGCCGTACCAGTGGTCATGGGCTCGGCAGTCGCGAGCGCCAATCCGGGCGTCGACTGGGTTGCGCCCATCGTGCCAGGCATCGGATTGGGCGGCGTCGGCGGTCCCGAGTCGGGGCTTGGTGTGTTGCCCGGGGCGGGTGTCGGCGCCCCCGGCGTGCTGCCAGGGGTCGCCCTGGGTGGGGTCGGCGGTCCCGAGTCCGGGTTGGGAGTGCTGCCCGGCTGGGGTGTCGGACTACTCGGGCCCGGGGTCATCTGACCCCGTTGGCGACGTCGTGCCGCGCCGTCGAGGCGGCGCGGCACGACCGTCCTACCCACACTTGCATGCCCCGTTGTCGGCGATGCTCCGCTGCGCGGGCCGAGCCTTACGGCCACCAAACACGGTCGTCGGGCACGATCGGGCGATGCGTGTTCTGGTGGCCGATAGCGAACTGCTCCTTGCCGACGCGATTGCTCAGGGGTTGCGACGCCGCCACGCCATCGCCGTCAACGTGGTCTACGACGGCCATGGTGCGTTGGAGAGGGGAACGGTCTATGACGACGACTCGCCCGTCGTGCCCGGCGACGACGTGTCTGAGCACCTCAGCGAGTCCAGTGCCTCGGCACGTATTCTGCTGCTGACGGCGGCGACTGCGGTGGCAGACCGGCTCGGGCTTGGGCGCTGACGACTACTCGACCTAGCGTGCGCGTTCGTTGAACTGCCGACGCGGGCGGGCGTGGCACAAGGGCCAATGGCGGGGCTCGAAGAGGACCAATCCCGGGCGAGGAACACGCCTTGCGAGCCGCCCATGCCCGGTGCACGCAGCGACGAACTGCTAGGAGATACTTTGTCGGACAACCATTCCCGCCCCAACGTGTTGCTGATCATGTGCGACCAACTGCGCGCCGACCACACCGGGTTCGGCGGCAGCCCGTACATCCGCACGCCGCACCTGGATGCGCTGGCCGCCAGTGGCACTGTCTTCCCCGAAGCGAGGGTAGCCAACCCGATCTGTATGCCCAACCGCGCCAGCCTGCTCACCGGCCGGGCCCCCTCTTCGCACGGCGTCACTGCCAACGCTGACGCCCTGCTGCTGAGCACCAACACACTGCCTCGTCAGCTTCGCGGCGCCGGCTACCGCACCAGCCTGGTCGGCAAGGCCGACCTGCAGAACGGTCTGCGCCGCGGCTTCGACCCCGTCACCACTCAGGCGCCGGCGCTGGGCGACCCGTACCCACCGGGTTGGGACCGCATCGAAGATCCCGACCGCTACCTACATGGCCGGCTACCCGACCCCGCCGACTTCTACGGCTTCGAACACATCGCGTTGACGCTGGGCCACGCCGACATGGTTGGTGGACACCACTTGCGGTGGGCACTGGCCAAGGGCGCCAGCCCCGACGAGCTCAACCGGGCCGGGCCCCACCACGCCATCGAGGTCAATCCGGACTGGTGGCAGATCTACCAGCCACGGCTCAGCGCGGAGCTCTACTCCACCACCTTCGTCACCGAGGCCACGATCGCTGCCGTCGACGCGTTGTCCCACCAGGAGGCGCCCTGGTTCATCCAATGCTCGTTCCCCGACCCGCACCACCCGTTCACCGCGCCCGGCCACTGGCATCACCGGCACCGTACCGGCGATATGGAACTTCCGGCGACCTTCAATGATTACGGTGTCGATGCCCCCAGTCACCTCAACGGCTTTCGGCTGCTACGGCCATCAGCGATGCCCGTGCAGATGTTCGGCCCCACCCCCGAGCAGCTGCGTGCCGCCGCTGCCGCGGAGGCCGGCGCCATCGAGTTCATCGATCACGGCATCGGACGCATCGTCGCCGCCCTCAACGACGTCGGGGCCGCAGGCAACACCGTCGTCGTCTTCACGTCCGATCACGGCGACATGTTCGGCGACCACGGGCTGATGCTCAAAGGCATGATGCACTACAGCGGCTGCCTACGCGTGCCGCTGGCGATCGCAGGCCCAGGTATACCTGCCGGCACCGCCACCACCCTGGCCAGCACGCTCGACATCACGCCCACGCTGCTGGACCTCGCCGGGGTCGACCCCTACGACGGCATCCACGGCGTCAGTCTCGTGCCCGCACTACGTGATCCCGTCCAGCCCTTGCGCGATTCGGTGTACGTCGAAGAAGAGTTGCCGCAAGCCAACCGATTTCCGTTCCCCGTGCCGGCATCCGCACGAACACTGATCACGGAGCGCTACCGCCTCACCCGCTATCCCGGCAGCCCGCTCGGCGAGCTCTACGATTTGACCAACGACCCCACCGAATCGGTCAACCGCTGGAATGATCCCGCCTGCGGGTCCCAGCGCCGCGATCTGCTCGAACAACTACTCGACACCACCATCGCTCACTCCATGCCCGCACGGCTGGGACCACTCGACACCACCACGCGACCACCCCAGGTGTCGGCCCTGAGCTTCGACTCGGCCAGCGACGAGCGGTAATCCCATGCGGGGGCCCAGCCCCCATACCGTCTAGGTCACCAATGGGCCCACATCTCGTCATTGCTGGTTGGGGAAGAGCCGCGGAAACCACTGGCGTATCCGCGGGAACACGGCGGGCGGTGGGGCGGGCTGTGCAGTCGTCGACACCGGAGTCGTCACTTGTGTTGGCGCTCCTGGATTTTCGTCGTGCGGTGGCACAGGCGGGGCTGAATGCAGCGGAGTCATGGGCGTGGTCACCGATGGAGTGGTCGTCGGACCGGCGGGTACCACGCGTGTCGGCGTCGCTGACGTGGACGGTGACTGATCCACTACGACAACCCGATGTTTCGAATCGTTGGACACGGTGAGAACCGAGTACACGAGGATTACCAGGACGACGATGCCGAGCCCGCCCCCGAGCATGACCGGGAACGTCAACCCGGACGACGCCGAACTCGACATCCGTCCTTCGAGGTCGTCGACCCGTCGATTGGACACCTCGCCGACGTCGGTGCCAGGCGCGTCATGCCGCGCCGCGCCTTTGACGTCGAGCGCGAGAGCTACGAGCCCGAGCTCGGTCACGGGGGCGATGCCCCGGTAAGTCCCGGTCGGAACGAACGGCGCGGAGGGTTCGCGCTTCGGGCCCTCCTCTGCTCCCCCGACCTGGTCAGCCAACATCGTCACCTCCTCCTCGACGCCTGAGCATCGAGAACGTGCGCATCGACGATCGTTCCAGCACCCGCGTTTGGCCGGTGTTAGCAGCCTCAGCCCGCGGCGGCCTGGCAGGCCGCCGCGATCAGTCTGTTGACGTTGAATCCGACTTCGGCGAGCTCGTGGTCGCCCGCCCAGTAGAGGGGTTCGGCCGTCGCGTAAGCGCGGAAGTACAACGCGCCAAGGGTCGCGAAGTCCTCGACCACCGCGTTGCCGCTTCCCCGGCCGGCCGCCTCCATGTCGTTGGCCCGCGCGGTGACCACCTGCGCGGTGTCGTCGTGCACCGCACGCTGTTCTGGATTCCATTGGGCGACACCGATGTTCGGGTCCAGTGCCGACCATTCCTTGGTCCGCGACTGCAGCGCCGTCGCGGCGGGAATCCAACTCGCGCACGTCGGGCCAGGCGAAGTCAGGAAGCGCTGCGGGTTGGCGGGGTCGCCGAGGGTCGGCGGATTCGTCGGGGGTGCCACCGCTGGAAGTTCGGGGGCCTGGACGGCGGCCGAGTTGGAGCGGTTGGCCGCGCAGATGTTGGTGATGGAGTCGAGCGCCGCCAGGGCCGTCTGGGCGAGGAAGTCGTCCCTGGGCTGGTGCGTCGGCAGCGCATCGGCGTAGGCGCGGCCATAGGAGATGAATGCGTCGTAGAGCGCCCGCATCCCGCGGTGCGGCGTCTGCGCGGCGAGCACGACGGCGTCGTCGGCGCCACTACGTAGCGCGGCAGCGACCGCCTCGGATCCGGACTTCTGCGCGATGGCGACCGCCGTTTGGACGTTGTCCCAAACTCCACACGTCTCGTCGGACGTGATGAGGGTGAGCGGCCCGGTGTCGCCGGCGCTGGCGAAGGTCGTCGGCGGCGTGCTGGCCGGCTGAGCCGTCGGCGTGGGCGTCCTCGTCGACGGGCTCTGCCCTGCCGCGGGTGCCGCAGCGTGAGAGCCCCGGCCCGTGAACAGCAACATCACCCCGATGGCGACAACCACGACCAATGCGACGACGCCGATGATCCAGCGAGTCTTGTCGACCCGCGGCCGGTGCGCCGGCGGCGGCAGCTCACCCGGCGCCCAGCCAGGCGGATGATGCTCGGCGGCTTCCGGTGCGTCCTGCCGTCGACTCATGCGCCCACGCGCCCATCGACTTTGCTGAAATCGCCACTATGCGACAAGTCGCAGGTTGCGTTGCTCATGGCCATCATCATGCCTCATCGGCGACACCGGCACGTCAGCACCCATATGACGAGGGTCTCCGGTACGAAATGGTGCGGTGCCACACGTGTTGGTTCGCGTGAGACGATCATTTCCTGAAATCGGTCGAACCGACGTTACCGAAAGTGGCCCACGCATACTCACTCCCGCACGATGCGGGCATCGTGAAGGCTCTTCTCTGCTTCGTAGGTGACCGGCCACCACAACCTGCTGTCGTCACCCATCCGTGTTCCCGTGTCGCCAACGCGGACGTTCACGACTTGCTCGTCGTCAGCGACCTCGCGATCGGCCTGGAGTCGCGCCATGGCGAATCTCGCCTGCGCCGTGGACGGATTTGCTACCTCGATATCGGTGTGTCGAACCTCAGGCATGACCCATCCTCTATACGGTCTCCGCCACAACCGAATGATGATGTATCCCGGTCCGAGGCCGCCGAAATGTCGTTCACAAGAACGTTCTCCGATGACGAGGCGGTAGAACTTGTTGCCGCCGTTCGCGAGGCTGGTTTCAAATGCTCGTCATTGCCGCATTCATGGTGCCGGCGTACGGCAACAGCCCTTCCGGGTCACAGATCGCCAGCACGCGCGATACCGCCGGACTGGGCACCATCGCCCAATGTGTCTCCGCGGCAGCGCAACTCACGGAGATCCTGTGCAGCGCCGAAAACCCCTCGATGCCCATGAAACTCACACCGCGCAGGTCAAGGATCATCGCGCGGCGGCGTGTCACGTCACCCAGCGCGTACTCGGTGACGGCGTCGACGTTGGTCGCGTCGATGTCACCTTGAACGCTGACGATCTCCGACGACATTGTGAGCCAGTTCTTGATGAAAACGACCCGGTTGCGACGCAGCAATCTAGTTTGCCGGAACAACAGCGATGCGGTCATTGGTGATCCCTGCGTACGGAAAATCACCGGTGTGTCGGGTTCGGAGCGACTGCTCCCGGGAGCTCCGCAGCAGGCGGCGGAACTCATCCCAGACCGGCTGAATGCTCAGCCATCTGCGACGCTACACGGATCAGGCCGCTTTCGCGGAAGGACGTGCTTTCTCGTCGACGCACTGGCGGCGCGCACCGAAGTGGGGAACCGAGAGTCGGCCGTATACTGATCTCGAACCTGGAGCGGCTGCGCTGCGGGGAACGTCGCCACACCGCCGGGCGAACTGCCGTGGTAGTGGCGGGATTGTAGGCGCGGGTACCGTCGATGACCGAATTCACCGAGCACGTCGACGACACGTCGAACCGACCCCTCACCGCAGAGCAGATCATCGCCGACGATGCAGACTTGAAGGTCGCCGTCGACGGCCTCGCGGGACTGGTCACGGACAGTGTTGGGTTGCTGGCGCTCCTGACAGAGGTGGCGACATTCGCGGTGCGTGCAATACCGGGCGCCGACGGTGCCGGGGTGACCCTGTTGAAGGTTGACCGGCCCGACAACATGGTCGAAGCGTTGGCAGCCAGTGCGCCCTTCGTCGCTGAAATCGACGACATTCAGTACGTGACCCTCAAGGAGGGACCGTGTATCACCGCGGCGCTGGAACGACGCACGGTGCGGTCGGGGTCGTTGGGTGGAGAGAAGATGTGGCCGCGGTTCGGTCCGCGGGTGGGCCGGTTGGGTGTGCACAGCGCGCTCTCGCTGCCGCTGCTGTTGCCGAGTCAGGTGGTCGGGGCAATCAACGTCTACGCCCACGGCAAAGACGTCTTCGATGAACATGCCGCTCGACTCGGCGAACTCTTCGCCAAACCAGCTGCGGTGGCGGTCCACAACGCGCAGATCCTCGCCCAGGCGATGGCGCTGACCACGCAATTGCAGACGGCGTTGTCGACGCGGCCGGTGATCGATCAGGCGATCGGCCTGATCCGAGGTCGCACGGGCCGCAGTGCCGAGGAGGCCTTCGCGCAGCTACGGGCGATCAGTCAAACCGAGCACCGCAAGTTGGCCGATGTAGCCCAACGCATCGTCGACGACGCTGTGCGCCGCGCCCGTGCCCGACACAAGCCGACCTGAACCGCTGGCCACTGGCCCAAGATTCGCGATCGCGCGCAGCGGGTACCGTTACAACTGGGAGAACCCTCTCGGCGACGGGTCCTGACCCGTCGCCGAATCTCCCACCGTGCATGGCGACTTGCGTGTTCGGCATTGGCAGGCTCGATCGGCGCCCGGGAGCGCCCAGCGGAGCACGCACATCGTGAAGTTCACCGAGTCGTTGGCCGCCGATCTGGCTGCCCTACACGCAGCGCTAGATGAGCCGGGACCCGATATTGCTCAGGGATTGCGCCAGTTGGCCGCCGCGGTCGCCACGGCCGTGCCCAGCTATCTGGGCTTGAGTGTGGTTGCCACCCATAATCATTCGTCATTCACAGTCACCCTGCTCGACGACGGTGCGACGGCTGGCGATGTCGGCACCTCCATCCTGTTGGCGGGACCGAACCCCGACGACCGCCACGACGTGCCGGCGGTCGCATTCATCCTCTATGCGCGCTCGCCCGGAGCGTTTGTCGATCTCGCCGCAGACGTGGCGTGGCTGACCGGAGGCCCGCCAACCGAATTCGCGCTCGATGCCCATCTCGGCGTGCCTGCCGAGCCCGACATCGCGACACCCATCGCAGCGGAGTCGGCGATCAATCAGGCAATCGGTGTCCTCATCGGCCGCGGCTTCACCGCTGAGCAGGCCCGCTGGGAACTCGACATCCGAGCCGCCCGCAGTGGGATCGAGCGGGTGACCGCGGCCCACATCGTCCTGGCCCGACTCACCCCCAGTGGCGACGACCAATTCGGCATCCACTAGGTGCTCACTCGCACAAAACCGGCCCGCCCATTCGGCAGCTACGCGGTGTAGCGTTGGAGGTGTTGAGACTGTCAACCAGTCCGGGATGAGCACAGCCGTCCGCCGCTGTTCTCGCTGAGCACGCGCTCGCGCCGGACACGCCCGGTGAGACTCCCGCTGACACCCGGGGCAAGGCCAATCCGGAATCCGAATTCGCTGACCCCCGCTCTTCCCTCCAGCGGACCAAGTTCATGTGACATTGCGGACGGTCGATTGCACCGAAAGCGCACCACATGACGCCCCACTCCCCAAGCATCACTGCACAACTCATCGAAACTAGGCAAACCCATGATCGTTCTCGGAATCGTCCTCATCGTCCTGGGTCTCGTCCTTCCCAGCCTCGTCCCGACGTTCGCCTTCGCCCACGTCGTCTTGGTCATCGGGGTCATCCTCCTCGTCGTTGGCCTGCTGATGATGCTGATGGGACGGATGGGTCACTCCGTCGGCGGCCGCCGCCACTACTACTAAACGGGTGCCCTTTACCAACCAGCTGGCAACGAATGGCGCTGCACGGCAACAGCATTGCCATGCGCGACCATCGAACTCTCACTTCACTAGTCAAAGGAATGAAACATGACCACCACCACCATCGTCGTGCTCGTCGGCGTCGCCCTCGCGGCAGTACTGCTCCTAGGTGTTCTCGGCTGGGTGGCCCGCAACAAGCGCAATGACCACCGCCACACCAAAGCCGAAACCATCCGCGGTCAAGCCCGTGAAGAAAGCCGACACGTCGTACAGCGCGAAGCGCGCGCCGAGGAGACCGCCGCCAAAGCCCGCGCCGCTCAGGCCGAAGCCGACATCAAGACGGCTCAGGCCAAGGGGCTGCAGCAGCAGGCTGCCGAGCATCGCAGTGAAGCAGTCACCTCCCGCGAGGACCTCGACGAACAGTTCGACCGCGCAGACGCCCTGGACCCGGCCGCGGCAGCATCGGACACCCGCCCGTCGAACCACGACGAGCCACATCCCACCGCCGGGTCCCGATGAACCTGGCGGATCTCATCGCCGGCGCGACGTGACCGACACTGCGGCGGACATCGCGCAGAACACCGTCTTCGAGCACGCCGCCCGAGCCGGGTACGTCGTCAGCGGCCTGCTTCACGTCATCATCGGCTACCTGGCCATCCGGATCGCGCTGGGCACCGGTGGGGGCAGCGCCGATCAATCAGGAGCGTTGGCGGCGTTGTCCGCCAAACCAGGCGGCATCGTCGCACTCTGGGCTGCCGTCATCGCGCTGGTGATCATGGCGTTGTGGCGGCTCGCCGAAACCGCGCTTGGTCGTTCCACGGACCCGAAGCGCCAAGGCACCCGGTCCGAAATCCTGGATCGGGCCAAGGCGTTCGCGCTGGCCGTCGTCTACTTCGGATTCGCCTACTCCGCGCTCGGATTCGCCCGCGGCGCCGGGAAATCCACGGGCATCCAGAATTCCGGGCTCAGCGCGCGGCTCATGCAAACCCCCACCGGCACCGTCGTGCTCATCGGCGTCGGCGTGATCATCGTCGCCGTCGGCGGATACCACGTGTACAAGGGAGCTAGCCGCAGCTTCTCGGACGATCTCCAGGGAACGACCAGCGACCTAGTGCGACGCCTCGGCCTCATCGGCTACATCGCCAAAGGACTCGTCATCGCCGGCGCCGGGGTGCTGGTGGTCGTCGCGGCGTGCCTTTCGGAGCCCGACAAGGCGACCGGACTTGACGGGGCACTGAAGACACTCGGAGCCCAACCCTACGGAGCCATCCTCCTGAGCCTCGCGGGCCTGGGAGTCATCACCTACGGTCTCTACAGCTTCGCCATGGCGCGATACACCAAGATGTAGTGGACTCGACCGTGCCAGAAGACACGCTGCCCGTTGGCGCTGCGACATTGTTGGCCACGCGCAGCGTCGGCTACGCCTTGCCGAGAGTGACCTGCGTTGTCTGGGCGGCTCCGGAGGCGTCGAAGTAGGTCACCGAAACGGTGTCTCCGGGTGCTCGCGATCGAACCGCGGCCACGAGTGCTTCCGGACCGTCGATCACCTGGCCGTCGATCTTGGTGATCACCGCGCTACTGGGTAGTCCCGCTGCCGCGGCGGGGCCGCCGTCGACGACCTCGGCGATGGCCGCGCCGCCGCCCTTGGTGGCGTCCTGGCTGAGCTGAACACCGAGCGACCCGTGGCTGGCGGAGCCGGTGGAAACCAGCTCGTCGGCAATCCGCTTGGCCTGGTCGGCCGGGATCGCAAAGCCCAGCCCGATGGACCCGCTCTGACCGCCGCCAGAGCCGCCGCCCATGCTCGCGATAGCGGAGTTCACCCCGATCAGTTCCCCGTTCATGTTCACCAGTGCGCCACCGGAGTTACCCGGATTGATCGCCGCGTCGGTCTGGATGGAGTCGAGTACGGAGACGCTTCCGCCGGGGCCGTCGCCAGCCGCGACCGGCCGATCCAGCGCGCTAACGATGCCGGTTGTCACGGTCCCCTGCAGACCTAGCGGTGAGCCGATCGCCACGACCTGCTGACCCACCTTCACGTCCTTGGACGATCCGATGGCGATCGGTGTCAATCCCGACACTCCCTGAGCGCGCACGACGGCCAGATCCCCTGTGGGATCGGTGCCGACGACGGTGAACGGCGCGGTCTGGCCATTGGCGAACGTCACGGTCTTGGTCGCTTCGCCACCGTCGGTGGAGTCGGCCGACGAGGGCTGGACTCCTTGAGCCTCGCCTGCTGCGGGGGCCACGACGTGATTGTTGGTCAGGATGAGGCCATCTTCGCTCAACACGATGCCCGATCCTTCGCCGCCTTGACCGCCCAGCTCGATCTGCAGCTTGACGACGCTGGGCATCACCTTGGCCGCGACCTGTTCCACCGAGTCGGCGCGCGGCTTGGCCGCCGGCTGAGGCGCGGCAGGCAGCTGGGCAATGGGTGCCTTCGCCGCAGGCGCGTCGTGGGCTAGCGCGGCAACTCCCACTGTGACTGCGCCAATTCCGCCGCCGACGACCGCGGCAACAACAGCCCCCGCGACGACGGCGCCGCGACGAGACTTCTTCGGCCGAACCGTGGGAATTGGTGCCGTAATCGGTTGTTCCGCAGACAGGTACGGGTTGTACGTGTGACGCCAGTCATAGCGCAAATGTGAGGGGACGTGAGTCTGCGCGCCCGGGTATGGCTGTCCCGCATGGAGACTCGGATCCGGTCGGTATTCGGGCTGATCCGTGGGATACCGCGGAGGGTTCGTCATGGTGTTGTTTCTCTTTCTCAATTGCGAATCAGCCATATGGCTTCCCGCTCAAGGTGCCTGCGCTCACTGAGAGTGAACTGAGAACTGGCTCAGCAAGATCCGAGAGTTTCGGCCCGAGTTGCGCCGAAAGCGAAACTGCCGCAGTCGGCGTCGAGCACGCAGTCCCGAGCCCTCAATGAGCACCGCTAACGTCTAGCTACACTTATTGAAATGCTCGCTGGCCCCTACTCACAAACGGCGATGCCCTCGTCGACGAAAGGCGACTCGGCCAACCGCGCTCCCGCCGCCCCGGCGCATCGCGTGGAATCACTGACGGGAATGCGCGCGGTGGCGGCCGTGATGGTGGTGGGCACCCACGCCGCGTACGGCACGGGCGAGCTGACCCATGGCTATGTCGGGCTGCTCTACTCCCGCCTCGAAATCGGCGTGCCGATCTTCTTCGTCTTGTCGGGTTTCCTGTTGTTCGAGCCGTGGGTAAAGGCGGCCGCCACCGGCGTCGCGCCGCCCCTGCTTGGTCGCTACGTTCGGCGCCGGGTGCGGCGCATCGCGCCGGCCTACGTCGCGACCGTTTTGCTCGTCTTCCTCGTGTACCAATTCCGCACGGTCGGCCCAAATCCTGGTCACACGTGGGCGGGGCTGCTTCGCCACCTCTCGCTGACCCAGATCTACCCCGGCGACTACATGCTCACCTACTTGCATCAAGGCCTCACCCAGATGTGGAGCCTGGCCGTGGAGGCAGCGTTCTACGCGACGCTGCCCCTGTTGGCTTATCTGTTGCTGACGGTGGTATGCCGTCGCCGCTGGCGACCCGTGGTGCTGCTCGCCGGCCTGGCCGGGTTGGCAGGGGTGAGCCCGGCTTGGCTGGTTGTGCTGCACACCACTGATTGGCTGCCGAATTCGGCTGGGATGTGGCTACCTGCCTATCTGACGTGCTTCATCGGCGGGATGGCACTGGCCGTGTTCCAGGCAATGGGCGCGCGCTGTCATGCGTCCGTCGCGCTTCCGCTGGCACTACTCGGCTACTTGATCGTGGCCACGCCGATTGCGGGCGCCGCCACCATGGGACCGGTCAGGCTCTGGGAGCCGCTGATCAAGGCGCTGCTCTACGCGATCGTCGCGACGCTGGTCGTGGCCCCGCTGGCCCTCGGCAACCGCGGCTGGTATTCGCGTGTGCTGAGTAGCAGGCCGATCGTGTGGCTGGGTGAGATTTCGTACGAAGTCTTTCTGATCCACGTCATCGTGATGGAGGTCGTGGCGACGTCGGTGTTTCGATGGCACGTCTTCACCGGTTCGCTGCCGCAGCTGTTCGTGGTCACGCTCCTGATGACGGTGCCGCTGGCGTGGGCGCTGCATCGCATCACGCAACCCAAGGCTGCGGTGACGACACCCGACGACGGAGCTGCCATGGTTGCAGTACCGGTACTCAGTGCCCCCCTTGCGAATCCGGTGGCGAGATCTTGACGAGCTTGAAGCCGGTGAACCCGTACAGCACGCTCAACAACGGACTGAACAGGTTGAAGAACGCGAACGGCAGATAGGCCAGCGTCGCAACTCCCAGCACCGCTCCCATGAACGCACCGCACGAATTCCAGGGCACCAGAGGCGATGTCACGGTCGCACTGTCGGCGGCAAGACGGGACAAGTTCTGCGGAGCCAGACCTCGCTTCTCGAACTCCACCCGGTACATCCGGCTCGGCAGCACCAGCGCGATGTACTGGTCGCCCGCCACCACGTTGAGGCCGAAGCCGGTAGCGAACACGGCGAGATACAGCCGCCCCGTCGACTTCGCCGCCGCGATCATCGGATCGATGATCCGGTCGATGAGGCCAAGTTGCTCGAGCAGCGCGCCGAAGGTGACCGCTCCGATGATCAGCCAGATCGTCAGCAGCATGCTGTCCATCCCGCCCCGGGACAGCAGTCGGTCGATGTCGGCGATGCCGGAGTTCATGGTGAAGCCGTTGGCCATCACCTTCCACACGGCCTGCACCGAGCCGATCAACGGGTTTGAACTGCCACCGATCTCGGCGACGAAGCCGTCGACCGCGTCGCGTTGCAAGATCGTGGCCTGCACGCCCGCGAACAGAGCCGCCGCGAGCAGTGCGAGCGACGCGGGTGCCTTGCGGATCGACAAGATGACCAGCAGTACGAGCGGCAGCAGGTTCAGTGGGTTGATCCAGTAGATTTGATCCAGTTTGGCGAGCTCGACCTCCTCACTGACGACGTCGTGCGCGGCGGGCCCGGCAACGCCGAGGATGGTGAACCCGATCGCGGCGATGACGAACGCGGGCACACTCGTCCACGCCTGGCTACGTATGTGGGTGTAGAGGTCGACCTTGACCATCTGCGCCGTCAAGATCGTGGTCTCCGACAGCGGCGACAACTTGTCGCCGAGATACGCCCCGGAAATGACCGCCCCCGCGGTGATCGCCGTCGATACGCCGAGCACGGTCGCGATGCCAACCAAGCCGACACCGATGGTTCCCGCGGTCGTCCACGAGCTACCGATGGACATCGCCACCACGCCGCAAATCACCGCCGCAGCAACGTAGAAGAACCCCGGCGCGAGAATCTGGATGCCGTAATAGACCAGAGTCGGGATGGTGCCGGACATGTTCCAAGCGCCGATCAGTGCGCCGACGGCAAGCAGTATGAACAGCGCACTGGTGATCGAGGACAGCGCGGCCTGGCCGGCCTCCTGCACCGCGGTCCAGTGGTGCCCGTTCTTCAAGCCGATGAGCGCCGCGACCGCGCAACACAGCATCAGCGCCACCTGAATGGGGCCGTCGAGCGCGTGAAGTCCGAACAGTTGCAGTGAACCTGCAATCAACAGGGCCAGGATGACCAACGGGACGATGGCGTCCAGCAGCGACGGCGCCCGCACCGCAGCGCCGCTCTCCGAATCCTCTGCGGCCAAATCCCACCCCCGCGCCGGGTGTTGTTGACTGACTGGAAAATATCAGCCTTCACCCCGCCAGACACACGGAACAGCCAACCCGAGGCTCAACGGATGCGCCGACCTAGCGCTGGGCACCCGCCCCTCCAAGCCGGCTACGTCTGTTCGAATCTCCACTCGGCCGAAAGTTGCTCTGCGCGATGGCGGTTCGCCCCCTGCCGGTCGTCATCAGCCTCGACGGACGCGCCGTCGGAGGCGGCGACTTGTCCACCGGTGAGCTCATCCGGGAACCACACCTTGGACCCTCCGAATCATGGCCGGCCTCTTGCCATTACAAGTTTTCAGCACCGTTGACAGAGCCGGGTGAGGGCGAATACACCGTGGACATCGGCGACGCGAAAGTGGCCTTTTCAATCGATGAGCTGCGGAATGATATCGATTTGGGTTTGTCGTGACTTCACTTCATGGGCGTGTCAGTTAGGGCACCAGCCTCCACGGCGTCCGAGTTGCGCGCTCACTGGTCCCGCTCGGACGTGGTCGCGCGATTCTCAAGCACCGCAGGTTAGGGGAATCGAACAGCGGCAAGCCCTTCCCAGGTGTGACGGGCGCGCGCACCATGGAAACGGAAGCGAAGGAAAGGAATGGGCGATGAAAGCCAAGGTAGGCGACTGGTTGGTGATCAAGGGCACGACAGTGGAGCGACCGGATCAGCGCGGGGTGATCACCGAGGTGCGTTCGGCGGACGGTTCGCCGCCATACATGGTGCGATGGCTCACCACCGGCCACGTGGCAACTGTGTTTCCCGGCGCGGACGCGGTCGTCGTCACGTCCGCGGAACAGAAAGCAGCGGATAAGAGGGCGCGGTCCCGGTCCGCGTCGGTGGAGACCGCGATCGCGCACCACATCAAGAGCAAGTAGGTGTCGCGAGTGAACTTGCTCTGCTACCGGCGATGACCTCACCCCGCGGTCGCGCGTAGGGCGCCAGGGGGCGTTGCTGAGCCGCGAGACTCGCAAACCGCCTAGTCAAAGGGTGAAGTTAGGTAGTGAACGTCGGTAGTCGGCGCGTGAGGTGCGTTGGGCGCCCCGTCGAGACGTGGCAAGACCTAAGAGCACCCCGACAACAGCGTCGTGGCGACACGTCTGGTCATCCCCTGTGGGCCGACTGGTCGCGCAGCTGCAAGGTCAGTAACGCGGCGAGGCAGGTGGTGGCGAGGACGCCGACGGTGACGGCGAAGCCGATACCAGCGCCGCGTAAACCCCAGCGTTGCGCGGCCAGGCCTTCGCCGACGACGGGTAGTGAGATGGCGATGTAGGCCACCACGAACAGCGTTGAAGTGACTTCGGCCCGCCGATCGGCTGGCGTGAGCTCGGTGACGGCAGCCAGGCCGCGGCTGAAGCTGATGCCCTGTCCCGCACCGGAAATGATGGCTGCGACGACGAGTCCGGCCAGTGAGGCGGTGCCAAGCGCCGCCGTCAAGGCGATCATGCCGATCACCAGTGTTGAGCAGCCCAATGCCATCGCGCGTTGGGGCGGTATCCGGTTCGCCGCTACCTGGGTCACTGCTGAGGCGAGGAATGCGCAGCTGGCGACCAGCCCAGCTGCGGCGTGGTTGTCGATGCCGATCGTGGTGGAAAGAAATGACGGCGCAAGCGCAGCGAACAGCCCGATGCACGCGAATCCCGCGAACGCCCCGATCGCCGCGACTGCGAACGTGCCACGCACCTCAATGGGAAGCCGCAGTCGCTGCACCCCGAGTGGTCCAGTCTTGGCTGAAGTTT
>Ga0070668_100001017_pt1 | contig 19621 bp, 21 predicted proteins | sample KBSS43metaG_FD_64661 | JGI IMG/M metagenome (GOLD analysis project Ga0070668, IMG submission 64661) | Switchgrass rhizosphere microbial communities from Kellogg Biological Station, Michigan, USA - KBS S4-3 metaG | ecosystem: Host-associated > Plants > Roots > Rhizosphere > Soil ... | reverse complement strand
CGTTTTCCGGCGTCGACGAAGTTACGCTCGCCGAGGAATTCGCGACGTTAAATTGGGACAGTTCGATTTCGTTCGATCAGTGGCTGAACGAGGTGCACGCTACGCGCCGGCAGGGCTTCGCTGTCGACAGGGGAAAACATATGCGTGGCTTCAGCGTCATCGCCGCGCCGATCTTCGCGTGCGGCACATTCTGCCGCACGATCTCATCGATTTACGCGAACGAGCAACTGGACGACCAACAGGTCGCCGAGCTGACTCTGGACCTGACCGTCGCCGCCCACGCGCTTTCCACGTTTGAGGCGGGCGCCGCGCTCCCGGTGGCGCCTCCGAAGCCGCGCCCACACAATGAGAGTGCCACGGTGTTGGCAGTTTAAGATATGGGCGGCCAAATATTCAGATGGGCGGGGTGAAGCCGACGGGGCAAACGAGACAAAGGTTTGACTTTATCACGCTAAGTAACTCTATATAATATGACAAATTCATATGGGGAGGGCAATTAACGTGACGAATATATTCGTTCTTTCTGGTGCTGTTTTATTGTCAGTGTCTACCCCGGCGTGGGCCCAATCTTCGGAACAGCCTGGCGGGCAGATGATCGAGGAACTCACCGTCACCGCTCAACGTCGGGAACAGAACCTTCAAACTGTCCCCATCGCGGTCCAGGCCTTCTCTGGCGAGCGCCTAGCCCAGCTCGGGGCCACGCAGACAAGTGATCTGCAGACGATCGTCCCGGGGCTCACCTTCACGCGGCTTTACTCCGTGGGTTTTCCCTTCATCCGGGGCATTGGCCAGAACACTGCGTCCTTGGGGTTTGAATCACCAAACGCGCTGTATGTCGATGGCGTCTATATCCCCGGCGGCAATGGAAACCTTTTCAGCTTCAACAACATCGAGAGAATCGAGGTGCTGAAGGGCCCACAGGGCACGCTGTTCGGACGCAACGCCGCCGGCGGTGTGGTGCAGGTCATTTCGCGCGCGCCATCACAGCATCCAATGGTGGACGCGATGGTTGGCTACGGCAATTACCAGACTTACGAGGGAAGTCTCTACGCGACCGGCCCCATCACAGACAGACTTTCGGTCGATCTCGCGGCCATCTTCAAGGACCAACGTGAGGGGTGGGGCCACAGCCTGACGACGGGCAAAAAAGTGGGGTACGGCTACAACTATGGCCTGCGTGGCTCGTTCCTCTGGCGTGCAGATGACGGCGAAGTCAGGGGCTTCATCACACGGGTCAAGGCCAAGGACGACTTCGGCGCCTCAGCGGAAGTGTATCCCGGCACGCTCGCGCGTAATGGGATCTCCCGGTACACGGGCCGCTATCACCCCTATACAATGCCGGAACGGCCCTTCAACCTTGCCACTGCTACGATCGCGGGATTGACCGCCAGCCGACAGTTCGGCCGCGTGAAGGTGACCAACATCCTGGGCTATAGTCGGCTGGGCTTCGGCCTCTTCGCCAATCAGCAGGGCTTCGAGGCAACAAACACGGTTCCAGCTTTTATTGTTGACTCCGATCAGAAAGAAAAAACTTTCACCGAAGAATTCCAGCTATCGAATGCCGACAAAACGTCACGGCTTCAGTGGATTGGTGGTCTCTATTATCTTTCGAACGATTTCAATCGTACAAACCGACATGATAATCTAAGGCCAGCCACTGGGTACGTCGCAACCCCGTATGCCGATGCGTTCCAGTACATGGCGTCCTACGCGTTATTCGCGCAGGCGACGTATGCGATCACACCCGAGACGCGCATAACCGGGGGCCTTCGCTATACGGAAGACCGCAAGAAATATAGCTCTCGCGCGACGCTCACAGCGCCCTTCACGGTGAAAAAAGCATCCTGGGGCAAGCTGACCTGGCGCGCGGCGATCGACCACGATCTAAACGACAATGTAATGGTCTACGCGAGTTACAATCGCGGCTTTAAAAGTGGCGCGTACAATGTGACCGTTCCGTCAATTCCACCCAATGAAAATCCCGTTCGTCCGGAAGTCGTTGACACCATCGAGGCTGGATTCAAATCAGACCTACTTGATCATAAGGTGCGGCTGAATGTTTCCGCCTTCCATACCAACTACTCAAACCTGCAGGTCCGCGTAATAACTCTGAACGGGGCCACGATTCTCACTAACGCAGCGACGGCAAAGATCAACGGTGGGGAGGTTGAGGTGCAGGTCAATCCCTTCACCGGTCTCCTTTTAACCGGTACGGCCAGCGTTCTCGACGCAAAGTATAAAAGATTCCCGAATGGACCTATTTCTGTCCCCTTAGCGACTGGGGGAGCTCAAGGGGGCCTTTCGGCTGACCTTAGCGGTAATAGATTGGGGCGTACGCCGAAGGTTACCTACTCATTCGGGGCGCTATACACAATTCCTACCGAATTCGGAGATGTAAATATTAACGCGAAACTATTCCATTCTGGAAAATACTTTTGGGAGCCGGATAATTTTCTCACGCAACCCGCCTATACGACGCTGGACGCATCGGTGGGCTGGAAGCCGAAAGACGGCCGGCTTGGGATCGAGATATGGGCCAAGAACTTGACCGACGAAACCTATTTCGTTGCCGGGACGACGGCTGGATCATATGTCGTGAACTTGGGGGCGCCTCGGACCTTTGGGGTGCGCATGAGGGTCAAGTATAACTGAGCTGCGGTGGTGCTATCAGGCAGACGCTAGGACAATTCCGGTTTCGCGCCGCAGGGCGGTGCGGAGCCGGAGGAAGCCATTCGGACGATCGCGTTGATGCGCCGCAAATTCCGTCGGCGTTGGCTGGCGCCAGTTGCCCACTGTGAACAGTGTCGGGCGGACCTGCTTAAGTGGTCACTCCCAAATCCTAGGCTGGGCCATGACCTTTGAACTTTATCACACATTGTATTCGACCTGCAGCCAGAAGGTCCGCATGGCGCTGTTCGAAAAGGGTCTGGAATGGAAAAGCCGAGAGATCGACTTGGTGGGACGCGAACATTTGAGTGAAGAATACCGGGCGCTTAATCCCAGTGGGGTCGTCCCCACTCTGAAACATGACGGCAAGGTCATCACGGAAAGCTCAGTCATCATCGAGTATCTCGATGATCTTTTCCCGGATCCGCCGCTAGCGCCGCGGGACCCCTATGGCAAGGCGAAGCTCCGAGCATGGATTTGCTTCATTAACGAGTTTCCAACGGCCTATATACGCTACCCCACATTCCACGTGGTGATCCCGCTGCTAGTTAAAGGGGTCAGGGACGAAGATCGGTTGGCCGAGGCGGACCGGCGGGGCGCGCGAAAATATCTGTACCGCAAGGCAACGGCCGAAGGGCTCAGCGACAAGGATATGATCGAGGGACTCGACGTGCTGCGAGCCACTGTACTGCGCGTCGATAAGGCGCTGAGCGAAAAGGACGGCGGATGGATCATGGGCCACCTGTTTTCGCTCGCTGAATGCGCGATCACACCGACCTTCGACCGCATGGAAGACCTCGGCATGGCCCAAATGTGGAGCGACAGACCGCAGGTCGCGGACTGGTGGGCACGGATTAAGCAGCGGCCCTCTTTTGCTAAGTCTTATCCGGCCGGCTCGCGCGTATCGGAAGCCATTCCCAATCTACGCGAGAAACGGGCCGATTTGCTTGCCGATTTGCTCGATCGTACAGGGCGCAAAAGTCTGCGCGGGGACTCCTGACCGAGCGGTGGCTGGTGCTGTGTTGTCAGCGCAAGCTCAGCTCAAGCTTCCCCCTGCTGCTGCTCTGTTTTTCGGGCGTGCTGGCAGTCAAAGTGCAGACTGTCTCCAGTTTGGGCCTAAAGGCCCTTTTGAAGTCACTCGCAGATGCGGCCGATCTTGTTCAAGCGTCACCGGTTCCCGGCGGAGGTGATCCGCCAAGCGGTGTGGCTGTATTTCCGGTTCACGTTGAGCCTTCGCGATGTCGAAGAACTGCTTCCCCTGCGTGGAATTGAGGTCAGCCGCGAGACGGTGCGCTGCTGGGGGAACAAGATCGGTCCGCTGATCGCGGCGAACCTGCGACGCCGCCGATCGCCGCCGACGGGCCGGTGGCATCTGGACGAGATGGTGGTGAAGATCGCCGGCCGGCGCATGTACCTCTGGCGAGGGCATTGTCAGGGCAAACGCACTGCCTCGGTTTCCACGTCTTGTTAGATCCTCGGCCACACCTCGTGGCCGAGTTCGTACGACGCCAGACGGAATGAGGTTAAATTGCAGGCCGCGCCGGCTGCGATGATAACGCTGAAGGCCGTCGGATCGTTGGAAGGGTGCGCTCGCGCTACCGGACCATCCCTCCCGCTGGGAGACGGCCTTCCCTACAGCCGGCGCCATGGTTCATGGCCTATTCAGCGCGACCGCGCGACGTTGTAGCGACTGCACACCGTGGCGGGAGAAACATGCGCCCCGAGGCCACAGCCACCTCCTTCGCCACGTCTCCAGAGATCACTTTGGGCGCGCCTGCCGCTTGCTCGGCGGTCACGCAGCGGCCACACGTGATCGGTCAGCGCTTTGTCGCCGCAGCTGGGGGTCGCCTCGTTGGATCCTCAGGCCGGGGCCTTGTGCTACGCCGAGCGGCAGAAGGCAGCACAGACGGCGCGGTGGTCTACGCCGTGGGTGATGTGCATGGCCGCCTAGATTTGCTGGAGGCGCTCGTCCGCCAAATCGACGACCACGCCGCCGGCGATCCAAACGCGCTCATCCTTTGCGGAGATTATGTTGACCGGGGCCCCGACTCCGCCGGCGTCCTCGAATGGCTCCTGGCGCTGCGCCGCGAGCGAGGCGAAAGTCTCTACTTGCTGAAGGGCAACCACGAGCAGGCGCTGCTTCGTTTCATCGCGGAGCCGGGCTGGGGCGCCTGCTGGATTGATCAGTTCGGCGGCGCCGCCACCCTCAGCTCATATGGCGTCACGCCGCCGGGGCCCTGCGCCGGGCGAGTGGACCTCGAGCGGGCGCGAGACTTGCTGCTCACGCAAATGCCCGCGTCGCACCTGCACCTTCTGCAGCGGCTGGACCTGATGGTGGTTTTCGGTGACCACGCCTTTGTCCATGCCGGCGTCTCGCCGGACGCCCCGCTTCGCGAGCAGACCGAGGACGACCTGCTCTGGGCGCGCGAGGCGTTCATCGCCTCGCGGCGGCGGTTTGAGAAGGTCATCGTGCATGGCCACAGTTGGTACGACGAGAAACCTGCGTTGTTGCGGCGTCGGATCGGCGTGGACACCGGGGCCTACGAGACTGGGGTGCTGACCGCTGTGCGGCTCGAAGATGGGCGGCGAGAGGTGCTGCAGGCCTGCGACGAGATCGCCGCCGCGCGACAGACGGCGCGACGAGGGGCGCTGGGGCCTGCGTTGGTCACCGCCCCTCCTGACTACGCTCACGCGCCGGCCGCAGCCATAAGGGCCAGGTTCAGCATGCCAACCGTCAGTCTCCAGGCTGGATGTTGAAGGACCTGAAGCGGGCACGACCGGTCTTCCACCGCGACTAGGCGCTGCAGCTGGTCTGCCATGATGAGCTCGGGCGGAGCTCTATGATCAGCTGACCACGCCTACCGTCCGCGTCCGCGCGCGCTAGGTCGCTGAGGGCCGACCAAGACAGCGGGGTGATCGTCGCTGGAGTGGGCCCGTTCACGCAGCGCCACCTTGGGAACGGGGGACCCCAACGACCGTTGCGTCCCTGCCGAGCCACCCGGCCGGACTTTCCGCTGTTGAGGGACAAATGGGCATATTCAGCTCGATCTGGAACAAGATCACGGGTCATAAGCCAGCCGCTGCGCCTCGCTCTTCATCGCCAGCAACGCCAGTGGGCGCCGCTCAAGCGGCGCCTTCACCTTCGGCCCCGGCGCCAGCCGCGCCGGCCACGGCTAGTCCCGTCGACGTGGAAAACATCCTCGAGCAGATGGCAGCGGGCAAGGGTGGAGGCGGCAACTGGCGGACCTCAATTGTCGATCTGCTTAAGCTTCTAGACCTGGATTCCAGCCTGGAAGCCCGAAAGGAGCTTGCCAGCGAACTTGGCGTGAACGCCGGTGCGCCCGGAAGCGCCGAGCAAAACATCGCGCTCTCAAAGGCCGTCTGGAAGAAACTGGCGGAAAACGGCGGTCAAGTGCCGGCGAGTCTTCGAGACTAATTCACCAGCTCAGCCTCGGTCCGCGCCGACACGGGGCGCGGGACAGCGGGGCCGGGCGCCGGAAAATCGGAACGCCAATTTTGGGCCGGGCCGGAACACCGGCCTTTGGGCTCGTGTTCCCGACGTCTGACGTGATGGAGACATATGATGGGTCTGCTTGATGGGCTGGTGAGCGGCGTAGGCGGCGGCGTTGGCGGGCGCCGGCCTGGCCTTGGAGACACGATCGCCGCAGGAGCGATTCTGGCTCTTCTGGTGAAGGGTTTGCGATCGTATCAGGCCACCCATCCGACCAGCGGGGCTGCGCACGGGCCCTCCAACGCCGCCGGCGGTTTGGGCGGGCTTCTCAGCGGGATCGGCGGCGGGGGTTGGGGCGGCCTGCTGGGCGGACTTGGCGGCGCAGGTGCGCTGGGCGCCTTGATCAACCGCTTTCAGCAAAGGGGTCACGCTGAGCAGGCCGAGTCTTGGGTGGGGCGAGGCGACAACCAGTCCATTGCGCCGCAGGACGTTGGACGCGTGCTCGGCGAGGATACGCTCAAAGAACTGCAGGATCGGACTGGGCTGAACCGCGAGGAGCTGTTGCAGCAGCTCGCCCAGGAACTTCCGGAGGCGGTCAACGCCGCCACTCCCGAGGGCCGACTGCCGACGGACGAGGAACTGCATCAGATCGCGCGCCCCAGCTGAGGCGGCTCTTTCGCTTCGGTGGAGAGGGGACGCTCAACTGAACCATCTTTCCGCAGCCGCGCTCTCGTCCATAAGGCTAACTATCGGTGGTGATGATGTCTAAGAGGCGGGCCCCTTGGATGAGTTTGGGTTGGAACGCTTGGATGCTGGGCGCCGAAGCCTGCCACGTCGTGGCGCTGCGCGGCTTGAAGTTCGCGACAGGCGGCGACCTTGACGGTCGGGAAGCTCGCCGAATGGTCGTCGAGAAGATCGAAGCGGCACAGGCCCTGCAAATGATGGCGCTCACCGGCGGCTTGGGCGTCGCGACGCCTGTCGTGCTCGGCAAGACACTGAAGCATTATCGGCGGAAAGTTCAGGCTAACAGGCGTCGCCTAAGGCGTTGAAGCAAAGTCCCCACCGTGCCCGAAGGAGACGTTGAGACGCGTGCCAAACGTCGGAATTCCGGCGCAAGATGATCGGCCCCTTTTGACCCTTGGGGGACGGTTCAGGGTTGTACGCAGGCGTTCGCAGGTCAGCTTCTGTGCCATAAGCTCGCGCTACTGACTTCGAGCGTCCGGACACGAAATTCCTCCGTCCGGACATGGGCCTCGACGCGCCACCGCCGCGGGACCTTGCCCGCGCGGCGCAACCATTGTCGGCGCCAGCTCCTCCGCCTCGACGGTGCGCACTTCAAAGCCGACGAGTTTGGCGGCGCCGAAGCTCGTGCTGATCGCCACGTCGGCGGCGTCGCGGCCCACGGCCATGAGGATGCGCCCAATCCGTTGCGTGTTGTGGCGCGCGTCGAACGTCCGCCAAGCGCCGCCCAACCAAGCTTCGAACCAGGCGCTGAAGTCCATCGGCGCATCCATTGCCGGTACGCCGATGTCGCCGAGGTATCCCGTGCAGTAGCGCGCGGGGATGTTCATGCTGCGGCAGAGCGCAATGGCCAAGTGGGCGTAGTCGCGGCAGACGCCACGCCGTTCGAAGTAGGCCTCGGTGGCGGTGCGGGTGCTCCGGGCGTGGGGGTAACCGAATTCGATCCGCTGGTGAGCATAGTCGACGATGGCCTGCACCCGTGCCCAGCCGGGCTCAACCCGGGCGAATTGCTCCCACGCGATGTCAGCCAGGAGCTCGAGATCGCAGTAGCGCGAGGGCAGCAGGAACTGCACCACCTCGTCGGGCAGGTCTTCGATCGCGTGCTGTGCGGCGGTCGCAATCACGGGATCGGGCCTGCCGCTATCGCGGATCAGGAAATCGGCGGAGAAGGTGGTGCGGCCGCCTGGCGCGAGCACGCGGCTACAGATGTTGCCGAAGGCGTCGACATACTGGCGGAGCTGCGCATCGGGCCGGCTGTGCAGGACGTCGAGCGTCTCCAGATCGTGCGCCCGCTCCGGCCGAACGTTCAGCATCAGGACCATCGGGGTCGGCCCTGCGCACTCGTAACTGATCTCGAAACCTGCCCGGATCCGCATCGCCACCTCTAATTTGAGGCCGCAACTCTCAATTGAGAAAGGGGTTGCAGGATTGGCGCCGTTTCGAGTTCAACAGTCACGTCCATGCCCATAAAGTCGGCGGCCTCGCCATCCCATGTGCCGTAGAGCGGCACGGCGAGGCGCGGCTGGTCTACCGCGGCGACGCGGATCAGGTCGGCGTTGCCGATGATGCCGTTGGTGGGATCGAAATCCGTCCAGCCGCAGCCAGGGACGTAAACCTGCGCCCAGGCGTGGGTGTGGCCGCCGCCAGCGCGCCGCGCGCCCGGCGCGGTGGAGTAGACGTAGCCGGTGACGAAGCGGGAGGCGAGACCCAGGCTCCGGGCGGCCTCCATAAGCAGGACGGCGAAGTCTCGGCAGCTTCCCTGGCGCGTCTCCAGCGTCTCCTGCGGCGTCCGCGGGGCGCCGCGCAGGCGCAGTGAGTAGGCGAAGTCGGCGCGGATCGCCGCAGTCAGCTCAGCGAGCACCATCGAGGCGCGCACCTCGCCGGGCCGCGGCAGGAACCGGCGCGCCCACGCCGACACCTCCCCGGCGCCCGGATGCTGCGGCGTCGTGGCGAGGGCCAGCCCTCCGGTCTCGTAAGCGTCATACGGCCCATGCGACGCATCAGGCGTCCAGGGCGTCTCGAGTTCGAAGTCCAAGGAAGGCGTGTGCTCAACCCGAGATAAGCATTCGACGCTCAGCACCTCGCTGCGGCCGGCGAACCGCGCGACGTCCACGGTCGCGCCGCTGACGTGGTGCACTTGGCGCCGAGTCGCCGCTTCGGGCGTGATAGTGAGGTCGCAGGCGAGCACCCGCTGGTCGAAGCTGTCGAGCGGGCGGAGCATCATTCTGTGCTCGCCGAAGCCCACGGGCCTGCGATAGCGATAGGTCGTCACATGGCGTATGGAGACGACGGGCATTGTGCGATGAAGCGGGCGATTCAATGGATCGGTCCATCGCGTTGTTGGCCGCAGGGGAGCGGCCACCCTTCTTTGTGCAAAATCCAGGCGGCCGATCATCTTTGCTGATCGTCGGCGATCACGCCGGCTGCGAGGTGCCGGTGCGCCTGGCCGGCCTAGGCCTGCCCCCGCCCGAGCTTCTACGCCACATCGGCTGGGATATCGGCGTGGCGGCGCTCGGCGCCGCCCTGGCGGAGGCGCTGGACGCCAGCTTCATCGCCCAGCGGTTCTCCCGCCTTGTGATCGACTGTAACCGTGATCCGTCGCGGGCCGACGCGGTTTGCGCCGAGAGCGACGCGACGTGCGTACCTGGCAACCTCGGCCTCTCGCCGGCTCAACGGCGCGCCCGTGTCACGGAGGTGTTCGAGCCCTATCACGCCCGCATCGAGGCTGAGATCGACAGCCGGATGGCGCGCGGCCAAGAGCCGCGCCTCCTGGCGCTGCATTCCTTCACCCCGGTGCTTGCGGGCGCACCGCGGCCCTGGCGCCTGGGTGTGCTACACATGGGTCTCACCCCTCTGGCGACGCGAGTGTTGGCCGGATTGCGCGCGCGCCTACCGGCTTCCGAGGTGGGCGAGAACGCGCCCTACGCCATGGACCAGACAGACTACACCGTGCCCCGGCATGCGATCTCCCGCGGCCTTGACTACCTGGAGCTGGAGGTACGGCAAGACCTTCTGGCTCATGCTACGGCCGTCGCCGATACGGCCGCCTTTCTCGCGCCCCTCCTTTCCGAGTGAGGACGACGTTGAGCCGAACGCGAGCCCGCACCGTCCGGGCCGCCTTCGGCCTTCCGGCGTTTGGCGCTGTGCTGGGGATCGTCTGGCTTTGGTGGCTAAGCTCCCGCTTGAACGTCGTGTTTCTGGCGCTGTTCGAGAGTCCGCTTCTGGCGCATTGACGACAGCCAGGAGCGCTTACCTCCACCGGTCAGCCGCCTTCGAGGAAAGATCCCGGCTCGTCGTCAGGGCGATTACAAATTGAAGGCGGGGGCAGATGGCAAGCCGCTGGGTTATCCCCATAGCTTCGACAGCCGGGCCTCTTGGCGCTGGCCTGCGCGTGGGGCGCTGCTGATCCGCTGAGGGGGGCTGAACCGGCTGGGCGGAACAGGGCCCGGGGTCCACCGGTTTCGAGACCGCAACCCACAAAGGATAGATCTCATGACCGACCTCTCGGCCATCCGCGAGCATATGGACGTGATCGGCGCCGACGGCGTCCACCTCGGAACAGTCGATAAGGTGGAAGGCGACCGAATCAAACTGACCCGCGCCGACAGCGGCAGCCACAGCGATCACCACCACTACATCTCCGCGGGCCTAATCGCCGAAGTGGAGGGCGACACCGTGCGGCTCTCGGCCAACGCTGAAAATGCCGCCCTGCTCGAGGAGGAGGAAGGCGGGGAGGCGATCTCCGACCTGCGGCACTAGCTGCGAGGCAGGAGCGCACCGGGGCTGATGGGCTGGATGGCCCCTGTGTCCGGCGTCGGTGCGCACCGGGTGAGGGGCTCGTCGCTGGAGCCCTTGCCCGGGTGATGGCGAAAGGCGTGTCAGCCAACGACCTGCCGATCGCACCCAAGGACTGCGTCGCCTACGCCTGGCGCTCACGCCACGCCTGCGGGGCGGGCGCACCTGGCTTGAAGGCGCGCCTGATCGGCCGCGAGCCGCACGACGGAACGTTCGTTTAGTCCAGGGGCTGAAGGCTGCGCACAAGGTGCTGCTGAATTGCGGCGCCTCTCCTTCCACCGAGTCCGAAGCGTTCAAGACCGCCACGGCGCCCGAGCTTCCGCACCAGCGTCAGCTGAGCCGCCTGGCGTTCCTAGCCCCGGACCTGCAGCGCCAGATCGTGGATTGCGTGCAGCCGACCAGCCTCACGCTTCGCATGCTCCTGAAAGCGGACTTGCCATTGGCGTGGGCGGATCAGCGGGCCCGGTTCGAGCGGATGCGAGGGGGGGCGGCCTGATTCCCCACTTGCTCAGCGGCCCGGAAACTCCAAGTCCGGGCCAAGTCGTCGGGGCGCCTGTGCTTTAGACTTGGTCACCCAATTAGCTGCAGCGGCGGCGGCGCGCGGCGATCCCTGTTGATTTCCCTGTTAGCAGGGAAACCGTCGCGGTTTTCCGGGGGCGGAGACTGAGGCCCGAATTTGACCGAAGTCGGCGGGTTTCGACCCGTTTTGGATCAAGGCGCCCACGGATTGGCAGGCGCTAAGCCGCGGAAGGTCGCGCCTTTTCTCGGTCGGGTCGCATGGGAGACGGTTTTGGTTGACTGCATGGCGGCCCGGGAGGGACTCGAACCCCCGACCTTGGCTTTAGGAAAGCCCTGCTCTATCCGGCTGAGCTACCGGGCCATGCTCGCGAAACCAGCGACTTAGAGAATCCACCGCCGGGACTGTTCGGAAAGCGCGACCCCGCAGCCGGATTTCGGCGCACGAGATGCCATGGGGAGACGGAGAAGGGAAGGGCGCCGATGCAGAGCTTCGGCTGCCGCAAGGGAATGATTTTCGTTCTTTACGGGCGGATTCTCAGCGGTCTAGGAGTGGCCGCGACCGGAGCTTCGAATGTCTCTCAAGATGCCGCCCCCAGACGGCCGCGTTCTGGCCCGCCGGGCGGAGATCGCCCGGGCGCTCGCCGCCATCGTGCCGGACGGGGTGATCCAGGACCTGGACGCCCTGCGCGTCTATGAGTCCGACGGCCTCACCGCCTATCGCCAACCGCCCATGCTGGCGGTCCTGCCTCGCACCACCGATCAGGTGTCGCGGATTCTCGCCTACTGCCATCGCGAGGGGGTGAAGGTCGTGCCCCGCGGCTCCGGCACCTCGCTCTCGGGCGGGGCGCTCCCCTTGGAGGACGCGGTGCTGCTCGGCATGGCGCGCTTCAACCGCGTGCTGGAGGTCGACTACGCCGAGCGGCTGGCGGTGGTGCAGCCGGGCGTCACCAACCTGGCGGTGACCAAGGCGGTGGAAGGGCGGGGCTTCTACTATGCGCCCGATCCCTCCAGCCAGATCGCCTGCTCCATTGGCGGCAACGTGGCGGAGAACTCCGGCGGGGTGCACTGCCTCAAGTACGGCTTGACCACCAACAATGTGCTGGGCGTCGAGATGGTGCTGATGGACGGCCAGGTGGTGCGCCTGGGCGGCCGCACCCTGGATGCACCCGGCCTCGATCTTCTGGGGGTGGTGGTGGGCTCGGAGGGCCTGCTGGGCGTGGTCACCGAGGTGACCGTGCGCATCCTGCCCAAGCCCGAGACCGCGCGCGCCGTGCTGATCGGCTTCCCCAGTGTGGAGGCCGCAGGCCAGACCGTGGCCGAGGTGATCGCAGCGGGGATCATTCCCGCCGGCATGGAGATGATGGACCGGCCGGCCATCCACGCGGCCGAGGCGTTCGTCGAGGCGGGCTACCCGCTCGACGTGGAGGCCCTGCTGATCGTTGAGCTCGACGGCCCGGCCGCCGAATGCGACCACCTGACGGCGGAGGTCGAGGCCATCGGCCGGCGCAACGGCTCGACCACCTGCCGGGCCTCGACCAGCGAGGCGGAGCGGCTGAAGTTCTGGGCCGGCCGCAAGGCCGCCTTCCCGGCGGTGGGCCGCATCTCGCCGGACTACTACTGCATGGACGGCACCATCCCGCGTCGACGCTTGCCGGAGGTGCTGCAGAGGATGGAGGCCCTTTCCGAAATCCACGGGCTCAAGGTCGCCAATGTCTTCCACGCCGGTGACGGCAACCTGCACCCCCTGATCCTCTATGACGCCGACCGCGAGGGGGAACTTGAGCGGGCCGAGGCCTTCGGCGCCGACATCCTGCGCCTTTGCGTGGAGGTGGGCGGGGTGCTGACGGGCGAGCACGGGGTCGGCGTCGAGAAGCGCGACCTGATGGGCGTGATGTTCACCGAGACCGACCTGAAGCATCAGCAGAGGGTCAAGTGCGCCTTCGACCCGGAACTGCTGCTCAATCCCGGCAAGGTGTTCCCGGTTCTGCACCGCTGCGCCGAGCTCGGCCGCATGCATGTCCATCGCGGCCAGACCGCCTTCCCCGACCTGCCGCGGTTCTGATGCGCCCGAGCACGACCGAGGACCTGGCGCAGATCGTCGCCGATGCAGCGGCGTCGGGCCGCAAGCTGGAGATCGTGGGCGGCGGCGCCACGGCCGAGGTCGGCGCGCCGCGCGTGGCCGAGCGCCTCGACATGACCGGCTTTTCCGGCGTCATCGACTACGATCCGGCCGAGCTGGTGCTGACGGCCGGCGCGGGGACGCCGCTCGCCGAAATCCAGGCCCTGGTCGCCGCGAACAACCAGATGCTGGCCTTCGAGCCGCATGGCGCGCCAGGCGCCACCATCGGGGGCGTCGTGGCGGCCGGCGTCTCGGGCTCGCGGCGCGTGTCGCGCGGCGCGGTCCGCGATCACCTGCTGGGCTTCAAAGCGGTGTCCGGGCGGGGCGAGGCGTTCGTGGGCGGGGCCAAGGTGGTCAAGAACGTCACCGGCTACGACCTGCCCAAGCTCGCGGCGGGCAGCTGGGGGCGGCTGTTCGCCATGACCGAGGTGACGCTCAAGGTCCTGCCCAAACCGGAAACGGCGATCACCCTGGCGGCCGACGGGCTCGACCCGGCCGCCGCCGTCGCCCTGATGTCCAAAGCCCTGGGCTCCCAGGCCGAGGTTGCGGCGGCCGGCCATGGCGAGGGGCTGACAGCCCTGCGCCTGGAAGGGTTCGGCCCCTCGGTGACGGCGCGCAAGGCTCTGCTGGAGGCGATGGCGCCCTTGAGGATGTTGCCGGAGGCGGAGGCGGGCGCCTTCTGGTCGGCCCTCCAGGCGCCCCTGCCGGACGCGCCGGCGCTGTGGCGGCTGGGCCTGCCGGCGACCGCGGCGCCCGCAGTCATGACGGCCGGGCTTGGCCCGTGCCTGGCGGATTGGGGCGGGGCGCGCGTGTGGCTGGCCTCCGAAGACGCCGGCGCCGTGCGCGCGGCGGCCGAGGCGGCGGCGGGGCATGCCATGCTGGTTCGGGCGCCCGAGGCGATGCGGAGGGCGGTTCCGGCCCTGCATCCGCAGCCGGCGCCGCTCCGGGCGCTGGAGGAGCGGGTGCGCCGGACCTTCGATCCGGCCGCGGTGTTCGAGACGGGACGGTTCCAGGATGCAGACTAGGTTCACCCCCGAGAGCCTGGCCGATCCGGACATGGCCGCGTCCCAGGCGGTGATCCGCAAGTGCGTGCACTGCGGCTTCTGCACCGCCACCTGTCCGACCTATGTCCTGCTCGGCGACGAGCTCGACAGCCCCCGAGGCCGCATCTACCTGATGAAACAGATGCTGGAGGAGGCGCGCGACCCCACGCCCGAGGTGGTCAAGCATATCGACCGCTGCCTCTCCTGTCTGTCGTGCATGACCACTTGCCCCTCCGACGTGAACTATATGCACCTGGTCGACCATGCGCGGGCCTATGTCGAAGACCATTACCGGCGACCGCTCGCCCAGCGGCTGATCCGCTGGTTGCTGGCAAAGGTGCTGCCGTATCCGAAGCGCTTCCGCGCCGCCCTGGCCCTGGCCCGGCTGGCCCGACCTGTCAGGCCGTTGTTCGGACAGGGATCGCTTGGGGCCATGCTGGCCTTGGCCGCCAAGACCGCGCCGGGCCGGGCTCCCGCGCGGCCGCCGCAACTTCCCGAGCACAAGGGACGGGTGGTGCTGCTCCAGGGCTGCGCCGAGCCGGTGCTGCAGCCCGCCTATCAGGCGGCGGCGATCCGCCTTCTCGTCCGCGCGGGCTATGAGGTGGCGAGGGCGAAGGGGGAGGGGTGCTGCGGGGCCCTGGTCCACCACATGGGGCGCAAGACGGAGGCCCTGGATTTCGCCCGCCGCAACGTCGACGCCTGGACGTCGGAGATCGAAGGCGAGGGGATCGCGGCCATCCTAGTCACCGCCTCCGGATGCGGGACGACGATCAAGGACTACGGCTTCCTGCTGCGCGAGGATCCGGCCTATGCGGCCAAGGCGGCCCGGGTCTCCGCCCTGGCCAAGGACGTAAGCGAGTTTTTGACGCAGATCGAGTTGCCGCCGGCGAAGCTCGATCAGCCCGTGACGGTGGCCTACCACCCGGCCTGCTCCCTGCAGCACGGCCAAAGGGTTACGCAAGAGCCCCAGCGCCTGTTGACCGCCGCGGGTTTCCGCGTGCGCCTGCCGGAGGACGCCCACCTCTGTTGCGGCTCGGCGGGGGTCTACAACATCCTGCAGCCCGAGATCGCCGGCCAGCTCGGCGAGCGCAAGGCCAGGACGCTCGAGCAGCTCGAAGCGGATGTCATCGCCACCGGCAACGTCGGCTGCGCGAGCCAGATCGCCCTGCGGACCAAGGTTCCGCTGGTCCACACGGTGGAACTTCTCGACTGGGCCCATGGGGGCCCGCCGCCGCCCGCTCTTTCCTTACCTCGCCCTTAGGAGTCCCGATGTCGTTCATCACCGTCGATCAAGCCAACGCCATCATCGCCGGAGCCGTCGCCAAGGGGCGCGAGTTGGGGCTGAAGCCGCTCACCGTCGCCGTGGTCGATGCGGGAGGATCGCTCATCTGCTTCCAGCGCAGCGATGGCGCCCCGCCCCTCCGTCCAGCGGTCGCCATCGGCAAGGCGGCCGGCGCCGCCGGCTTCGGCGTCTCCTCCCGCCGGCTTGGCGAAATGGCTGTGGAGCGTCCCCACTTCGTCGGAGGCATCGGCCACGTGGCGCCGCACGGCCTGATCCCGGTAGCGGGCGGGGTGAATGTGGTCGACGCCGCAGGCGCCATCCTTGGCGCGGTCGGAGTTTCCGGGGACACCTCGGACAACGACGAGATCGCCGCCCTGGCCGGCATCGCCGCCGCCGGGCTGCGGGCGCAGGGGTAATCCGCAGACGGCATAGGATCGACAAGGCCGCAATCAGGGCGGACGACGCCCTGGCGGGGTTCGTCTAGCACCAGGCCCTTCCCGGGGACGGGGCGGGGGCGGATGGAAGCTCAACCTCAGGGACCCATTTCGGGGTTTTTTGCAAAAAATTCCACCTATAAGCGCAGAATCTCGCTTCATTCGCGAGGATGGGAGAGGACCTCCATAATCTGGCGGCGGCCAACTACCCGCGGATCGCCGCCGAACTGATCGGGCCGTTGCTCGACTTCGTGCGGACCTCGCGCGAGGTCTGTCGCGGCGACCTCGACAAGGCCATCGTCATGATGGCGATCGGCCTTCGCACCACGCGCCACCGGGATTTCGCCATGAGCTCGCCGGCGGAGCTGGGCAGCGGCCAGCTGGCGATCCTGCCGGGCTTCGGCAGCTTCGCCCAGGCCATTGCGCTCAGTCTCGGCATGCCCAAGGAAACCGTGCGCCGCAAGGTCAGCGACATGGTCTCCGCAGGCTGGCTCGTCCGCCGGGAGCGGCGGCTTTACGTCACCGGCAAGGCCTACCAGGACTTCGCGGCCTCGCGGGCCCAACTCCTGCGGCTGGCGACGACCTACCACCAGATCATCTCCGAGATTGCGGCGGAGTCGAAGCCGAAGGCCTGAATCGTCGGCGGGGGTGTGGCCAACGAAAAACGCCCGGCGTGGGCCGGGCGTGTTCCGAGCAAACCTCAGCCTTGAAGTCAGGCGGCCTCGGCCGCCGTCTTCACCAGAGACTTGTTGAGCATGGTGATCGCCGCGTCGCGGTCGATGCGCTCGATCGCGGCCACTTCGCGGGCCATGCGGTCCAGCGCCGATTCGTAGAGTTGGCGCTCAGAGTAGGACTGCTCGGGCTGGTTTTCGGCCCGGTGCAGGTCGCGAACCACCTCGGCGATGGAGATCAGGTCGCCGGAGTTGATCTTGGCCTCGTATTCCTGGGCCCGGCGCGACCACATGGTGCGCTTCACCCGGGCGCGGCCCTTGAGCGTGGTCAGCGCCTTGGACACCACGTCGCTCTCGGCCAGCGGACGCAGGCCGGCGGTGCGCGCCCTGGCGGTCGGCACGCGCAGCGTCATCTTCTCGTGGTCAAAGGTGATCACATAGACTTCCAGCTTGAGGCCGGCCACTTCCTGGGTCTCGATCCCCTGCACCTGGCCCACGCCGTGCGCGGGATAGACGACGTGATCGCCAACCGAGAAATGCAGACCGTTCTTGCTCATCGAGACACCCTTCCAAAATCTGTTCCCCGGTCCGCTGGCGCGCGCGTATCGCGACGAAACCACCCTCCGCAAAAAGGGCGGCGCGGCCGGTTATCACTGACGGGAAAATCGACCTCTTGAGATACCCTCGCCTGTCCTAGGCTCTGGAGCCTTGGAGCGGCTGTGCTTCTTCAGGAAGACGCGCAGGGCCAGACCCTGATCGCCACGTCACGGGGAACCCTAGCACAAAGTGCTGCGGAATGAAAGATTTGCCGCAGCGCGCCGTCACGGTTGCGCTGCAACGCGGTGACGGTCAGGAGCCGCGGCCGGGCTTCTCGGAGAAATACTTCTCGAATTTGCCGGTGTCGCGCTCGTAGTCCTCGCGGTCCGCCGGGGGCTCTCCCTTGACCGTGATGTTCGGCCAGACTTTCGAATACTCAGTATTGATCCGCAGCCACTTGCCGTCGGCGTCGTCTTCGGTGTCCGGCTTGATCGCGTCGACTGGACATTCCGGCTCGCAAACCCCGCAATCGATGCACTCGTCGGGATTGATCGCCAAGAAGTTCTCGCCTTCGTAGAAGCAGTCCACCGGGCACACTTCGACACAGTCCATGAACTTACATTTGATGCACGGATCCATCACGATGTAGGTCATGGGGCGCTCGTTTCACTCCGCCGCGGACGCAAGGCGGGGGGTTTTCACGGCCAGGGCGCGGCTTGTCAATGGCCCCTCCGTTCGCAGGGCTATGCTTAAGCTTCCAGATCGGAATAGAGGGTTCTCGCTTCGCTGGCGGGGCCGCGTCGTTCGCCAAGCGCCTCGATCTTGACCGCGACCAGGCGTCCGCCGAGCGCAAACACCAGGTGGTCGCCGGGCTTCACGACGCGCGAGGGCTTGTCGAGCCGCGATTCAATTCCCGTGCGGGTCAGGCGCACGCGTCCGTCTTCGAGGAATCGGGCGGCCATGGCGCGGGTCTTGAAGAAACGCGCCCGCCACAGCCAGACGTCCGCGCGACAGGCGTCTTCGAGGCCGCGGTCCCCCGTCAAACGGCCGTCGCCGTGTTGCGGCGCCGGCGGGGGCGCTTGCGGGGCGGTCGCCTCGCGGCTTCCGAAGGTTGCAGCGCGGCCAGGGCGGCGAAGGGCGAGTGGGCGCGGGGCGCGGCGGGCTCGGCGGCGTCGCTGCGCACGCCCCGCCGGCGCCAGGCGACCGGCTCGCCGGATGTGGCCTTGCGCGTGGGGATGAAGCCCAAGCCGCGCAGGATCTCTTCGGCCTCGGCGGCGCTCCAGCCCAGGGCCTCGCGCGCCTGGTCGGACAGGAGGACCCCGCCGCCTTGCTTGGGCCCGGCGCGCAGGAGCTCGTCGAGCTGTTCGAGGCTTTCGATGGGCGCCGCGCACCGCCCAACGGCGCGCAGACCGTAAGCCGACAGGGCGCGGGCGGAGGGGCGCGGCTGAGGCAGCAGGCTGGGCTTGTCGACGGGCGGCCGCCAGTCCGGCGTCTCGCGCGCGGCGAGCGCCTGGGTCAGGACCCGCGCCTGGGGCTTCAGCACGCCGGGCGCCCAGATCGAGAAGGCGCCGATGCGAACGCCCAGGCCCCGCAACGCCCGCCGCTCGACCTGCGAGAGCGCCCGGACGTCGCCCTGGACCTCCGAACGGTCCAGGGTCCCGCCAGCCTCGATCAGCCGGTAGGCGACACCGCGGGCCAGGCCCTTGATCCGTCCCTCGGCGACGGCGGCCTCAAGCCGACGCAGCGGCGCCAGCCGCCGTACGGCCTCGCTCGCGACGAAGGCCTCCAGCCGGCGGACGGCGCGCTGCCGAGCGTGTTCGGGGCCCAGCTCGCCGAACAGCCGCACCCGGGGCGCGAAAAGCTCTCCGCCGGTCAGCGCCCCCGCGGCTTCGCCGCGCCACAGCACCACCCCGTCCGGCGTCAGGGCGAAGCCCTCGTCCGGCTCGGCGGCCAGCTTGCCGAGGCGCCGTGCGATCTCTGGTCCGACGGCGTGCGTCGCCGCCGCCCGAAGCGCCTTGGATTCCAGCACCGAGCCGCCTTGGGCCGGTTCGAACTGCACGCCCTTCAACCGGCCGACGAAGTGGCCCTCCACGGTGACGGTTCCGTCCGCGGCCAGGCCGGCGAGCATGTCTTCGCGCACCCGCAGGCCACGCATGAGGGCGCTGGTCCGCCGGTCGACGAAGCGCGCCATCAGCTTCTCGTGCAGGGTGTCGGAAAGCCGGTCCTCCAGCCCGCGCGTCCGCCCCTGCCAGCCCGCGGCGTCGACCAGCCAGTCCGGCCGGTTGGCGACATAGGCCAGGGTGCGAACGCCGGCCAGTCGCGCGGCCAGGGCGTCGATGTCGCCGTCGGTGCGGTCGAGGGC
>Ga0070668_100001016_pt1 | contig 19625 bp, 18 predicted proteins | sample KBSS43metaG_FD_64661 | JGI IMG/M metagenome (GOLD analysis project Ga0070668, IMG submission 64661) | Switchgrass rhizosphere microbial communities from Kellogg Biological Station, Michigan, USA - KBS S4-3 metaG | ecosystem: Host-associated > Plants > Roots > Rhizosphere > Soil ... | reverse complement strand
ACCAACCAGCGCACCTATTCAGCGCACCCCAATGCACCACACCCACAGCAGCGTGTGACAAAACGCCCGCAGGCACGCCCGAGATCCCCACAGCGCGGCTCGCCCGGGAAAGTGTGGGACAGCAGCGAGCGGATCAGCGCGGCCTCGGCGGGAGAGTATGCGGCGGCGATTGGGGCAGCGCGGCGCGGCCGGGACATTATGCGGTGGGGAGCGGATCAACGCGGCCCGACCCGGAAGTGTGCGGCCGGGGAGCGGATCAACGCGGCCCGACCCGGAAGTGTGCGGCCGGGGAGCGGGTCAGCGCGGCGCGGGCGGGAAGGGTGTGCGGCGGGGAGGGGATCAGCGGGGGGTGGCGAGGATGCCCTCGCAGGTGCGGGAAACGGCTCGGGCGGCCATTTTCAGGTCGCGGGCCGAGAATGGATGTTCGGCGATGCGTTGCCAGCGTGCCAGGGCCTCCTGTGCCTCGGCGCGGATGCGCTCGGGCGGGGCGTCGGCGGGCAGGCCCAGGCGGGCGGTGGCCGAGCCGCCCGCGCCGCCGAGGAGCAGGTCCATTTCGGCCAGTTGGTCGTCGGTGCCGGGCAGCCGGCCCGAGCGCACCTGGTGCAGCAGGCGCAGCTCGACGAACTCGTGGGCGCTGGCCCGGATCCGCTCCGCCTCGGCCGCGAGGCCGGACCGCGGCGCGATGCACTCGTCCAGCACGGCCAGCGCCGACCGGGCCTTGAGCACCTCGCTGCGGCCGACGAACTGGGCCGTGAACACCTCGCGCAACCGGTCGATCCCGCTGTGCTCGGTGAGCGCCCGGGCCAGGCCGGCCGCGTCCGCGACCGCCTTCTCCCGGATCATGCGTACCGAGAGCCGCACGCCGAACAGGCCCAACCGTTCCAGCACCCGGCTGCGCTGCTCGCCGGAATCGGCGAACCGGTCGGCGGTGAGCAGCAGTTCGACCACGTCGTCCATGGGCAGGTCGGCGACCGCCGCGAGCACCCGGAACTCTTCCTCGCGCAGGGTCGCCCCGGCCATGCCGAGCAGGCCGGCCACCGGCACCACCACCGGGCAGAGCCGGCGCAGCCGCTCGTCGGACGCGTAGCGGGCGGCCACCCGGGCCGCCGCGGCCATCGCGTCGAGCCGGCAACCGCCGATTTCGTCGGCCCGGGACAGCACGCCCACCGCGGTCACCGGGGTGCCGTTGGCCAGGCCGTCGCCGTGGAACGACTCGAGGAACCGGACGTCGCTGCCGTGCATGTGCCGGAGCAGGTAGATCACCGCGTCGGTCTGCGCGGCCCGCTCGCCCTCGGCCTCCAGGAACGCCATGGTGCGCAGCGACACGTCGGTGGACAGCGAAGCGATCCCCGGGGTGTCGATCAGGGTGTGCCGGCGGAGGCGGGCGCTCGGTACCTGTACCTCCAGGTGGTCGACCTGTTCGGCCGGGCGGCCGAGTGAGATCTGGACCGCGCCGGACCGGCGGGTGAAGGGACGCTGCTCGACCGTGCCGTCGGTCAGGTACGCCGTGACCGCGTAGGTCGGGCCGTCGGCATACCAGGTGACGATGCGGGTGCACTCGCCCGCGTCGGTCGGCGCCAGCTCCTCGCCGACCAGGGCGTTGAGCAGCGTGGACTTGCCGGCCTTGACCTTGCCGGCGATGGCCACCCGCAGCGGTTCGTCGACCCGCCGCCGGGCCTCGACCAGCCGTGGATCACGGGTTTCGACGGCGGCCCGGTCGAGCAGCACCCGCACCTGATCGAGCAGACTCACCCTGAGCCGGCCACCCTCCGCGAGCCACCCACGCACCGCGGGACGGGCGCGCTCGCGGGCTGGTCACGGTCGGTGCTGTCGGTCACGCCGCCAGCCTATCGAGCGCCGCGCGCTGCGAGGCGAGGGCCGTCGCCCGCTGCCGGCGCTGGTCGGCCGGCAGCGACGCGATCTCCTCGACCGCGGCCGCGGTGGCCGCCGCGGACCGTTCGAGCGACTGGGCCCGCGTCGCGAACTCGTCGCGCAGGAAGCGCTGGGTGCGCCGGACCGCCTCACGACAGTCCCGGCCGCAGTGGAACTGCACGTCGTCGACGTACCGTCGCAGCTCCTGCTTGGCCTGCAGCCGCCGCTGCTCGATCTGCCGTTCGCGCTCGCTGCGCAGCAGCCGGCGGCCGAGCGTCATGCCGGCGAGCAGACCGACCGGCGCGGCGATCAGCGGGTTGAGCACGGCGCCGACCACGTAGAACCCGCCGTAGGTGACCCGGGCCGCGGTGAACGCGCCGAGGAACTGTTGCACGCCGGACTTGCGGAAGCTGGCGTCCAGCTCCTTGACCTTGCGCAGGGCCAGTTCGGGGGCGGGCAGGTCGACGTCGAGGCCGTCGTACTCCAGGCCGAACCGCTCGGAGACGTCCCGTGCGAGCTGCTCGGTGCGGGTGACCAGCATCATCAGGTTGTCGACCGCGGCCGCGGTGGCCTCCCGGGCGGCCCACGCCTGGAAGTCGCGCCAGGTGTCCATCGGGTCGGACTCCTCGAGCAGGGCCTCGCCCCGGCGGATCATCAGACGCAGGCGTTCCCGCAGATCGTGGTCGACGTCGGCGGCCAGGTCGTTGATGCCGTCGCCGAGCACGGTCTGCCAGGCGCCGCCGGTGAGCCACGCGCTGCGCCGGCTTTTTTCGGCGTAGCGCCGGGCCACCTCGGGCGCCGCGGCCGGCTCCTCGGCGACCGCGCGTTCGGCGTCGACGCGTTCGCGCAGCTGGGCGACCACGAAGGAGAGTTCGGACCGGGCGGCGGCGAGCTTGTTGGCCTCGGTCGCGCCGAGCACGTCGCGGCGCAGCAGGTCGACCAGGCGGGGAAAGCCGGACTCGTCGTTGAGCTGGGTGGAGTCGCGGGCCTGGGCCCGCATCCGCAGGAACGAGGACACCCCGACGATCGGCACGTCCACGCCGGCCCGCGCCAGGTGACCGCGGTTGATCTCGGCGATCCGGCGCCACTCGCCATACAGGTCGGTCTTGGTGAGCACGCAGAACGCGCGGGGGCAGCGTTCCAGCGTACGCCGGAGAAACTCCACCTCGGGCGCGGTGAGCTCCTGCGCCGCGTCGGTGACGAAGAGCGCCGCGCTCGCCATCGACAGCATGGCCAGCGTGATGTTGCCCTGCGCCGAGTCGAGCCCGCCGACCCCGGGCGTGTCGATGATGGAGAGGCCGGCACCGAGGAGGCGGCGGTCGAGGTGGACCTCCACGCTGCGCGGCAGCGGGTCGGCGGCGCCCTCGGTGATGTGCCGGCGCAGCTGGGCGAAGTCGACCGGCACCGCGTTGAGCGTGCCGTCGTCGGCCGGGATCTGCAGGAACGCGGACGGCGGCCGGCCGAACCGCAGGATGGTCGGCACGGCGGTGACGATGTCGGCGTCGACCGGGCAGATGTCGGTGCGCAGCAGCGCATTGACCAGGGTGCTCTTGCCCTGCTTGAACTCGCCCACGACGGCAACGGTGGCGTCGTCGGAGCGCAGCCGGGCGGCCGCCCGGTCGAGCCGGTCGACGAGGTCGGGCCGGTGCGCGGCGCCGGCGAGGGCGCGGGCGTCGGCCAGCTCGGCCAGCACGCCGGCGGCCGGGCCGTTGACGTACGCGGCCGTGGAGGTCACCGTGGCCAACCGTTCCCCTTCGTCTCGTTACCCCGGCGCTCGAACCCTACGCGCCCAGGTCAACGACTGACTACCGGGTGACCGGATGCCGTCACCGAACGGTCACGCCCACTCCGCCGACCGATTGTCCGGTATCCACGCGGTCGCGAAGTCGACCACCGCCCGCTGCCGCATGAGCCGCGCGGTGGCCTTGCCCACCGGACCCAGCGTGGCCGCCCCGGTCTTTTCGAAGTCGGCGCCGATCTGCTCGAAGTCCTCGGCGTCGACGTCGACCTCCGACCAGGTCGCCCACTGCGACGTACCGTCCGGGGCGAGCACCGACGAGCCGGTCTCGTGCCGCGGCGCGCGCGGCACCCGCGTCTCGGCCAGGTGCAGCGACGTGTTCGCGTCGTGCCCGCAGCCCAGCAGCAGCACCTGCCCGTCCAGCCGGTAGATCGCGCCGAGCGGCGACCGCTCCCCCAGCCCGTCGTCGCGCCGCTGCTCGGCGACGATCGCGGCGGCCCGCGGGCCGACGGCCGCGAACGACACCTGCGGGTGGTCGCTGCGCAGCGCGCCGGGCCAGGTGCGGACCAGCTCGGCGAGGCGGCCCATGTAGGGGTTGGCGGGCGTACGGGCGATGTCGAAGCCCGGCGTGTGCCGGCGGATCCCGGCCCACCAGTCCTCGGGCACCGGCGGGTTGCTCCAGGAGGCGGGGTCGGAGTTTTCCGGCGTGTGGGTGGGCACCACGACCGTGCCGCACGCGTCGAGCAGGGCGAGCACGACGGCCTGCGGTCCGCCGGCGACAAAACCGAGACTCCGGTACGACGAATGGACCAGCACCACCCCGCCGGGGGTGACGCCGAGGCGCCGCAGGTCGGCGGCGAGGGACTCCCGGGTGGCGTATTCCATCCGGGCGACGCTAGTGGCTTGCCGCCGCGCGCGCACCAGAGTTTAGATGGGCGGCGTGACCGGCTCTACCCATGAGGTTTTCAACCAGGCTCCGCCGCTGGTCGACCACGACGTCTCGGCCGACGCGGCACTGCTGGCCGCGGTGGCCCGGGAGGGTGCGCCGTGGGCGGTCGGCGACCTGCACCGGCTCGGCAAGCTGGCCGGCACCGCCGAGCCCCAGCGCTGGGCCGAGGACGCCAACCGGTATGAACCGGTGCTGCACACCCACGACCGGTACGGCAACCGGATCGACGAGGTCGAGTTCCACCCGGCCTGGCACCGGCTCATGGAGGTGGCCGTCACCGAGGGCCTGGCCGGCGCGCCGTGGGGCGACTCGCGGCCGGGCGCGCATGTCGCCCGCGCGGCCGGCCTCTACGTGTGGTCGCAGGTCGAGGCCGGCCACTCCTGCCCGATCTCGATGACGTACGCCGTGCTGCCGGCCCTGCGGCACCACCCCGGCCTGGCCGCCCAGTACGAGCCGCTGCTCACCGCCCGGCAGTACGATCCGGGCCTGCGCACCCCGGCCACCAAGCGGGGCCTGCTCGCCGGCATGGGCATGACCGAGAAGCAGGGCGGCTCGGACGTGCGCGCCAACACGACCACCGCCACCCCGGCCGGTGACGGCACCTACCGGCTGCGCGGGCACAAGTGGTTCACCAGCGCGCCGATGTGCGACCTGTTCCTGGTGCTCGCCCAGGCCCCGGCCGGGCTTTCCTGCTTCCTCGTGCCCCGGGTGCTGCCGGGCGGCACCCGCAACCCGTTCCGCATCCAGCGGCTCAAGGACAAGCTCGGCAACCGCAGCAACGCCAGCAGCGAACCGGAGTTCGACGACACGGTGGCCTGGCTGGTCGGCGACGAGGGCCAGGGCGTCCGTACGATCATCGAGATGGTCCGGGTCACCCGCCTCGACTGCGTGATCGGGTCGGCGTCCGGCATGCGCGCCGCGCTCAGCCAGGCCATCCACCACTGCCGCCACCGGCACGCGTTCGGCCGGGTGCTCGCCGACCAGCCGGCCATGCGCAACGTCCTCGCCGACCTGGCCGTGGAGTCGGAGGCGGCGACGCTGCTCGCGCTGCGGCTGGCCGGCGCGGTCGACCGGGACGAGCTGAGCTTCCAGCGGCTGGCGATCGCGGTCGGCAAGTTCTGGGTGTGCAAGCGGCAGCCGGCCGTGGTCGGCGAGGCCCTGGAGTGCCTGGGCGGCAACGGCTACGTGGAGGAGTCCGGGCTGCCCCGCCTCTACCGGGACGCCCCGCTCAACTCGATCTGGGAGGGTTCCGGCAACGTCCAGGCCCTGGACGTGCTGCGCACACTGCGCCGCGACCCGGCCGGCCTGGAGGCGTTCTTCGCCGAGGTCACCGCGGCGGCCGGCGCCGACCGCCGCCTCGACGACGCGGCGGCCGCGCTGCGGTCGCGGCTCGCCGGCCTCGACGACGCCGAGGGCCAGGCCCGCCGCGTGGTCGGCCGGATGGCCGTGGTGCTGCAGGGCGCGCTGCTGGTGCGGCACGCCCCGGCCGCGGTGGCCGACGCCTTCTGCGCCACCCGCCTGGCCGGCGACTGGGGGCACACGTTCGGCACGCTGCCCGCCGCCGTCGACACCGCGGCCCTGGTCGACCGGGCGGCTCCCGGATAGACCCGGGCCGGCCGCGCCACCATGCGCGGAAGCCAACTGAGCGGGCGAGCCGAGGAAGAGACGGGCGTGGCCGGCCTGAACAGTCCGATCCTGTACACGAACCGGGTGGATGTATCCGCTCGGGCCCCGCCGCCCACTCAACCGGGTAGACCCATTCGTCTGCCTGGGAGTGCATCGTGACCAAAGGAAGTCTCAAGGCGATCTGGTCCGCCGCCGCGAGCGGCATCATCGCGTTCCTTTCGTCGCTGCTCACCGCGCTGCAGGGTGAGCACAGCGGCTTCGAGACCATCACCGCCGGCCAGTGGGTGACCGCGACGCTGGCCCTGTTCGTCGCGGTGGCCGGCACCGGCACGGTCACCTACCAGGTCCGCAACCGGCAGCCGACGGACGCGACCTGAGGCGCGCCCCGGCCGGCGGCACACCGGGATCGCGGGGGCTTGCGGCGGCCTGCGAGCATCGCCGGGGTGCGCGGGGTGATCGTCGGGACGACGGGTGTGCTGGTCGCCGTGGTGCTGGCCGTGCCGCGCGTGGTGCCGAATGCCGCCATGCACCTGGGCAGCCTCACCGAGACGTTCCGGCCCTGGTTGGTGCTCGCCGTTCCGGTGCTGGCCGGCCTCGCCTGGTGGCGGCGGTCGGCCGCGGCCGCGATGGCCGCGCTGCTGCCCGCCGTCGTCTGGGCCGCCGTCTTCGGCGGTGCCCTGCTGCCCGCCGGCGACGGGCCGCACGACCTGGTCGCCGTGCAGCACAACGTCAGCGACGAGAACCCCGATCCGGCCGGCACCGCGCGCCTGCTGGCCGCCGCCGGCCCCGACCTGATCGGGCTGCAGGAGGTCACGCCGGCGGCCCTGCCCGCCTATGCCGCCGCCCTCGCCGCGGACTATCCGCACCACACCGTCCAGGGCACGGTCGGGCTCTGGTCACGCCACCCGCTCGCCGACGCCCGGCTCGTCGACATCCGGCCGGACGGGGTCGGCACCGACTGGAACCGGGCGCTGCGCGCCGTCGCCCGTACGCCGCGCGGGGACGTCGCCGTCTACGTCGCCCACCTGCCCTCGGTGCGGTTCGGGCCGCGCGGCTTCGACTGTGCCCGGCGGGACGACAGCGCCGTACGCCTCGGCGCGGTGCTCGCCGCCGAGCCGCTGCCGCGGACCTTGTTGCTCGGCGATCTGAACAGCACGACGGACGACCGAGGTCTGCGACCGATCACCCGGCAACTGGCCACCGCGGGCTCCGGCTTCGCCCTCAGCTGGCCGGCCGCCGCGCCGATCGCGCGGATCGACCAGGTGCTCGGGCGGGGGCTGACGGTCACGAAGGTCTGGTCGCTCGGTGTGACCGGGAGTGATCACCGGCCGATCGCCGCGCACGTGCGCCTCTGACCTCATGATCCGACGGAGGGTGTGCGGGCGTGTCACTCTTGGTGTCGGACCTGAGCCGGTCGAGGTCGAGGAGAGTCCATGTCTGACGCCAGCTTCGCCCGCCCACGCGGGGAGACCTTCGAGTATGCGGGGGCCACCGTCGAGGTGGTCGACGCGGCCACGATCCTCGCCGCCGCCCGGGTCAACCCGGTCGAGCTGCTGCGCCGGGCCGCCTGGCCGGCGCCGGTGCAACGGGTCGACCTCACGGTGTCCAGTGCGGACCGGCCGGCCGGGCCGGTGCACGCCTTCGCCGCCGCGATCAGCACCGCCGACGAGCCGATGTCCAAGGAACGCATCCGGTCGCTGGTGCTGGGCAACGACCCGGTCGGGCTGCTGCTCGCCAAGCGGATCGCGGCCGGCGACCCGGTGGCCGCCCGGATCGTCGACGGGGTCGGTGCGGCCGCCGCCGCGGCGTACAAGAAGCTCGGCCTGGACCGGACGGCCCAGCCGGCGCCGAGCCGGCCGCCCGCCACCTTGGCCGACGCCGTGGTGGGGTTGCAGGCGAGCGTGACCTACGACGAGACCGGCACCGTCGTCCGGCTGAACGCCGAGGTGCCCCGCGACGAGGTGACGCCGGCCCATCTGCAGGCGTTCACCGGGCTGCTGCTGCAGACCGTGCTGGAGCTGACCGGGCCGGACTCGCTGACCGGCCGGCGTTACGTGCTGAGCCGCGACGCCCTGCCGAAGGCGCCGGTCACCACCCAGACGGTCACCCTGGACATGGTCGGCGGCCTGGCCGACGTGGTCGCCGAACTGCGGCAGATCGCGGTGTCGTTCCGGCATCCCGAGGCGATGGCCCGGTGGGGCGCGCGGCGGCCGCAGGGCATCCTGATGTACGGGCCGCCCGGCACCGGCAAGACCATGCTGTCCCGGGCCCTGGCCAACGAGATCGGCGCCGACTTCCGCGAGATCCGCACGCCGGAGATCCTGGACAAATGGCTCGGCGGTTCGGAACGCAACATCAAGCAGATCTTCCGGGACGCCCGCCGCTACCGGGTGCCGACGCTGATGCTGTTCGACGAGTTCGACTCGATCGTCAGCTACGCGGGCGCCGGCGGCGACGCGGCGAGCCAGGCGCTCAACGCGGTGGCCGGCATCTTCAAGCAGGAGATGAACGATCTCATCGAGGCGAACCCCAACGTGCTGGTGGTGGCGACCACCAACTTCCCGCACCGGGTCGACGACTCGCTGATCCGGTCCGGCCGCTTCGACGTGAAGATCAACGTCCCGAAACCGGACGAGGCGAGCCGCGCCGAGATCTTCCGCAAGATGATCCGCGGGCTGATCGCCGCGCACGAGTCGGCCGGCTTCCAGATGTTCGCCGACGACCTCGACCTGACCGGCCTGGCCCGGGCCAGCCACGGCATGACCGGCGCGGACATCAAGGAGGTGCTGCGCCGGGTGCAGCTGGCCAAGGCCATGCAGGACGCCCGCACCGGCGGCCGGGTCGACCCGATCTCCCAGGAGGAGCTGCTGGCCAGCGTCCGCGAGATGCTCGGCGGCGCCCGCCCGGCAGGCTAGGGCCTATCTGGCGGATCGTCCGCCGGGTCAGCGGGCCTCCTCGACAAGTTCGGCGAGGTCGGCGACGTCGGAGCGGGTGGTGTCGGTGTCGAGGTCCTGCGGGGGCGCCGGCCGGCGGCGGGTACGGGCGCGCGCCACCGCCGCGACGAGCACCGGACGCAGGCGTTTGCCGGCGGCGTGCAGGCCGGCCAGCAGGAAGCCGAGGGCGATGCCGAAGGCGGCGGCGAGCAGCGGCGACTCGGCGAAGGCCACCCCGCCCAGGCGGCCGAGGCCGATCGAGTAGGCGGCCCACAGCACGCTCGACAGCACGCTGGCCAGATAGAACGAGCCCAGCGGCAGCGAGACCGAGCCGGCGGTCAGGGTGGTGGCGGTGCGCCCGTACGGGATGAAGCGGCCGATCACCACGGCGGCGCCACCCTGCCGCAACAGTGCCTGCTCCGCCTTCACCTTGGCCTCGGCCAGCCGGCCGTTCTTGAGCCGGGCGCCCGCGCGGCCGCCGACGTAGTAGGACAGCCGGTCGCCGACCACGCCGCCCGCGACCGCGGCGGCGGCCAGGACGGCCAGGTTGGGATCACCGGTCGCGGAGAGGGCGGCGAGGCCGATGAGGATGGCCTCCGACATGGCGACTGGGATGAAGCCGTCGACGGCCACCAGCAGGAACACGATCACGTAGAGCCACGGCGACGAGAGCAGCGGCATCAGGTGACTCAGCATCGGGTGGCCTCCTTGATCCGTCGCCTTGACCGTACGATCTTGCCGGGCCTGGGCGCGATGGTGCTGCCCCGTCCATGGTCGGTGAGGCCAACACCACTATCCGGGGCGCTGTCAAGATCGGCCGGGCGCACCGATGAGTTGGGGAGGCTGCGGTGGTCTACCCCACCGACGACATCCGGCTCGAAGGGACCATCCCGATGGCAAAGATCATCTCCACGCTGTTCATCTCGGCGGACGGCGTGGCCGAGATCGACCCCGCTTGGCACTTCCCGTACTTCGACGAGAACATGGGCCGCGCGGTCGGCGAGGACTACGACACCGCCGACGTGCTGCTGATCGGCCGCGAGACCTACGACAGCTTCGCCGGGGCCTGGCCCGGCCGGGAGGCCGCGGGCGGCGAGGACGCGACGTTCGCCAAGCAGCTCGGCGACGTCCGCAAGGTCGTCGTCTCGCGCCAGCCGCTGGAGTTCTCCTGGCGCAACTCCGAGCTGGTCGAGGGCGATCTCGTGGCGGCCGCCGCCGCGCTCAAGGCCGACGCCGGCATCCGCGGGATCCTGATCCCCGGCTCGATCTCGGTGGTGCAGCAGCTCCTCGCCGCCGGGCTGGTCGACGAGCTGCGGCTGCTGGTGCACCCGGTGGCCGCCCGCAAGGGCCGCAGGCTGTTCGACGACGGCGACACCGCGTACCACCTGAAGGTGACCGCGACCGAGGTGTTTCCCACGGGCGTGCTCAGGGTGATCTACGCGCCGGCCGAGGCACCCGCCAAGGTGCCCAGCGCGGATTAGCGTCACCGGCGGGTCGGCGTGAGGCGCCGGCCCTGGTCGTCGTAGAGGTCGATCCGCGCCGCGTTGCGGTCGTGCCACGCCGGGCCGGCCGGAGCCGGTGCCACCAGGTAGCGGCCCGTGTCGCCGAACGTTGCCACCGGCACCGGGACCAGCGCCGCTTTCCGGAAGCGGGGTGCGGTGTCGCCACCGTCGGCGGCGACCTCGGCGCGGGCCGTCCCGGCGGGCAGTACGGCGAACAGGATCGGCGCCGACGCGCCGCGCAGCAGGTGGACGTCGACCTGGTAGGCGTCGAGCACGCTCGACTCGGCGCACCGGCGGTCCACCAGCGCACCGTCCTGGCGCAGATAGAGGCAATCGCCGTGGTCGCGTTCCCGGACCTGCACGACCGCCCACCGGGCGCCGCCGGTCGTGCCCTCGGCCAGCAGCCGGGGATCGGAGCGGTCCGGGAACCGGCCGTCCCACCCCTCCCAGGACAGGCCGCCGACCACGACCAGCCCGCCGAGCACCACGACACCGGCCAGCCAGGCCCCGAGCCGGCTAGTAGACATGCAGCTCACCGCCCCGCGCGTCGAACAGCCGCAGCGCCACCACGTCGGCCCGGTCGCCGAGGCCGGGCACGCGCAGGGCGTAGACCCGGTTGGCGCCGCCGCCCGCCGGCCGGGTCTCGATCCGGTGCGGCGGGCCGGCCGTCAGGGTGATCTCGACCCGGGCGGCGGCCGCCGGCACCAGGCCGTAGAAGATCCAGTCCGGCAGCCGGCGGCCGAGGCGTTCCGAGTTGACCTGCTCAGTGCGCCCGCCGGCCAGCCAGCCGTCGCCGCCGGCGACCCGCGGCCACCCGCAGTCCTTGCCGGCCTCACGCCAGTTGACGTACGGATCGTTGCGCGTCTCGCGGTCGAGCTTGGCGCACTCGACGCCGAACGCCCCGGTGATCCGCAACCGGTAGTCGTCGGCCTCGTCGGACTCGAACGTGACCACCGAGCTCTTCCACTCGTCGCCGCAGGCCAGGAAGAGCCAGCCACTCGCGGCCAGCAGCACGAGGAGCGCCGCCACGGCACGCCGCGCGCCCCGGCGTGGGGCGGCCGGCTGAGCGGTCATGCGGCGCTCCTCGATGGCTGCGGTCAACCGCGGTTCACGGTAGCCAGCAAACGCAACCTCAGGACACCGCGATGGCCGCACCCGCGGTGTTGCGGTTGGCCGGGCGCGGCAGCCCGAAGTGGTCGCGCAGGGTGCGCCCGGTGTATTCGGTACGGAACCGGCCGCGCTCCTGCAGGATCGGCACCACCTCGTCGACGAAGCGGGTCAGCGACGACGGCAGCACCGGCGGCATGATGTTGAAGCCGTCCGCCGCGCCGGCGTCGTACCAGGACTCGATCGCGTCGGCCACCTGCACGGGCGTACCGGCGAAGGTCAGATGCCCGCGCCCGCCGCCCAGCCGGGCGATGATCTGCCGGACGGTGAGCCGCTCCCGGCGGCCGAGGTTGACCACCAGCGTGCGCCGGCTCTTCGCGCCCTCGATCTCCTCCTCGGCCGGCAGGTGCGCCGGCAGTTCCGCGTCCAGGCGGAGCTCGCCGACGTCCACGCCGAGCAGCTCGGCCAGGCCGGGCAGCGCGAACTCGGCGCGGATCAGCCGGTTGAGCTCGGCGTCCAGCTCCCGGGCCTCGGCCTCGGTGGCGCCGATCAGCGGCACGATGCCCGGCAGGATCTTGACGTGGTCCGGGTCGCGGCCGTGCTCCGCGGCGCGGCGCTTGAGGTCGTCGTAGAACTCCTGCGCGTCGGCCAGCCGCTGATGCGCGGTGAACACCGCCTCGGCATACCGGGCGGCGAAGGTGCGCCCGTTCTCCGAGGAGCCGGCCTGCACCAGCACCGGGTGCCCCTGCGGCGTACGCGGCACGTTGAGCGCGCCGGCCACCCGGTAGTAGGCGCCCTGGTGCGCGGGTGGATAGATCTTCTCCTGGTCGCCCCACACGCCGCGGTCCTTGTCGGCGAGCACCACGTCGTCGTCCCAGGAGTCCCAGAGCTTGAGCGAGACGTCCACGAAGTCGGCGGCGCGCTCGTAGCGCTCCCGGTGGCCGGGCAGGTCGTCCAGGTTGAAGTTGCGGGCGGCGTCGAGGGTGGCGGTGGTGACGATGTTCCACCCGGCCCGGCCGCCGCTGACGATGTCCAGCGAGGCGAACCGGCGGGCCAGATTGTACGGTTCGTTGTAGGTGGTCGACGCGGTGGCGATCAGCCCGATCCGCTCGGTCGCCCCGGCGAGCGCGGTGAGCAGCACGGTCGGCTCGAGCGTCCCGGACGGGCGGCGGCCCACCTGGTCCCAGAGCACCGGCCCGTCGGCCAGGAAGAGCGAGTCGAGCTTGCCCCGCTCGGCGATGCGGGCCAGGTTCTTGTAGTGCTCGACGTCGACGTCGGCGTACGGGTCGCTCTCCGGCAGCCGCCAGGCGGCCTCGTGGTGCCCGACCGACATGAGGAAGGCGTTGAGGTGCAACTGCCCGGGCCGGCTCATCAGGCCGCCCGCGGGGTGTAGTGGCTCGCCTCGTCGCCTTCGAGCACGTGGCTCGTGCCGCCGTCGGCGCCCACCGGCACGTCCCCGGCGACGGTGACCCGGTGCAGCTTGCGGGGCAGGTCGCCGTAGTCGTCGGCGGCGTAGTGCTGGGTGGTGCGGTTGTCGAAGATCACCACGTCGCCGACCTGCCAGTGGTGGCGCAGCGTGTTCTCCGGCCGGGTCACATAGGACTGCAGCAGCCGCAGGATGTCCTTCGACTCGGTGCGGGACAGCCCGATGACGGTGTCGGCGAAGCCCCCGATGAACAGGTTGGGGGTGCCCGAGTCGGGGTGGATGCGGACCACCGGGTGGGCGGTGCGGTAGCGCTGCGAGACGAAGACCTGGTGGTACGCCTCGACCTCGCTGGTGCGGAACTGCGGGTGCTCGGCGTAGTCGTGGTCGTTGGTGTGCACGGCCCACAGCCGGTCGGCCAGCCGGCGCAGGTGCTCGGGCAGATCGGCGTACGCGGCCGCGGTGTTCGCGAACAGGGTGTCCCCGCCGTACGGGGGGATGACCAGGCTGCGCAGGGTGGTGGCCTTCGGCGGAGCCAGCACGAACGTCACGTCGGTGTGCCACGCGTTGGCCCGGGCGCCCTCGCCGCCCTGCACCGCGAGGATGTTGGCCTGCCCGTCGACCGAGGGGACGGTCGGGTGGGCGGTGGTCAGCGGGCCGAAGGTGCCGGCGAACCGCAGGTGCGCCTCGTCGTCCAGGTCCTGGCCGCGAAAGACGAGGACCTTGTGGTCGATCAGGGCGGTGTTGAGCCGGGCCGCGAGGCCGGCGTCGATCGGCCGGCTCAGGTCGACGCCGACGATCTCGGCACCGATCCGGCCGCCGATGCGCCGGACGTCCTCGGTGGTGGGCGCGATGGTCATGCTGGATTTCCTTCCTAGTTGGTGGTGCGCCACGTGGAGAAGCGGCGCTCGGTGATGATCAGGAGCTGGTTCACGACGAGGCCGATCGCGGAGATGGTGATGATTCCGGCGTACATGTCGGGCACCGCGAAGTTGTACTGGGCGTAGTTGATGAGGTAACCGAGGCCGGCCTTGGCACCGACCATCTCGGCGGCGATCAAAATCAGGATCGAGTACGCGCCGGCCAGCCGGATCCCGGTGAAGATGGTCGGCACGGCGGCGGGCAGCACGACCTTCTGGAACAACCGCAGCGGGCCGAGGCCGAGCGACCGCGCCGACTTGATCAGCAGCGGGTCGACGGTGCGTACGCCGCTGACCGTGTTCAGCAGGATCGGCCACGAGCAGGCGTAGCAGATGATCGCTATCTTCGACGTCTCGCCGAGCCCGAGGATCAGGACGAAGACCGGCAGCAGGGCCAGCGCGGCGGTGTTCCGGAACAGTTCCAGCAGCGGGGTCAGCACCGTGGCCACCGGCTTGTACCAGCCGATCAGCAGGCCGAGCGGGATGGCCGCGACGACCGCCAGGCCGAACCCGGCGAGCGAACGGCCGAGGCTGGCCCGCGCGTGCTCGATCAGCTCGCCCGACTGCACCAGGTGCCACCAGGCGACCAGCACCTCCGACAGCGGCGGCAGGAAGGTGGCGTCGACCACGCCGAGCCGGGGAAAGACCTCCCAGACGGCGGCCAGGGCGGTGACGGCGACCAGCCGGGAGGCGACGGATCCGGCACCGCGCGCCAGACGGGCGTACGCGGCAGCGGGTTTCGTCGCCGTGGCGGTGGCCGCGGCCGCCGGGGCCGGCCGGGTCAGCACGGACTGGGTGAGGCTAGACACGGGTCGTCTCCTTCTTCTCGCCGAGGCCCAGCTCCTCGCTGCGGGCCTTGGTCACCTCGTCGCGCAGCAGGGTCCAGATCTCGTGGCGGTAGTGCGCGAACCGCGGGTCCGACCGCAGGTCCTCGGTGGCCGAACGGGCGGTGATCGGGATGTCCACGACCTGCTTGATCCGCCCGGGCCGGGAGGTCAGCACCGCGACCCGCTGGCCGAGGTAGACGGCCTCCTCGATGCCGTGGGTGATGAACACGATGGTCTTGCCGGTCTTCTCCCAGATCCGCAGCAGCTCGTCCTGCAGGCCGTCGCGGGTCTGCGCGTCGAGCGCCGCGAACGGCTCGTCCATCAGCAGCACGTCCGGGTCGAAGGCTAGGCTGCGGGCGATCGCCACCCGCTGCTTCATGCCGCCGGAGAGCTCGTGCGGGTAGCGGTCGTGGAAGCCGGACAGCCCGACGAGGTCCAGGTATTCGCGGGCCCGCTCGGCCCGCTCGCGCCGCGGCACCCGCTTGGCCTCCAGGCCGAACTCGACGTTCGCCAGCGCGGTACGCCAGGGCAGCAGCGCGTACTGCTGGAACACGACCCCGCGGTCCAGGCCCGGCCCGGTGACCGGCCGGCCGTCGACCAGGATCCGGCCGCCGGACGGCTCGGCCAGGCCGCCGAGCAGATCGAGCAGGGTCGACTTGCCGCAGCCGCTGGGACCGACGATGACCACGAACTCGCCGGCGCGTACCTCGAAGTTGATGTCGGCGAGCGCGGTGACCTCGGTGCCGCGGGCCCGGAAGACCTTGCTGACGTTCTCGAACCGGATCTTCGGCGTGCTCATTGCGCGGCTCCCGTGGCCAGGTCGTTGTACTGGTCGGTGTAGAGGTCGGCGGGCTTGAGGCCGGCGTCCTTGAGCTCGCCGATGCTGCTCAGCCAGTCGATCCAGGTGGTGAAGTCGGCGTCGGTGATCGTGCCGCCGCGGCCGGCCACGCCGTAGCTCTTCCAGAACTTGAGCTGGCTGTCGTCCTCGTTGCGGGCGCGCTTGGTGAGGATCGCCCGGAAGCGCTCGATCACCGTCGCGCGCGGCTGGGTGCGGGCCCACTCGATCGCCTTCGCCGTGCCGGTGACAAAGGTGCGTACCGTGTCGGGGTTTTTCTTCAGGAAGTCGTTCCGGATCACATAGCTGCCGCCGGTGAACGGCCCGAGCAGCTGGAAGTCGGTGTACAGCGGCCGGATGCCGCCGTGCTCGAGCGCCTTGTCGCGCAGCGGCCCGCTGAGCGAGGCGACGTCGATCTGGCCCGCCCGCAACGACTGCTCGGTGTTGACCGGCGGCACCACGATGAGCTCGACCTGCTTGATCTCGTCCGGGGTCAGGCCGTTGCGCTTCAGGTACGTCTTGGTGATCGCCTCCGCGTGCGCGCCGAGGGTGTTGACGCCGATCTTCTTGCCGATCAGGTCCCGGGCCGACCTGATCGGGCTGCCGTCGAGCACGAAGAAGCCGTTGTAGCTGTCCTTGTCCGAGCCGTAGTAGCCGATCACCGCGGTGATCGGGGCCTTGGACGCCTTGAGCTTGACGATCGCGCCGTTGAAGGCGCCACCGAAGTCGACGTCCCCGGTGGTCGCGGCCTGGATGTCCTGCGGGCCGCTGATCGTGTTGCCGATCCACTTGAGCTTCACGTCGCCCAGGTAGCCGAGGTCCTCGGCGAGTTCCGGCGGCGTCACCTGGCCGACCCAGCCCTGGTAGCGCAACTCCTTGGTCTGCGCACCGCCGGCGGCACCGGCGGACTTCCCGCAGGCGCCGAGCGCGGTGGTGGCGAGCAGCGCGCCGGCCAGCGCGGCGGCCATGGCGAATCTGGGTGTCCTCATCGGATGCTCCTTGCGAAGGGTGGGTGTCATCGACCGGCCGGCCGGAGGCGCCAGGCAGGTTTCATCGCGCCGCGGGCGCGGCGGTTGGGCGGGTTTCCTCGCGCCGCGGGCGCGGCGTCGGGTGGGTTTCCTCGCGCCGCGGCGGCGGCGTCAGGGTTGGTGGGCGGCGGTCAGCTACGCGCGGCCGTCGGACTCAACAGGCGCAGGAGCACACCCGGAGGAAGTCGACGAAGCGGCGCCGCGTCAGACGCTTGCTTCGATCCATGTGAGCAAGGTAGATGGCGCCGGCGGTCGCCGTCAGCCACTTTGTGACCCACGACACATATATTTCCCATAGGTTGAGTGGGATATGAATCAGCGCGCGGTCGCGAAGAGCAGGTCCAGATGGGCGTCCAGGGCGCCGAGCGCCTGATCAGGGGTGTAGTGACCGCCCAGCAGATAGACGCCCAGGCCCTCCATCAGCGCGAGCAGCCCGGCCGCCGCCTCGGCCGAGCGCGGGCCGGGCAGCAGGCCGGCGACGAAGCCGACCATCTCGCGGGTGTCGCCGCGCAGCCCGGCAGCGGCGCCCGGGCGGACCGCCGTGTAGGCGAGGAACGCCAGGGCCACCCGCCCGTCGTCGCGGGCCTCACCGTCCAGCGGCAACAGGGCGGCGATCATCGTACGCAGCAGCAGCCGCGGGGCCGGGTCGGCGCCCAGCCGCTCGACCGCCGCGGTGATCCGGACCTCGGCGCGCTCGCGCACCACCGCGAGGGCGAACGCCATCATCTCGTCCTTGGTGCGGAAGTAGTGCTGCACCATCCCGGCCGAGACGTCCGCGGCGGCCGCCACATGGCGCAGGCTCACCGCTTCCAGGCCCTGCTCGGCGGCCACCCGCATCAACGCGTCCGCGATCAGCCGCCGCCGTTCCTGATGGTCAACCCTCTTCGGCACGGACCGATGCTTTCACGCGAGCGCACGCGCCCGGCGTACCAAGGCGTCCGGGTCGTCGGCGTACAACCGCACCTCGTCCACCGGCTCGGTCTCGCCCTTCGGCAGGTGGAAGGTCAGCGGCCGGCGCAGCCGCACGTCGACGCTGGTCTGGGCGGCCAGCACGATGTGCAGGGCCCGGCGGTCACCGTCCTGCTCGACCTGCACCGACCTGCTCGACGGCAGCGACCGGTACCGCTTGTGCACGGAGTCGACGTCGGCCCAGGGCACGGTGAAGTCGAGGCCGGCACCCAGCCGCACCCGGATGCCCGCGTCGCCGACCACGTGCGGGTGAATCTTCAGGCCGGCCACGAAGCCCACCATCCAGAGCAGGCCCCACACGCTGAGGACGAGGACGATCCAGCGGGCCGGGCCCCACGGCACCACCTTGCGCACGATCAGATCGAAGATCGGGATCTCCACGATCGACAGGCCGATGAAGACGCCGAGGATCGGCTTGACCACGCCGAGGTACCCGAACGGCTCGTCGCCGCCGGCCAGTGGCAGCGGCTTGCGGCGCAGCCAGCGGAACAGGCTCCGCCACATCGCGGCCTCGGTCGCGGCGGCGCGGCGCAGCAGCGGGCCCGTCTTTCCGGCCATGGTGGAACCCTCTCGTCCTCAATCGAAGGTGACGGTGCCGGCCCGCCCGTCGACGGTGATGAGCCGGCCGGTGGTGATCCTGCGGGTGGCGCCGGGAACGCTGATCACCGCGGGGATGCCGTACTCCCGGGCCACCGTCGGGCCGTGCGCCATGATCGCGCCGGTCTCGGTGACCAGGGCGGCCGCGGTGAGGAACAGCGGGGTCCAGCCCGGGTCGGTGGTCGCGGCGACGAGGATCTCGCCCGGTTCGATGCGTGCGGTCGCCGGGTCGTCGACGACCCGGGCCGGACCGGTGGCCCGGCCCGCCGACGCGCCCACCCCGGCGAGATCCGCGCCCGCGGCCGGCGGCAGGAGCGCCTCGACGTCGGTGCCGTCGGACAGCAGCGCGACGGGCACCGTACGGCGGCGGGACTCGCGCCGGTGGACCTGCCGGCGGGCGGCGACCGCGGCCCGGTGGTCGGCGCCGCGGCGTACGGCCTCGTCCGCCTCGTCCATGGTCAGGAACATGATGTCCGCCGGGTCGTCCAGCAGGCCGGCCGCGACCAGGTCCGCCCCGGCGAGCAGCAGTTGCCGCCGCATCTCCCGCAGCCGGAACAGGCCGGCGAACTTGCCGGCCTCCCGCAGCCCGGCCAGCGAACGAGCCCGGCCCAGCAGGAACCCGGCGAGCCGGCCGCGCACCGGCCGGCGGCGGCGCGCCCGGCGGGTGAGATCGCGCAGGGCGGCCTCGGCGGCCGCGGCGGCGCGGGCGAAGCGCCGGTCGGGGGCCTGCTCCGGGTCGGTGACGCGAAGATAGTTGGCGATCGCGGCGAACACCGGAGCCGGGTCCTCGTCCCAGCGGGGCACGCCGAGGTCGACCTCGGCGGCGCCGCGATGACCGTACGTGTCGAGGAACGCGGCCAGCCCGATGTCCGGCAGTTGCCCGCGCAGGTAGAGGGCGGCCAGCTCGGCGGGCGGGGTGTCGAGCAGCAGCGGGCGGTACGCGGCGGCGCCCTGGGCGATCCGCCACAGCGCGAGATCCATCTCCAGCGTGACGTTGTGCGGCATGCCGGCCAGCACGGCGTGGATCTCGTCCCGGCTCGCCACGCCCTTGAGCAGCTCGGCCGGGAGGGTGGCGGCGAGCATGCCGGCCACGATCGGCCAGACGAGGTCGTCGGCGCGGCCGGCCGAGTCGAGATCCCGGACGAAACGCATCCGCTCGGCGGCGGCGCCCAGTCCGTCCGGCGGCGCGGCGGCGTCCGGCTTTCCCGGCGCGGCGGCGGCCTCCAGCTTTCCCGGCGCGGCGGCGAGCTCTTCCGGCGGCGCGGCGGCGAGGCGGAGCCGGTCGACGGCGTCGAGCAG
>Ga0070668_100001013_pt1 | contig 19682 bp, 18 predicted proteins | sample KBSS43metaG_FD_64661 | JGI IMG/M metagenome (GOLD analysis project Ga0070668, IMG submission 64661) | Switchgrass rhizosphere microbial communities from Kellogg Biological Station, Michigan, USA - KBS S4-3 metaG | ecosystem: Host-associated > Plants > Roots > Rhizosphere > Soil ... | reverse complement strand
AGCCGGTGAAGGTCACCATGTCGACGCGCGGATCGGTGGTCAGCAGCACCGCGCCCTCGGAGCCGGCCTCGGCCACGATGTTCAGCACGCCGTCCGGAAGCCCCGCCTCGCGGGCGGCGTCCGCCAGCGCCAGGGCGGACAGGGGCGTCAGCGGACTGGGCCGCAGCACCACCGTGTCGCCCACCAGCAGGGCGGGAACGATCTTCCAGAGGTTCAGGAACAGCGGGAAGTTATAGGCCGAGATGGCGGCCACGACCCCGATCGGCGCGTGGCGGCGCACGCTGAGTACGAGCGAGCCCGCCGCATTGATACGCTCAGACAGCGGCTGCCCGCTGTCCTCCACCTCGGGAAGGGACAGGTAGAGATCGACGAGATCACGCGTCGCCTTCAAGGGTGAATCGAGCTGCGCGAACATCACTGGCGAGCCCGCAGGGCAGCCCGTCTCCCGGACGATCACATCCTGCAGCATCGCCCGTTGCGCCACGAGGCGGTCCAGCAGGCGGCGAACGACGGCGGCGCGTTCCCCCGGGGACTTCAGGGACCAGCCGCCGGAATCGAACGCGCGCCGCGCCGCGCCGATCGCCGCGTCGAACTGCGCCGGCGATGCGCCGGGGAAGCGCGCGAAGATCTCCTCGGTGGCGGGGTTCTCGACCGCGATGACCTCGCCCTCGCCGACCACGCTGCGACCTTCGATCAGCATGGCGCAGGCGTCGGAGTCCGTGGATCGGGTTGCGGCCGCCGAAATCATGCTTCCTCCGAGATTTGCCATTGCAAATTCTAGTTTGCTATGTTGTAAACGTAGCTTCGACGCTGGACGACGTCAATCGCCACGCGCAGGGGTGACCCATGGCCAGAGCCGCGCCCGGCGTGGAACGCACGATCGCCGTGTTGAACTGGCTGGCCGCCCACCCCGACCACGCGTTCACCCTGACCGATCTGGTGCGGGGCCTGAACCTCAACCGAGCCACCTGCCATGCGTTGCTCGCCGCCCTGGCCGACGCCGGCTATGTCTATCGCGACAGCGCCAAGGCCTATCGCCTGGGCCCTGCGCTGGCCGCTATCGGGGAGATCGCCCACGACAGCTTCCTGCCGATCGCCCTCGCCCGTGACGACATGCGGAGCCTCGCGGAAAGCCTGGGCCTGGTCTGCATCGCGGCGGGGCGCGTGGGCCTGGAGATCGTCATCCTCGAGAGGGTCGTTCCCGCGATGCACCTGGCCATGTCGCTGAACCTCGGCGCCCGGGTCACGATCGAGGGCCCGGCGGGCCTGTCCTTCATGGCCTGGGCCCCGGCGACGGACGCCGAGCGATGGCTGCAGGCGCTGTTCAAGACCCGGGGCGAAGCCGAGGGCCGCCGGTGGGCCGAGGCCATGGCGGTCGTCCGCCGACTGGGCTTCTGCTTCGGCCGGATCCAGCCGACGGGGGCGGCCGCGCCACCGACTTCGCCGCAGCCGGGCGAGACGTTCAATTTGAGCTACGTCAGCGCGCCGGTGTTGAACGACGCCGGCGAGATCATCTTCAGCATCGCCCTGCAAGGCTTCGACCGACCCTACGACAGCGCCGAGCTTCAGGGGCTGGGCGTGCGTCTGCGGGACGTGTGCGAAACGGCCCGCAAGCGCATCTACGGGCATGCCATCGCCGCCGGCCGCTAGGCCGGGCGCCACGGCTTGCGCGGCGGCAAGGGCTGGCGGATTGTGGCGTTCGCGGCGAAAGTCGCTCGCCCGGGCAGGCAGGGACGGAGGATCCGCGTGACCGGCCATCCGAGGAACTTCTCGAAATCGGCCAACCGGGCGCTCGACGTCCTCAGCTACCTGGCCGCGACGCGCGCGCCGGCCCGCGCCGCCGACATCGCCGACGCGCTCGGCATGGCGCGGTCCAGCGCGGACCAGCTGCTGAAGACCCTGGTCTCCGGCGGCTATCTGATCCTCTCCTCGCAGGACAGGACCTACGTCCCCTCGCCTCGCCTGGTCCCGTTCGGCCGCTGGATCTGCGAGCGCTATCCCGCCGCGGCGAAGCACCACGACATCTTGGCCGACGTGCACGGACAGACCGGCGACATCGTCACCCTGACCATCCAGAATGATTGCTACATGCAGATCATGGACGCCGCCCGCGGGAACGACGAGGACGATCCCACGCTGGCCATCGGCCGCAAGGTGCCGGTGTTCGGATCAGCGATCGGCGGCGCGGCGCTGACGACCAAGTCGCAGAGCGAGATCCGCAAGCTCGCCGCCCGCGCCCGCCATCAGCGCGCCGTCCTCGACCGCTCCGAAAGCCTCGGGCCGCTGATCGCGCAGGTGCCGTTCTACCGCCTCGCCGGCTATTCGGCCCGGGCGACGCGGCGCCCCCTTCCCGGCCCGAGCGCCGAGGCCTTCGCCGACTACTGGTCGATCGCGGTCATCCTTCCGCCCTCGGGCGACGGCGCCAGCATGGTGCTGGGCTTGTCGGGGCCGGAGGCCAAGGTGCGTCCGCGCGAAACGCAGATCGCCCGCCTGATGCGCGACACGATCGAACGGCACCTGGAGCCCAGCGCGCTCAACTGACGGAGAGGCGGACGCCCAAATTCGTCATCATGGAATTGGCCCGCCAAAGCGCCGCCCCTTTTGACCGCGGCGCGCGGCCGTAGGAAGCCCGTCCTCGAAGATCGCCGCGAACGTCGGCGGCGGACGGCTGGAGGAACACAGGCGTGAAACTCGATCTCCTCTACGAGATAGACGTGCCCAAGCCCTGGGCGGGGGAACACCCCTACGCCCAGCGGCGCGAGGAACAGCGCGCTTATCGCGAGGCGCTCGACCAGATCCGCCACGCCGACACCCTGGGGTTCAACACCGTCTGGTGCGTCGAGCACCACTTCCGGGAAAACCGTTCGCACATGCCCTGCTCCGAGGCGGTGCTGGGCGCGCTCTCCCAGATCACCCAGAATCTGCGCCTCGGATTCGGGGTGACGCTGACGCCGCATCCCTTCATCCACCCGGCCCGGCTGGCGGAGAAGGTGGCCACCGTGGACGTGCTGTCGGGCGGCCGCGTCGAATGGGGCACGGGCCGCTCCACGCCGATGGAGCAGACCGCCTTCGGCGTCGACCGCGATCTGAGCCGTCATCAATGGCGCGCGGCGATCGATACGGTCGTGAAGATGTGGGAGCAGGAGTACTACGAGGAGCACAGCGAATTCCTCGACTTCCCCCGCCGCATGGTGACGCCCAAGCCGGTGCAGGACCCCCACCCGCCCTGCTGGATGGCGGCGGTCAGCGAAGACAGCGCCACCCTGGCCGGCGAAGCCGGGCTCGGCGTGCTGGCCATGTCGATCATGCGGCCGCTGGAGGAGACCCGGCGGCTGGTGCAGCGCTACCGCGAAGCCCAGAAGCGTCCCAAGCCGCTCACCCGGGTCAGGACCGACAAGGTCGCGGCCTACACGCTCGTCCACTGCGTGGAAGACCGGAAGGACCTCGACCGCAAGGACATCTGGCGCTCGGTCTGGTGGTGGTACCAGAACCTGGCCGAGTTCGCCCTGGAGTGGGAACTGCCCCACTACTCGGCCGAGGAGCGCGACAAGGCCTTCCCGCTGCTGCAGGCCCGCGCACGGGGCGAGGTGGATCTCGCCACCTTCGACCGCGAGGCGATGATCATCATCGGCACCCCCGACGAATGCCTGGAGAAGATCCAGCGCTACGCCGACGTCGGGGTCGACCAGGTGATCTGCTACAAACAGTTCGGCTACATCGCCAGCGAGGACGTCAAGCGCAGCATGACCCTGCTCGGGGAGCACGTCATTCCCAAGCTGGACGCGGCCTCGAAGGCCGCGGCCCCGGCCTGAGGCGCGCGTGGCGGACCACGGATCCTCCGTGCGTTTGCCGGCCCGGCGCTCCGGACGCGCGCCGCCGCCCGACCTGATCGGCCGTCGCGAAGGGATGGCCGCGCTCGCCGGGCAGCCCCGTCCCCTGGGCGTCGACATCGGCTTCGCTGATATCGCGGGCGTCTCCTGCGCCGTCTGCACGCCGCAAGCCCCGAGGGGCAAGGCGGTCCACTTCCATGGCGGCGGCTACCGCCTGGGCGCCGCGGCGGCGTGGGCGCCGTTCGGCGCGCGCCTGGCGGCGGCGTGCGGGCTGCAGGTGCTTGTCCCGGACTATGCGCTGGCGCCGGAACACCCCTTCCCCGCCGCGCTGCACGACGCCGTGGCGGTCGTCGAGGCGCTGGCCGAAAGCGACGCCGGGGGCCCGCTCGTACTGAGCGGCGATTCCGCCGGCGGCGGCCTCGCCCTCTCATGCGCCTTGGCGGCCGGCGCTGCGGGTCACATGATCGACGGGCTGCTGCTGCTCTCGCCGTGGCTCGACCTCACCGTGACGGCGGCCACCTACCAGACCTGCGCGACGACGGACCAGCTGTTCTCGCACGCGGCCGCGACGGAGGCCGCAGAGGCCTATCTCCAGGGCGTCGCACCGCGCGATCCCCTGGCCTCGCCGCTGTTCGGCGACCTCGCCCTCACGCCGCCGACGCTCGTGCTGGCGAGCGCGGGCGAGGTGCTGCTGCAGGACAGCCTGGCCCTGGCGTCGGGGTTGGCGGCGGTCGGCCGATACGTGCAGCTCCATGTGGTCCCGGACCAGCCGCACGTCTGGCCGGTCCTGCAGCCCGACACGCCGGCCTCCGGGCGGGCGCTACAGGCGGCCGCCGCCTTTGTCGCCCATCAGCTCGGTCACGCTCCGAACCGCGCAGCCTCTGCTGCGCTGGGCGCCCATCCGCGCAATCGATGACCGATGCGGACCTTGGCCTGCGTCCTGACCGGGACCACGGGTCGGGGTTTACGCTTTCCACCCGGCCCGGCCGACGCCGGCGCCATCGCTCTCCAATCTCCGCACCATGGCGCCGATGTGGGCCAGCTGGGGGTGGAGGCTCGGCGGGGCCGGGAACGCCGCGTCCAGCGCCGCGGTGCCGACGGTGAAGCCCGCGGCCCCGGCCTCGGCGACGGCGGCGATCCGTGCGTCGCAATCGATCGAGCCCGCAACGATGACCGGCTTGCCCCTGGCTGCGCCGCAAACCTCGCGGATCAGCGCCGGCGCGTCGCCGGTGAATCTGTAAGCCAGCAGATCGAGCCCATGCACGGCCTCGTGGGCGGCCAGGTCGGCGGCGCTGCGGGCGATGCTCTCGATATCGCCCATCAGGCGGCTTGGGTGACCGACGATCTCGCCGGCGAAGGGGAAGTAGCGGATCAGAGTCCCGGCTATGATGGGTCCGACCACCGCGGGCCGCACGCCCCCCATCAGCACATCGACGCCGAGCTTGGCGGCCGCGCGCGCCGCCGTCGCCTCGGCCTCGGCGTCCAGGCTGACCATTTCCAGGTAGAGAACGGCGCCGCCCGCGCGGATGTCGGCGGCGAGCGCGCTCATCTCCACGAGCGGCAGTCCGATGTCCTTGAACCCGATGTGCCGAACCCCGGCCGCCAGGGCGTGCGGCAGGCGCTCGCGCGCATCGGCGATCGTGACGTCATCGCGGGTGAGCATGAAGATGAAATCTGGCCGGGCCATGCCTCCCGACACTACAGCGCAACGCCGGCTCCGTCGCTCGTCACGTCTGCTTCGGCCGGCCTCGGGTCTCATTCGGGCGAGGCGATATCCCCACCGGCGTCCGGCAACGCCGCCAGCAGCGCCGGCAGCGTGTCGCGGCCCATCCGCCGGGACGCCGGGGCCGACCAGCCGGCGACGGGATCCGGCGCCTCGAGGCTGTCCTTGAAGGGCATCTCCAGGGTCAGTCCCACGGCGCCGAACCGACGCGCTACGGCGCGGTTGCACATCCCCGGCGCTTCGTCGCCGGCGTAGCTCGCCGGGTAGCCGACCGTGGTCTGGAAGGCGGGACTGGCGCGCAGCAGGGCGGCCTTGAACCGTGCGACCCCCGCCACCTGGGCCGGCGTCGCCCGCGGGTCCATGTCGCAACCGTCGACGAAGACGTGCGGCAGGCTCTCGTCGCCGTGGACGTCCAGGCTGACATCGACGCCGGAGCGGTCCATGGCCGCTAGCACGGCCGCCACCTCCGGGGCCCGGGCCGGATCGGGATCATGCCACTGGCGGTTCAGGTCGATCCCCGCGGCGTTGCCGCGCAAGTGGCCGCGCGCGGCGCCGTCGATGTTGACCAGCGGCGCGAGGTGCACCTGGGCTGCGCCCAGGAGGGCGGCCGCGACGGGATCGCCCGGGTCGAGCAGGCGGTCGAGCGCCCCCTCCATCCACCAGCTGGCCATGGTCTCGCCGGAGTGCTGGCGGCCGATCACCCAGACCTGGCGCGGCCCCGACCCCACGGTGATGCGATGAATGGGGCGGCCGTCCACGGAGCGGCCCAGCACGTCCGTATGCGCCCCGCCCGCGGCGGCCCGAGCGATCAGCCGCTCATTCCTGGCCAGGTCGTAGGGCGCGAAATAGGCGAACCTGGCGGTGTCCGCCGTCGCGGCGTGGCGGATCTCCAGGACGCCGTCCGCATAGGCCGTCTCGGCGCGGGGCCAGCGCTCGCCGTCCTCGCTGACGCAGGCGCGGTAGCCCGGCCAGCCGTCCGGATAGGCGGACGAACCGGCGTTGACGATGCGCAGCCGAAGGTCCCGCCCGGCTGCCCCGCGGACCCGGAAATAGAACCACTGGAACCACGGGCCGTTGGCGTCCTGGCGGATCTCGAGTTCCGCCGTGGCCTCGCCGGCCGACCGTACGACGATGTTGCCGCCGTCGAAGTCCGCATCGATCTGCAGGGTCACTTCATCCTCCGGTCAAGGCTGGGATGCGGCCGGCGAAGCTGGCCGCCGATGCCCGGCGCCAGTTGCGGGCGTAGAAGCCGTCCTCGCGCAGGCCGTCCACCAGCTCCCGCGGCCGCAGGAAGGTGTGCAGTTCGTCGAACTGCTTGATCTCCGTCGCGCTGACCCGGCGCACGAGGTGGTGCGGCTTGAGGTCATCGGGATGGTCCAGGCCCGCCGCGGCCAGCATGTCGGCCAACGCACGCAGCGTCTGCCGATGGAAGTTGTACACGCGCTCGGCCTTGTCGGGCACCACGAGGGCCTTCTGCCGCAACCGGTCCTGGGTGGCGACCCCGGTGGGGCAGCGGTTGGTGTTGCAGTTCACCGACTGCACGCAGCCCAGGGCGAACATGAAGCCGCGCGCCGCGTTCGCCCAGTCGGCGCCGATGGCGAGCACGCTGGCGATGTCGAAGGCGCTGACGATCTTGCCGGCGACGCCGATCCGCAGGCGGTCGCGAAGGCCCGCGCCCACCAGCACGTTATGGACGAACAGCAGACCCTCGCGCATGGGCGCGCCGATGTGGTCGCTGAACTCGGTGGGGGCCGCGCCGGTGCCGCCCTCGGCCCCGTCGACGACGATGAAGTCGGGCGTGACGCCGGTCTGCAGCATCGCCTTGACGATCCCCATGAACTCCCACGGCAGGCCGATGCAGAGCTTGAACCCCACCGGCTTGCCGCCGGAAAGCTCGCGCAGTTGGGTGATGAAGCCCATCATCTCCATCGGCGTGGAGAAGGCGCTGTGGCGGGCGGGCGAGATGCAGTCGCGGCCCATGGCGATCCCGCGGGTGCGGGCGATCTCGGCCGTCACCTTCGGCGCCGGCAACACCCCGCCATGGCCGGGCTTGGCGCCCTGGCTGAGCTTGATCTCGATCATCTTCACCTGGTCGTGGCGGGCCTGCTCGGCGAAGCGGACGGGATCGAAGCGGCCGTCCTCGCTACGGCATCCGAAATAGCCGCTGGCCACCTCCCAGACGATGTCGCCGCCCATCTCGCGGTGATAGGGCGAGATGCTTCCCTCTCCCGTGTCATGGCTGAACCCGCCGCGCTTGGCGCCGGCGTTGAGCGCACGGATGGCGTTGGCGCTCAGCGAACCGAAGCTCATGGCCGAGATGTTGAACACCGAGGCCGAATAAGGCTTGGCGCAATCAGGCCCGCCGATGGCGATGCGGAAGCTGGCCGGATCGGCGGCGGGGACCGGCGCCGTGGAATGGCCGATGTACTCGTAGCCGTTGCGATAGACGTCCAGCACGGTGCCGAACGGGTGTTCCCCAGGCTCGCCCTTGGCGCGCATGTAGACCAGCGAGCGCTGGCTGCGGGAGAACGGCGCGGCGTCCTCGTCCGCCTCGATCAGATACTGGCGGATCTCGGGGCGCACGAATTCCGCCATCCAGCGGATGTGGCCGATGACCGGATAGTTGCGCAGAATCGAATGGCGGCGCTGCAGGACGTCATGCGCCCCCACCAACGTCAGGGCGCCGAAGACGACGGCCGGGGTCACAGCCTCCCGCCAGAGGGTCGCGGCGACGCCGAACGCCACGAACAGGACTACGCACGTCGCAAACGCCGTATACCGGCTGGGCCGAGCCCCCGTTTCTGTCGCCATGAGCTTTCCTTGGTTCTCGGGTTATCCTTGGTCCCGGCGCGCGCCTGCGTCCACCAACACCGAGCCGATCGGAACCCGCCTTTGACCTACTGTCTCGGAATACTCCTGCCCCAGGGCCTGGTGATGGCCTCGGATTCCCGATCGAACGCCGGTGTCGATCAGGTGGCCCGTGTCCGCAAGCTGACCGTGATGACCGTCCCCGGCGAACGGGTGATCGCCATCCTGGCCGCGGGCAACCTAGCCACCACCCAGTCGGTGGTCACGGCCTTGCGCGAGGCGGCCGGACGCGCCGCGCAGCCGGGGGACGTGCACCGGGCGCGCACCATGTTCGAGGTGGCCCACATCGTCGGCGCGCGGCTGCGCCAGGTGCTGGCGCAGGACGCGAGCTTCGTGAAGCCGTACGGAGACCCGACCGCGAGCTTCCTGGTCGGCGGCCAGATCGCCGGCGAGCCGCCGCGCCTGTTCGAGGTCTATTCCGCTGGAAACTTCATCGAGGCGTCGGACCGGTCGCCCTTCCTCCAGATCGGTGAGACCAAGTACGGCAAACCGATCCTCGACCGCGCGCTGACGGCGTTTGCGGGACTGGACGAGGCGGCCAAGCTGGCCCTGCTCTCCTTCGACGCCACCATCCGCAGCAACCTCTCGGTCGGCCCGCCGATCGACCTTCTGCGTTACCGGACCGACAGCTTCTCGGCCGCCAACCTGGTGACCCTGGATGAGGACAACGCCTATTGGCGCGACCTGAGGGGCGCGTACAGCGAGGGCCTGGCCAGGCTGGTGGCCGCCCTGCCGCCGCCGAGCGGGATCATCGGATAGGTCCCGGGCGCCGATTTGATCTGGCAAGAGCCCCGTCGGCCTCGATAAGGTCGGACGTCGGGCATGCCAGGGGCGAGGAGACCGGTCGGATGGCGGATTTTGGAGCTGAGTCGGACCTCAAGGCCTTCCGCGCGGAAGCGCACGCCTGGCTGGAGGACAACTTTCCGCCGTCCCTGAAGGGCCAGCCGAACATCATGATGGCGATGATGGAAGGGCTGCAGGCCGACGGCGACCTGGCGGCCTGGAAATCCCGCATGGGCGCCAAGGGCTGGGGCACGCCCACGTGGCCGGCGGAATACGGCGGCGGCGGCCTGACGCCGCAGCAGGCTCGGGTGCTGCAGGAGGAGATGGCCCGCCTCGAGGCCTTCAACCCGCTGATGGCCGGCATGGGGATCAGCATGGTCGGCCCCACCATTCTCGACTATGGGACCGAAGAGCAGAAGCGCCGTCACATCCCGCCGATCGTGAAGGGCGAGATCCGCTGGTGCCTGGGTTATTCGGAGCCCAACGCCGGCTCCGACCTGGCCGCCCTGCAGACCAAGTGCGAGGACAAGGGTGACCACTGGCGGATCAACGGCCAGAAGATCTGGACCTCCGGCGCGCAGTGGTCCGACTGGTGCGGGATGCTGGTGCGCACCGACCCGACCGCGCGCAAGCACGACGGCATCAGCTTCATCATGATCGACATGAAGCAGCCAGGGATCGAGACCCGGCCGATCAAGCTGATCGCCGGCGCCTCGCCGTTCTGCGAGACCTTCTTCACCGACGCCCAGGCCGAGAAGGGCGACATGCTGGGCGAGCTCAACAACGGCTGGACCGTGGGCAAGCGCCTGCTGCAGCACGAGCGCGCCAGCCAGACGGGCGGGCGCTTCGCCACCACGCCGCCGCCGCCGCTGCAGGAGATCGCCAAGCGCTATGTGGGCGTGGACGACAAGGGCCGCCTCGACGATCCGGACCTGCGCCCGCGCCTGGCCGCCCACCTGATGCACGCCCGGGCCCACGGCCTGACGCTGGCGCGGGCGGCGGCGGAGTCCAAGGCCGGCGCCGGCAACGCCGCCTCGGTGCTGAAGAACTCCGCCACGGCGATGGCCCAGACCCGCGCGGAGCTGACGATCGAGATCATGGGCAATCGGGGACTCGGCTGGGACGGCGCCGGCTTCTCCGACGACGAGGTGGAGGCGGTGCGCGCCTGGCTCTCCGGCAAGGCGATGTCGATCTACGGCGGGTCGGCCGAGATCCAGAACAACATCATCGCCAAGCGCATCCTCGGCCTGCCCGACATGACCAAGTCCGACTGATTGGCCTGACCGGAGTTTCACTGTGGCGGTTCTGACCGACGAACAATCGATGCTGCGGGACCAGGCGCGGGCCTGGACGCAGGACAAGGCGCCGGTGCAGGCGTTCCGCAAGATGCGGGATTCCGGCCAGCCCCTGGGCTACGACCCGGCGGTCTTCGCCGAGATGGCCGAGATGGGCTGGGCGGGCGTCATCATCCCCGAGGCCTACGGCGGCTCGGATTTCGGCTATCTGAGCCTGGGGCTGATCCTGGAGGAGACCGGGCGCACGCTCGCGGCCTCGCCCCTGATCGCTTCGGCCCTGGCGGCGGCCAGCGCCATCGTGCTGGGCGGCTCCGAAGCCCAGAAGCAGGCCCTGCTGCCGAAGATCGCCACCGGCGAGCTGGTCGCCACCCTGGCCGTGGACGAAGGCGCCCGACATGCGCCGGAGAAGACCGCGCTTTCGGCTGTGAAGTCAGGCGCGGGCTACGCGCTCACCGGCGAGAAGAGCTTCGTGCTGGAGGGCATGGCGGCCGGGCTCCTGGTGGTGGCGGCCCGGACCTCCGGCAAGGCCGGCGACACGGACGGGATCAGCCTGTTCCTGGTTCCTGCCGACGCCACAGGCGTCACCCGCGTTCGGCTCGAGCTCGCCGACAGCCGGGGCGCGGCGGACATTTCGTTCGAGAACGTGGCGGTCGGCCCCGACGCCCTTCTGGGCGAGGCCGACAAGGGGTGGGCGCTGCTGGAAAAGACGCTCGACCGGGCGCGCGCGGGCCTGGCGGCGGAGATGCTCGGCTCGGCGCAGCAGGCGTTCGACCTGACGCTCGACTACCTGAAGACCCGGGTGCAGTTCGGCCAGGTGATCGGCGGCTTCCAGGCGTTGCAGCACCGCGCCGCGAAGATGTTCGGCGAGCTGGAGCTGGCCCGCTCCTGCGTGGAGGCGGCGCTGGCCGCCATCGACGCCGACGCCCCCGATGCGGCGGAGCTGGCCTCCCTGGCCAAGGGCCATGCGGGCGAGACGCTGTTCCTGGTCTCCAACGAGCTCATCCAGATGCATGGCGGCATCGGCATGACCGACGCCCATGACGCCGGGTTCTACCTGAAGCGGGCCAGGGCGGCCGAGGCGGCGTTCGGCGGCCGCGCCTACCACCGGGACCGGTTCGCCCGCCTCAACGGCTTCTGAGCCGCGGCGGACATCGCCCTACAGCCACTGGGACTTCTTGAACCGGCTGTAGAGGAAGACGCAGACCGCGACGATCAGGGCGAGCGTGACGGCGTAGCCGTACTTCCAGTGCAGCTCCGGCATGAACTCGAAGTTCATCCCATAGATGCCGGCGATCGCCGTCGGGACGGCCAGGATGGCCGCCCAGGCCGCCAGGCTGCGGGTGATCTGGCTCTGCCGCTGCTGTTCGAGCAGGGTGCTGACCTCGAAGACCGAGGAGAGCACGTCGCGCAGGGAGTCGACCAGCGTGGCCACCCGGTGCACGTGGTCGCGCACGTCGCGGAAATAGAGTCGCACCTCGGCGTCGATGCACGGCAGATCGTGGTGCTCCAGCCGGTTGGCGACCTCCTCCATGGGACCCAGCACCCGGCGGAAACGCATCAGCTCGCGGCGGAGGTTGAAGATCCGGCTCACCTCCTCGCGGCTCAGGAAAGCGTCGAGGGTGCGGCGCTCCATCGCCACGATGTCCTCCTCGATCGCCTCGACGATCGGGAGGTAGCCGTCGACGATGAAGTCCAGCACCGCGTGCAGCACATAGTCGCCGCCGTGCTTCAGGAGGCTGGGCGCGGCCTCGAGATGCTGGCGCAGGTCCAGGTGCGCCCGCTCCGAGCCGTGGCGCACGGTGATGATGTGGTGGGGCCCGACGAAGATGTCGGTCTCGCCGTAGGCGATCCGGTCGTCCTCGAGATGCGCCGTCTTGGCGACGACGAAGAGCTGGTCGCCATACACGTCGACCTTGGGCACCTGGTTGGCGCCCAGCGCGTCCTCGACGGCGAGCGGATGCAGGCCGAACTGCGCCTGCAGCCCACGCAGTTCCTGCTCGGTGGGCTCGTAAAGCCCGATCCAGATGAACTCGCCGGGTTTGGGCCGCAGGCTCGCCGGCTCGGCGATGTCGACCGGCCGGGTCCGCTGGCCGTTGGCGTAGGCGTACGCCGCGACGAGGCTCATCGCTCTTCCCCTCCACCCGACCGCCGGGACGCCCCGCGACCTATATCATCTCGGCCCGCGCCCGGCATGTCGCCCAGCTCAGGCGCCGACGATCCAGTCACCGGTGAGGCTGGACATCTGAACGCCGGCCAGGACCATCTGACTGGCGCCCATGGCGATGACGACGTCGCCGCCCAGTTGTGCGACCGCGTAGACCGTTCCGGGATCGACCAGGACGCGGTCGCCTTCGGCCCGGCTGAAGTCGATCACCCGGTCGAGGCCGGCGTCCGCGAAAGTGTGGAAGGTGTCCGCCCCGGCCCCGCCGGACAGGGTGTCGCTGTCGCGGTCGCCGGAGAGCCAGTCGTCGCCCGCGCCGCCGGCCACGCTGTCGCTCCCCTGCCCGCCCCGGACCACGTCGGCCCCAGCCCCGCCGTCGCAGGTGTCGTCGCCGAGGTTGCCGTAGACCAGGTCGTCCCCCTCGTCGCCGTGGAGCAGATCGCGGTCCTTGCCGCCGACCACCCAGTCGCCGCCCCCGCCGCCCGACGCGGTGTCGCTGCCGGCGTTGCCGTTGATGTCGTCGAAGTCGACGCCGCCCGTGATGCGGTCGCTTCCGTCCTCTCCGCGCAGATAGTTCGAGCCTGTACTATCGCTGAGGACGTCGTCGCCCGCCGCGCCGAACAGGCTGTCCGAACCACCCCCGCCGATCAGCGTGTCCGCGCCGACGCCGCCGGTGAGGGTGTCGCCGGGCGCGAAGCTCTCGAAGCGCGAGCCGCCCGTGTCGGCGATTGGAGCAGCGACCGTGGAGAGGCCGAAATCGCGCAGGAAGGCGAGGTCCAGGCCGTCCAGGTGCCAGCGCCCGCCCGGGGGCGCCGACGCCGAGCCCTCCATGAGATGCAGGTCCAGCCCGTCGGCGGAGACGCGACCATAGTGCTGATAGCTGTTGACCGCGCCGTCGGAGAGCGGGACCGCGCCGCCGTAGGCCGCCACGGCCTGGCCGCCGAGGAACACGGGGCCGCCGTTCAGCGTCGTGACGAACGTGTCGTAGCGCGACATGAAGGCGCCGGAGGCGACGCCGGTCGCCCCGTCGCCGAAGCCGTTGAAGCCCAGGGCGTGGCCGAGCTCGTGCAGGAAGAAGCTGACGAGGTCGACCTTGCCCGCGGCGACAGGGATCGCCCGGGTCGTGGGGTCCGGGTCCAGCCACATGCTGGCGAGGCCGGCGGGCGAGAGGTTGATCAGGACGTCGGGCTGCGCCCCGTTCGGATCGACGCCGGTCTTCAGCTCCGACACCGCGCCCTCGTCCACGATGGTCTTGCCGCCCGACGTGCCGGTGAAGACCGAGACCGCCGACGCGCCGGAACCGCGGGCGTACTGCGGATCGATGTTGAAGATCACGTCCAGCGAGCCCTGGCCGCTCACATGCCGGGAATAGATGTCCAGCGCGCCCCTCAGGTCAGCGGCGACGAGCGCAGACTGGATGAACGAGAGCGACGACGTCGGATCGTTGATCTTGACGGTGTAGTTGAACAAGGCACGCCCCCGGCGCTGGCGACACATCGCAGCGACAGGCGATCAATGGCGGGCGAGCGATTGAGCTTCCCTTACCAACAGGGGGCGGCGGGCGTGGCGCGCCGGCTTAGCGGTCGTTGGCCTGTTCGCTCGCGCGGGGTTCGGCGCAGGCGGCGTGTTGCATTCGGGCCTGGCGGACGGCTTCCAGAAGACGCAGCGCAGTTTCTTCGGCCGCGTCGGGAGTCATCGAGAAGGCCACGCCCGCCGGACCCCAGAGCAATACGTCGCCGTCGACCGGCATCGGGTCGCTCGGTTCCTTGTACGCAGCGGACGGGCGCATCGGTTCTCCCCTGGCTTCATCCTGCAACACTCGAACTTCGTCGCCGTTCCATAGTGGACCAGAGTAATGAACGGGTTTCTAAGGCCAAGCTTGCCAGTGCCCACGTCAGCGCGCGATCAGCGGCGGGGTCTGGCGGCCAACCGCTGCAGCGCCTCAAGCAGGATGGGACGCTGGCCGCGGTGGAGCTTCTCCAGGGCCACGTCGGCGGGGAAGTAGCTGGCGCGGTCCACCTCGGGGAAACGGCGCAGCATTCCCGATTTCGGCGGCCATTCGAGTTCAAACACGTTGCTTCGCAGGTCGGCGAGCTCCAGGTCGGCCTCGACCATCCAGGCGTGGACCACCTTTCCGCCCGGCTGGCGGCTGGGCGTCAGGGCGTCGAGATCGCCGGTGACGGGCTGGCCCAACTCCTCCTCGAACTCGCGGGCCGCGGCGCGGGCGTAGTCCTCGCCGGGGTTGGCCAGACCCTTGGGGATCGACCAGGCGGCGGCGTCCTTGCCGCGCCAGAACGGGCCGCCGGGGTGCACGAGCAGGAACTCCGGCTCGTTGTCGCGCCAACGGTAGACGAGCACGCCGGCGCTGACCGTTCCCGCCATGCCCCTCCTCTGCCTCAGGCGTCCCAGCGCTCGACCACCAGCACGGCCGGGGCGTCCGGCCGGCCGGCCGCATAGCCGCGGTAGCGGACGAAGGCTTCGTTGGGGCCTACGCCGATCTCCTGGCAGAAGACGGCCCAGCGTTCGGGGCTGAGCATATAGGCCCGTACCTGTTGCGGCTGGTTCAGGATCAGGCCGTCGATTTCCTCTTTCACCGACATCACAACGCCTCCGCCTCCACCATTTGGATGCGAAGGCTGGACGCCGGGTGTGACGGCAGGAAGACCGGAGCGTGTCAGCCGCGTCTCGTTCAGCGCGACTTGGCGTCGCGGGCGCCACGGATCAGTCGGCCGGGACGCTCGCCGGTGTCCTCGCCGTAACGTTGGATGACCTCGCCCGACACCAGGGTGGCCACGTAGCCGCGGGCCTTCTGCATCAGCCGCTGGGCCCCGGTGGGCAGGTCATAGACCATGTGCAGCGGCTCGGCCGCCAGGCCCTGGAAGTCGACCAGGTTCACGTCGGCCTTGAGGCCGGCGCGGATCCGCCCGCGATCGTGGAGCCCGTAGAAGGACGCGGTTTCGTACGTCTGCTTCCTGACGATGTGCTCCAGCGGCAGGCGCGGCCCGCGCGTGCGGTCGCGCACCCAGTGGGTGAGCAGGAAGGTGGGCGCGCCGGCGTCGCAGATGGTGGCCACGTGCGCCCCGCCGTCGCCGCCGCCCGCCACCGTGAGGGGGCTCGCCAGCAGCTCGTAGGTCGCCCGCAGGTCGCCGTCGGCGTAGCCCATCACCGGCCGGTGCAGGAACCCCGCGCCGTCATTCTCCAGCATGACGTCCAGCGCCACCTCGCGGCCCGTGCGGCCCTGGCGCTTGGCGATCGCCAGGATCGAATTGGCCGGGTCCGGCTCATAGTCGGCGGGCTCGCCCAGAGCATAGGTCCCGCGCCATTGGTTGAATCCGGTGGAGCCGCCCAGGACGTCGTTGACCCCCTCGGAGGCCATCTGGCGGCGCAGCTCCGGATCTTCCTTCAGCCGGCGGACCATTTCATCGAACGGCAGGTGCTGCAGGGATTTCCAGGTCGGCGTATTGATGAACGGGTGCTGCTTGGAGCGCAGGCAGACCATGATGCCGATGGCGCGGCAGAACATCTGCGGCGAAACCAGCGCGCGATTGCGCCGCTGCCGGCCGCATTCCTCGAGCTGCTCGCGCCACCAATTGGGCTGCACGTGGTTCTGGCCGGAGAGGAAGGTGATCGGGCATCCGGTGGCGGCCGAGACCTCGTTCATCCAGGCGAGCTCCTTGGCGGGATTGACCAGGTCCTCGCCCAGCAGGCCGGCGGGCGCCACCTCCATCACCCCGTGGCCGCTGTCGGCGACGGCCTGGGCCAGGGCGTAGAGCTCCTCGACGGCCGCGAACGTCCCGGGCACCGGCTCGCCGTCCATGGCCCGGTGGACGACCGTGCGCGAGGTGGAGAAGCCCAGGGCGCCGGCGGCCTGCGCCTCGCGCACCAGATGGGCCATGCGGGCGATGTCGTCAGGAGTCGCGGCCTCGTTCAGCGCCCCGCGTTCGCCCATGGCGTAGGTGCGCAGCGCGCCGTGGGCCAGCTGCGTCCCCACGTCGAGCGCCAGGGTCTTGTTGTCGATGGCGTCGAGGTACTCCGGAAATGTCTCCCAGGCCCACTGGATGCCGTCGGAAAGGGCCGTGCCGGGGATGTCCTCCACCCCCTCCATCAGCCCGATCAGCCACTCGCGGCGGTCGGCGCGGACCGGCGCGAAGCCGACGCCGCAGTTGCCCATCACCACGGTGGTGACGCCGTGCCAGAACGAGGGGGTCAGCCGCTCGTCCCAGGTGACCTGGCCGTCGTAGTGCGAATGGATGTCCACCCAGCCGGGCGTGACCAGCAGGCCGTCGGCGTCCAGGGTCTCGCGGGCGGTCCCGGTGACCTTGCCCACTTCCACGATGCGGCCGTCGGCGATGGCGACATCGGCCGTGAAGGCGGGCGCCCCCGTCCCGTCGACGACAGTGCCGCCCTTGATCAGCCGGTCGAACATCGATCACCCTGCGAAACTCGATACCGCCGCAGAACCGGTCACAAGGCTGTTCGGTTCGCCAGCCAGGCGCGCGGCGCATTGGCGCAAGCGTTCACCATAGCAGAAAAATTCTGCCGAACGGATCGGCCGCTCGGGCGGTTATGCGACGAACGGGGGGCTGTGCGTCGCGGGCGCTCGACGACCGGGGGCCCGCCCCGCGGCTTCGATTGCCCGAACGGCGTAATTCGTGATTAAATGTGGGCGACAAGGACGTCGGGATGAACACCAGTACGATTTATGAGACCCTCACGGGCCTCTTTCAGGACGTGTTTGAAGACGACACCTTGGTGCTTCGTCCCGACCTCACCGCCGATGAAGTCGACGGCTGGGACAGCCTTTCCCACATCCAGATGCTGCTTGCGGTAGAGCAGGCGTTCAACGTGCGTTTCTCGGCCGCGCAGGTGGCTTCGCTGTCGCGCCTGGGTGATCTGGTCGAGCTGATCCAGAGCAAGCTGGCCGTGACGGCCTAGAAGAAGGATCGGCGCCCGCGCCAGACTGCGCGGCCGCAGGGGTGTGAGGGCGTGAGCGCGGATTTTCTCAGGACGCTGGCCTGGCTGCCGAAGCCGGACGAATTCCGCGCCGCGTGCGCGGCGTTGTCCTGCGCCGAGCGTGACTGGGGCCGCGACCTGCGCCGTCTGGCGAACCACGCCCTGACGGAGGCCCAGCTCAAGCGCCTGGCCGGCCTGATCGGCGACCTGCGCGCCCAGGGCCGCCCGCTGGCTCCCCTGGCCCCGTTCAAGCTGGGCCTGATCGGCAACGGCACCCTGGACCTGATCGCGCCGGCCCTGACGGCCAGCGCCGCCCGGCATGGTGTGGACCTGACCTGCGTGACCAGCGACTATGGCCAGGCGGCGCAGCAGGCCCTGGACCCGGCCTCGCCGCTGAACCAGGCCCGCTGCGACGCAGTGCTGATCGCGCTCGACCACCGCGGCCTGCCCTTGCGCCCCAGCGTGATCGACGCCGCCGACGCGGCCGCGAGCGTCGACGAGGCGGTCGCCTTCGTGGGCCAGCTGCGCGCGGCGCTCCGGCAGGCCAGCGGCGCGCAGTGCATCGTCCAGACCCTGGCCGCGCCGCCGGAGACGCTGTTCGGCAGCCTGGATCGGGCCACGCCGGGCTCCATGCGGCGGGTGACCGAGGCGTTCAACGCCGCCCTGGTGGAGAGCCTGGGGGACAGCCGCGACCTGGTGTTCGACGTCGCCGGCCTGGCGCAGGCGGTGGGCCTGGCCGAATGGCATTCGCCGACCCAATGGAACATGGCCAAGCTGCCCTTCGCCGGAGCCTACTTGCCGCTCTACGCCGATCACGCGGCGCGCATCCTGGGCGCCCTGCGGGGCAAGAGCCGCCGGGCGCTGATCCTGGATCTGGACAACACCCTGTGGGGCGGGGTGATCGGCGACGACGGGATAGAGGGGATCGTGCTGGGCGAAGGCGACCCCACCGGCGAAGCGTTCCTGAGCGTCCAGCGCCTGGCCCTGGCGCTGCGCGAGCGCGGGATCGCCTTGGCGGTCTCCTCCAAGAACACTGACGAAATCGCGCGCGGGCCGTTCCGCAGCCATCCGGAGATGCTGCTGAAGGAGAGCCACATCGCCGTCTTCCAGGCCAACTGGAACGACAAGGCCAGCAACATCAAGGCGATCGCCGACGAACTGGCGCTGGGCCTGGAATCCCTGGTGTTCCTGGACGACAACCCGGTGGAACGCGGCCTGGTGCGCCAGCTGCTGCCCGAGGTGGCCATCCCCGAGCTGCCGGACGACCCGGCGCTCTACGCCCGCACCCTGGCGATGGCCGGCTATTTCGAAGCCGTGACCTTTTCCGACGAGGACCGCAAGCGGGCCGACTTCTATCAGACCAACGCCCAGCGGGTGGCGCTGAAGGCGCAGGTCGGCGGGGTGGAGGATTACCTGGCCTCCCTGAACATGGTGATCACCTTCCAGCCCTTCGACGCTGCGGGCCGCTCGCGGATCGCCCAGCTGATCTCCAAGTCCAACCAGTTCAACCTCACCACCCGCCGCTACGACGAGGCGGACGTGGAGGCGCTGGAGAACGATGCGGCCGCCTTCACCCTGCAGGTGCGGCTGAAGGACGTGTTCGGCGACAACGGCATGATCAGCGTCATCGTCTGCCGCCCGCGCGGCCCCGCGGCCTGGGAGATCGACACCTGGCTGATGAGCTGCCGGGTGCTGGGGCGCGGCGTCGAGACCATGGTGCTGAGGGAGATCCTGGCCGAGGCGCGCGGGCGGGGTATCACCGAGGTGTTCGGGACCTACAAGCCCACGGAGCGAAATGCGCTGGTGGCGGATCACTACCGCAAGCTCGGGTTCGAACAGGTTTCCGCCGACCCGGACGGCCGCACCGAATGGCGCATCGCCACGGACGTGGAGATCACGGCCCCGCCGATGGCGGTGGAACGCCTGGGCGCGACCGCGACAACGGACCGCGCCCCGTCCCTCGCCCCCTCCACCACCGGCTCGCTGGCCGGTGGTCCCCCTCCCCCGCTTCGCGTGGGAGGAAAGGACTAAACCCGCGTCAGCTCCGCCGGCACCGCCGCGAACGGCGT
>Ga0070668_100001010_pt1 | contig 19711 bp, 22 predicted proteins | sample KBSS43metaG_FD_64661 | JGI IMG/M metagenome (GOLD analysis project Ga0070668, IMG submission 64661) | Switchgrass rhizosphere microbial communities from Kellogg Biological Station, Michigan, USA - KBS S4-3 metaG | ecosystem: Host-associated > Plants > Roots > Rhizosphere > Soil ... | reverse complement strand
CCTCAAAATCAGTTAACACTTGAAACAGAACATTTTCATTAACTCTTAACCCTTCATTTTTCATGTGAATTAAGAATTTCTTGGTACATTTCATGGCGACAAAATTAGCATAATATTCAACTGCTAAGAAATTTTGAGATAAGGGATTTTGATATGGGTCAAATAAATTATCTGCATCATGGAAAAGAACGTCATCTAATTTGGGTTTGAAATATTTCATTCCACAACCCAAATTCCTCTTACACGCAGCTTCTTCTACGTTCTTTTCTCCCAACGTATTAATAATCCAATGACCTATTGTATCTTCTGGGAGAAGTTCATTTAAGTCTGAATTATTAGATAAACAACATCTTTTCCATTTCTTACATACTAACTTAATTATAATAGAATAACCAGGAAGAAATTCCTTGAACATATAAGAGAGAACGTTTTCCATGTTTACATTTCCTAATACCCGTATAATATTTCATTTTATATGGGACGTATATACCAACCAATCATTCATTTTCATATTTCTTCTTTTATGTTCAAACATAGTAGTTATGTTTACTATTCTTTTTCCTTTTTCTTTCCCATCTAGGTAACAAACATAGTAGTTATGTTAATTAATTTTCCTGCCCATCCTTCCCTTCTTTTTCCTCGTTAAATATTCCTAAACTGTTGATTGCGACTCCATTTGCTTCTAAACCATATAAAATCCTCTCAAAATCACTCATAGATAATCCTGAAGTATAAAGAGTTTCAAGCATCTCGAATTGTACCTTAGTCAGAGGAACCTTTACTTCATCTCTTCCTATTTGCGACATTTTCTAGGTATTAAAAGAAATGGTAATTAAACCAAGAGAAGTAATATTTGGAGCGAAAAGAAGTTATTTATATATTCATTTTCTATTATGAAAGAAAAATGCATAACAGGCTCTTCACTATCATAATCATCTTTTTGGTCGTAGTTATTCTCATTGTGATTGGTTTCTCTATTCATTATGCCATTCTCTTGAACAAATGCGAAACAAATCAAAGTCCTTATTGCTATGCTATTATTTGCCCTGGGCCTGTAAATAGTAATGATAGTTGCAAGGGATATGCTCAAAGACAATCTAATGGGAGAACTACTTGTGCAACATAAATATAAATAAACATACAAAAGCATTTTTCCAAATGCTTAAATAACTGAGAGGGAATTTGTGTGTTTCTTTTTCTTTCCCTTCTTTTAGGGGGAAATATACAACCAGAAAATTATCTAAGAGAATGTACGGAATTACTTCAGAAAGAAATAAGGAATGAGAGAAATAAAAGGAAGTAAAAGAAAATAAAATGTTTCCAAGATAACTAAGGAAATAAGAAAAATAATCACATGGCTACAGATTGTCTAAGAATCATTTTCTCTCTTTTGGAAGTGAAAGAAATAATTAATTGCTCTTCATGTAATAAATTATTTCTTTCCATTAGTAATGATGAAAATATATGGAAAAATCTTTGTCTGAAAAACTTTAAAATATTGCCTGAAGTAATTACTATTTCTTGGAAGAAATTATATATAATCCAACACAAGGGAGATCTTTTTAATAAGAGAAGATGCAATAATTTCTTATTATGTATCTACACACCTACTACATTATCTCTTAAATTCAACGAAGAAGTCCAAATAATTAAGGACTCTCGATGTGATTCCATTCTTAGAGAATCAGAAAAGAATGGTTCCGTAAAGATGTCCAATATAGGATTTATTAACGAATATTTAGACAAGAAGAAAATAAGAGAGAGGCTTCGAAATGGAGATTGTGTTACATTGGAAGGTTTAGGAAATAGTTTAAATCTTATGTTTCGTGAAGGAAAACTCGTTCCTTTTTCACTCACTTCTAATCAAATATTTTCTGAATTCCCTATATCTTACTGGGAAAGGGTTTGTACGCGTAAGTTAATTCCTTTCGATCCTACAAATTTTATAGGGGAAATGATTAGAAACCAAAAAGTGACTACTGGAAATTGGATAAATCGTATAGAAACTCATTTCACACGTAAGCATTATGTTTATTTTGTTGATGTGATACTACCTAAAACAGTAGAAGATTTATCCAGAATTAATTATGAGAAAATGTACAAGGAAGAAGAGTATTGTTTCATTAGTAGTCACAAAATGGTAGAAGATATCTTTCCAAGGGTTTTAGTTATTACACCTCCATCATATCTTTTTGAGAAAAAATATATGATGGATGCATAAGATATACAGAAGTAATTAGGGATTAGAAGAAAATATATGAAAGAGATTATAGAAATTTAGGAAATTTAAACATTTAAATAAATGTTAATTATACACCCGCTGGAATTTCTCTTTCAGTTGTCATATTACCTGTTCCTTCTGTATCATGTATTCCCTTTTCAATTCTTCCTATTTCTTCCCTCTCGTATTTGGTTCTTTCTTTGTCTTCTTTTCTAGATGAATCAAAACAACCAGCGCGAATAAGTATGGATATAATACTGCACACAAAAATAATAACCATTTCAATTATAGCTAAATTCATCTAAATGGATCTTATCGGAAGGAACTGCTGGATCTATATCTTTTCTTTCCTTAATCTGAAGGACACTCTTTCTTGTTTCTTGTCCAATAAATATTTCTTTTCTTTCTCTAATGATGAACATTTATGGAAGATATTATCATCAAAAGATCATGTAATTCCTAAAGTTACCGCTCCTGAATATAAAAATATGAAATATAAGGATTTTTATATTCAACAATATAAGCAAGATATTTTCCTAAAAACGAAAGCTAGACAAGTGAATGTTATTATCATTGGGAGGCAAATATCAAATGGAACAGAAACCGTTAATTTGGTTCCTGGTAAAGATGAAATTATCATATATGATAACAGATTTCAGAGATTAAATCATGGTGTATTTCCTATCAATGGAAATTTTTCTATTCTGAGGCTCCTTAATGAAAAGATTGATAGAAAATTAATTAAGAGAGGAGATATTATCCGTATTTATCCTTTAATATCGAATACCGATTTCGGTTACTATTATGATGGGAAAAAATTTGAGAAACTGAAGAGGCTTCCAGGTATATACTTTTTCTTTTATTCTCCCTCTTTTAATACCGTGACAGAATTCCCAATATCTTATTGGTCAGAAATAGTAGGAGGCAGAAGAGTTATGTTTCCTGCTAATCTTTTCCTTGAACAAATGATGGATAATTGGGAAATTATGAATGACAAGGACCGAGATCCAAAATTACCTCCTAGTATTATAACTAATTTCACCTATAAAAATTACGTATATTATGTTTATATTACATTTATTTACTTTTCTAGGGAACAAGTATTAGAAACTACCTTCCAAGAAAAATTAAGAAAAATATTTCTGAGGGCTGAGTATCATAATGTATGGATTTTAAGTTCATTATTCTCTTATGGACATAGATCATTATGTTCACGTGTAGGAAGTAAGGTAACGGATGGGATAAATTAAACACTCTAATTACCTTCTATTTTCTGTTTCCTTTTCTTCCAATATATGACACACGGATTAAATTAAAATATTCAAAAGAATATTTACTCTCTTTCCCTTTTTTGTTTCTTCTAATTTAAATACAGGTTAAATTAAAATATCTTTCTTCCATTACTCTCTTCTGTTTTTTCCAATATATGACACAGATTAAATTAAAATACCCTTCTGAATATCTACTCTCTTTTCCTTTCCTATTTCATCTGATTTAAATACAGGGATTAAATGGAAGAAAATATTCAGGAAAATGTTTCTCTTCTGTTCTTCTCCTGTTTCATCTGATTTAAACTAGAGGAAACAAACAAGAATAAAATATTCAGGGAACATCTGCCTCCCTTCTTTCTCTCTTTTCTTTTTCGTTGCCTATGAGGAAGTAAACAGAGAAAGGAAAGAAGGAAAGAAAATGAAACTTATGGGGAATTCCAATAGCTGTTAAAATGTCTGATCTACTTAACAGAGATTGCTGGTTTAATATTGTCCTTTTCCTTGAAGCTAAGGATGTTTGCTCTTTTTCTCTCACTGGGAAATGTTCCTATTCTATTTGTAACAATGAGACCATATGGATAAATTTAATGCTGAAAGATTTCATATTCCCTACTTCTCCTTCTTTTGATTCCTATAAACAGTTATATATTCACCAACATAAACAAGAGAAATGGTCAACTACCAGGAGTCGCATCTTTAAATTATCAGCCTCTGAATATAAGGAGATGCTAGAAAAAGATAAGGGGGCTAGCATTTATGATCGCGCAAATGGTGAAAGAAGCATTATTAAATTTCTTAATGAGAAATCCAAAACCATGAAGCTTAATAAAGGGGATGTGTTTTTCTATGAATCAAGACGTGAAAACAGAGGAGATGGTTTTTATTACGATGGAACTTCTTTCAAGGCCTTTAGGTTTAGTGATGGGGACGATGGATATGCTCCTTCAGGTAAATTAACTATCTACGAATTCCCTGTTAATTATTGGATAGATCGCACTGATATGGTGTTTTTTGATACTTCCCCTTTCATAGATCAGTTAGTTAGGAATCATAAGTTAGTTATTAATGAAGATGGAAATCTCTCGTATCATAAGTTAACAGATGAAATATCATCCACTTCTTATTCCAGGTTTATTGAAAGCAGTTTCACCTATAATAATTTTGAGTATTTTGTTTATTTCGCTATTTGTGAAGACTATGAGAATAAGAAAATAAACAGAATGAAACTTAATGTCCTTTATACTAGAGATTGCTACTATATATCCGATCACTTTGGCATGATTCCAGAAAGATACTCTAAGAAGAATAGGAGTCTTTTCGGTTTCCATATTTAATTCTAGTTCTCATCTTTAAAAAACTTAAAAAAGCATCAAATGCTTTTACTTCACATATTTAAGGAATTATTTCCCTTCTTTCTCTTCTCTTTATTTTTCATTTCTTACGAGGAGGTAAATAGGCAGGGGAAAGAAAGGAAAGAAAATGAAACTTGTAGGGATTTTAACATCCGCTGAAATGTCTGACTTACTTAACAAGGATTGCTGGGATAATATTGTTTCTTACCTCGAAGCAAGGAATATTTGTTCTCTTTCTCTCACTGGGAAGTATTTATATTCTATTTGCAACGAAGAAAAAGTATGGAAATGTTTAATATTTAGAGATTTCATCTTCCCTACTTCCCCTTCCCTTGTTTCCTTCAAGCAGTTATATATCCATCAACACAAACAAGAGAAAATATTAACTTCCAAAGCTAATATTTTTAAGTTCTTTATTTCTGATGATGAAAACATCTCAGAAAAAGATGGGAAAATTTATGTTTATGGTCCTGACTACAAAGAAAGTAAAAGGGGATTAATTCAATCCCTAAATAGGAGATTCAAGGATATCCCAATCAAGAGGGGAGATGGTGCCTTCTATGAATCAGAAAAAGAAACTAAGAATTTTTTCTATTACAACGGAAAATACTTCAAGAATTTCTATTTTAGTCAAGATGATCAGGATTACGCTCCTTATGGAAGGTTGACTATTTATAAGTTTCCTATTAATTACTGGAAAATTTTACCGACATGGTATTTTTTGATACTTCCCCTTTCATAGATCAGTTAGTTAGAAATCATAAGTTAATAATTTGTGAGGAAAATGGGATTGTTCCTTATAAATTAACAGATGAAATATCATCTGATTCTTATTTCAGGTTCATCGAAAGCAGTTTCACTTACAATGATTTCGAATATTTTGTTTATTTCGCTATCTGTGAGGACGCTGAAAAGGAGGATATCAAAAAGATAGATCTCAATAAAGTTTACAACAGAGATTCTTACAATATATCCGATCATTTTGGGATGATACCAGAATATTATTCCAAGAAAAATAGAAGCCTTTTTAATTTCATCTATCCTGATGATAATTTTGTTTAAAGCTGGGAAGGGGAATAAGGAATAGGGAATAAGGGATAAAGCATCAAAAAAAAACTCAAAAAAAGCATCAAATGCTTTTACTTCTTGTTTCTTATTCTCCTCCTAGTTTATTTTGGGAAAAACAAATGAAATCTATTAAGGAATTATTTCTGATTAAATGTTTCTATTTCCTAGGGACTCTTGGTTTGATATTATCTCTTATCTTGAAGCGAAAGATGTTATTTCTCTTTCTCTCACTGGGAAATATTTCTTTCTTATCTGTGAAGAGGAAAAAATATGGGAAAATTTAGTATCCAAAGATTTCATTCCTCTTACTTCTCCTCCAACTCTTACCCCGAAATCATTATATGCTGACCAATATGTAAAAGAGAAACGTTTGAAATCCAGAGCTGATATTTTCGAACTTATTTTCTATGGTGATAATACTAACGTATCTATAACTGGTGGAAACAGAAGAATATATATGAATGAGCGTTGTTATAATATTATGAGGATTACCTTCCCAGTGATCAAAAGTTTAATGGAAAAGTTTAAGGGAGTCGCTATCAAAGAAGGAGATGTAGCTGTCCCAAAGTATAATAACGAATACAGAAATGGTTTTTACTATGATGGTAAAACATTTGAAAAATTTGTATATAGCAAAGAAGAAGGATATTTTGCTCCTAGAGATGGGTTAGCTATATATAAATTCCCTGTTAATTATTGGGAAGAATGTACAGAAGTAATCTTTTTTAATACTTTCCCTTATTCGAAACAATTAGTCACCAATCATAGAGTAGTTTTCTTATATGATGGACAAGAAAAAGGTTCCTCTAAGATAACAGACGAAATAAAGTTTCCTTTCGACAAAGTATTTATTGAGAGTAGTTTCACTTATGATAATTTTGAATATTTCGTTTTTATTTGTATTTGTCAAGATGCTGGAGCGGAGGAAATAAACAGTATGAATCTTTACGACGTATTTAACAGAGATGCTTATAGGAACACAGAAGTATTTGGAATTGTCCCTTATAGTTATCAGAAGCCAGGTAGAAGTTTGTTTTATTTTTATATTACATAGATAAAGAGAAAGAAATATCTAATTAGATATTTACCCGAATATGAAACATAAATTAGGAATGAAAATATAGAGAGACACCTAATTTCACGGAGATAAATAGAAAGAGAAAGAAATTTAGAATATAAATTAGGAATGATAAAATGAAAATATAGAGTTACGTGCCAGTATTAAATGTCCGAAGTTCTAAATTATGATTCCTGGGTTAGCATTGCTTCTTATCTTGGAGTAAAAGATCTTCTTTCTTTTTCTCTTCTCGGAAAGTATTTTCATTCCGTCTCTTGTAATCAATATTTATGGAAGAAACTAATCTGTGAAGATTTTGTCCTCCCTACTTCTCCTTCTCTCGCTTCTTATAAGGAAATTTACATTCATCAGGTGAAGAAAGAGAAGTTATTAAATGCCAGAGCGAACGTGTTCAACAGCCGTCAAGCTTTTGATAAGATAGAAGAAAATGAACATAACTCCTATACTTTTAATTTATCTATCAGTTATAAGAATATTAAAAGAGGCGATGTAGTTTACCTATCAACTATGAGACGTCTCATAGTAATTTATAATGGGGAAACTTTCTCTGAAATAAAAGACATTAAGGATATAGGAGATGTTTTCCCTCCAGGTTTCGAAATTATTAAAGAATTTCCAATCAGATATTGGGAAAATGTTACTGTTAGAGTTAATTTTAATCCTAGTGAATTCCTTAGCCAGATGATCAAAAATACTAGAGTAATTATATCTACATACGGGAATCAGGAATATCAATCTTTCACTTTAGAAAACGAAATAGTTTGCCCTTCTGAATCAAGGAAATATATAAGGATGTTCATAGTAACTTCTTTCACTTATGATAATTATGAATATTTTATTGTCATAATATTCATAATGTTTCCTTGGGGTAAAATAATAAGGAACACGAATTTGGAGAAGATTTATAATAATGACTATTTCATCGGGACTAGATATGAACAATTAGGAGTTCCTAAAGAATACGTTTGGGATGATAGGACATTATATGCGCATTCTCCTCTTAATGACATACTTCATGGATGAAAATTAAAAAAAGCATCAAAATGCTTTTACATACTTAGGGATAAATATGGGAAAAGAGAAAGAAAGGGAGAATAAATATGGGAAAAGAGAAATGAGAAAAGAGAAAATAAATATGGAAAGAAGTAAATGGGGTTAGGTATCAGCAGTAATACCGTGGATGTAGATCAAAATGTGATGAATAATATACTCTCTGAAACTTCGACTGTCTGTGCAGCTAGTTGTACAGCAGTTCAATCAGGAGACGTTATTGTAGTGCAAAACAGCAGTATAGGAGGGGGAATAGGTTTCACAGAATCTTGTACTGTAAATGCTAGTTGTGTTATGAATAATTCCATAGATACTCAGATTCAAAACATATTATCTTCCATAACTCAACAGAGTAATAAAGCAGTTACAGATTTCTTAGGAGATTTAGCCTGGAATGATCAAACTAATTCTGCTAATTTCAAACAGAATGTAACTAATAATGTAACTCAGGTAATTTCTTCCACTTGTAATGCTGACATAGCTTTCAGTCAAAATAATGATCTTCTTTATGTCAGCAACACAGGAGCGAGTGGTTTCGTAGGATTTCAAATAGGAGCGAATAATTCTGCGAGTGCTAATGCAAGTTGTGCTATGAGTAATACAAGTAGGACAGTGGTATATAATAATGTACAAGCACAAGCCAATCAGAGTAACACAGATATTGGTGTTTTTGCTATGATTGCTATGGCTGTTGTGGTTGTTATTCTGATAGGAGGATTAATTATGTTGATTATGTCGGCTAGAGGAGGTGGACCTTCTGTTCCTAATCCTAGTTCTAATGTAGCCGATCTTGGTAAACTTCTTGGTAACAATCCTGAATTAACTAAATCTCTTGTACAGGCGGTTGCTTAATTTGTGAATCATATATAGAAATCATATATACTTTTCCCTGTACATTCACATAATTAAGAGAGATATATGGAAGGGAAAACAAATGGAAAGGCAAATATATGGAAGACAAAAAAAACAAATGAGAAGGGAAATATTTGAAAGGAAAACACATAAAATCATAACAGAAATACATACGGGAATATACATGGAAATATACAGAAATATTTGGAAGGAAAACACATAAAATATTAAGAAATTCAGGGGAAATCGGAGAAGAAATATATGGGGTTAAAATAAAACGAAAGGAAGGGAAATAGGAAGGGAAATATATAAATATATATTTATTCTTCAATCTGCTTATTCTTCATATTCATCTTTGTCTTCATAATTTTCATCTCCGTCTTTGTCTTCATCACTTTCCTCATCTTTTCCTGACTCTGTGTGATCCTTAGCACCACGCATAACAAAAGACCATCCAGAACCTTTGTTTTCAGCTTCAATCCCTTCTTCCACATATCTTCCCTCTCCTATATACACTTTTTCATTCCGATCAAACATTTCAAACATCTTATCTCGTTCGCTTTGTCTTCCTATCTCTTTATCCTCTTTGCAAATATCTCCATACCAAACAGAAGGGTCATCTAAAACTAACTTATGAAATGTTCCTGTGCTTTGTTCTCCTGGGTTAATCTTCTTGAATTCTATCTTCCTTGAGAAAAACCCACCTAATTCTTTCAATACGTTATAATGTTTTTCAGGAATATTAAGAAGGTAGTCTAAATCACCCTCTCCCATACTTCTCATGTAAAGGAATTTATGTTTCCCCTCGCGATATAACACATTTACTTTGACGTAAATACTATCATCAGCCAAAGTGAAAGGAGATAATTTGTATGCTTCTTGTACTTTCTTAATTTCGGGAGCTAACTCTTTATTTTGTAAGATATACGAAGAGCTATCATTGTTACCTATGTAATAATTATATTCTCTCCCAGTAGACATAAGATTTTCTCCCAATGATAATACGTACATCAGTAATTCAGAAAGATTGCAGCCGTTATTACCCAAATAATGGTAAGGTTTGTGATTGTAGTCGCTTCTCTCATTGCAGATATTATCCAAAGTAATTTGTTTCGTTGCTCTTCTCTTAACACAATCTTGCATGAAAAGGATTAATGTAAGTCCCTTGAGTTCATGTAGATATTTGAATTTATTTCCATTCTTTAGTCTATCATTATCATTCAAATTACCTATAATCTTTCTCTCCAGATCCACTCTATCCATCTTCGTCGGTTTCATACGCATTTCATTAAAAACATTGTAAGCAACATCAACTTCTTTCCTGGGTGTAGGGAAATATTTCTCTCTTAGGTCACGCATTACACCTTGATTAACTTTCCCCATTTCAAAACCAGGCACATATATCTTCATACCTCTGTTCGCATATTTAACTAATCTCGTTTCATAACTGGGAGACATTCTCTTAAAATTCACTGTGTTATATCCGAAAATCAAAGAAAATAAACATCTCTCTGTAATCCAGATATCTTCCCCATCAAAACCAATACAACAAGAATCAACATCAAAACCATGGAGAACTTCTGAAGGGCTTTTATACAACCTGAATATTATCTGTACTACTTTATCAAATAAATTAACATTTCCACAGTGAGTAAGAGTTAAACAATTCTCAGTTCTTGTTTGAGATGACCAATTAACATCATATTCGTCATTTTTATTGGAAATAGTGCGATTCTTAAAATCGAAAATGAGAGCGTCATTATTTTCAAAGAATTTCTTTGCAATTTCTCTTACCTTCTTTCTCGCTTTCTTTTCATCACATCCATAAATAAAAAGATCCGTATCAGTTGATTTAACACCGAAAAGAATGGAAAATAATTTACCACCTGCCACAAAAGTATTTTCATCTACATACCTAACTAATTCTTCCAGTTCCGCCTTAATAACATCCCAATCCCTTTTCTTAATTCTTTTTCCAAAATCAATGAGATTAGGATCATTTGGCTCAAGAAGGACAAGATCCTCCCAGAATTCTTGAGTTACTTTAACTAAACCATAATAAGGGTCGGTGTTGTAAGGGTGGTCTGAATAACCTTCTTTGTATAGTTTATTTCTGAAATCTTCTTCCCTTTCAAATATGTCACTGTAAATAGAATGCTCACAATCAGGGACAAGAAAATCGAGTATCTTCCTGTTTACATCTTGGGTTTTGAATTGAAGGAAATCTAAAACTTTCTGGAATTCTTTGTGTGGGTTAGCTGCTTCGATTTTCACGACGGGAATATTATCAACTTTTTCTATGTTCATGGGAGTCAAATGAATAGAAGAAAGATACGAACCAGTAGGAACAAACTTCTTCTCAATTGAAAACACTTTATCACTGACGATGTAGGAAAACATTTAGTTATGGTCATTTCTCATAAATATTCAGTTTTTTAACCTATATTCTTTGTGTATTTCCTCATATTTCTTCCATATTTCTTCCATATATTCCCATCATACATATTTACTTTTTCCCTGTCCATTTGCTTTATTTCTCTCTTTTCTCGTGTGTTCCTATATGTAATTTAAATTACTTAATAGAAGTAAACGAGAAAAGAGAGAAATAATATGGAAGGAGGGAATTTAGGAAGTTTAGGAAGAGATGTCATGATCACCATTTTTTCTTACACTTCAGGGATATATGTCATTCTTTCTTCTGTTTGTAAATATTGGAAACAAATATGTGAAGGAAATAAAAGTAGATATTCAAATTTCGAATATCCGAAATCCGAAGTAAAGAAGAAATTATCCTCCTGGTTGTTCTCTACTTGCCAAGATGAAAATGCGGGATTAATTAATGCTGTAATATGTATTCATGATCTTATGACATTTACTTCCTCTTTTGATTTTTCTAGACCCAGCGCGTATAAGCCTCCCATATCCATTTTCATCAAATACGATAGTTCTGCATGCTTAGCCAGATACATGCAAGAAACAGATATAGGCGTCTCAGGGGAAGATTTGATAGAATCATTGAAAGTTTTTTCTCCTAAATGTCTTTTCCTTATTCTTGCTTGTTTGAACTATAAGAAACGTCCAAATCTTGCAATCGCTAGGGAAATAATAAAATGCATTGGAAAGGAATCATCTAAAATCTTAGAGAAGATGATAAATCTTGTCGGAATTGATAAAGAGTTATCAAGGAACGTTTTATTTTTTATATTATGTTATGATTCAGATTTCTTTTACAAAGAGAAATTACATTGCTTTTTAATTCCAGAAGTCGGTTTAAGAATGGATATTTACCCTCTGATAGAAGAATGTAACAATATTAACAAAAAAGAAATAAAAGAGAAATTAGATTCTGTATTGTTCTCTAAAGATCGTTCGGATACGAATGAAACTTGTTTTCGTTTAGAATTGTTAAGCATAGATCATGGAAAAATATTCAGGAAGTGTTTAAATGCTAATAATGAAAATACAAATAAAAAGGATGGTTAATATTCATCAGATGAATATTATTTGCTTCTTTTTCTCTTTCGCTCTTTCCCTTCCATTTCCTCTCTTTTATCCCCATAATCAGAAAAACAAAAAGATATCTCTAAACACTTCTTCATATTTGAAATATTTAGAGATATCTTGCGCCATTGTATACATTTCCTTTCTGTTCCTAAAAGAAACATAACGAGCAGTATTTCGAAATATCCCTTCTAAAGTTTGTTTATCTATACGGGAAATTATTTCTTTGTCTCCATACCTCCCTAAACAATAATATAAGTCAATCAAATCAGAAGGAATGTATTGTGACATAATAAAATTACCTCCTTCCAAAGTAAGATCATCAAGAGTTAAACATTTATTACATTCATACATGTTTCCTTTCTTAAATCCTAAATTCATGAGTTTATTTGGATCTATCTCATCTAACTTCATATTAAAATTCACCCCTAAATGACGATAGGAAATAATCTCAACATCTGTCCAATCATATTCTTCTGGTTCATCAAAAGAAACCCTAATCAACAGAAGGTTTTTAACACTCATATAACATTCTTGGCTTTGATATGATTTTTCACCAAAGTAGTTATATTTGACAATCAGTTCTGAATTTAGACGTCTCACCCAACCATGAAATCCTTCCTTCAAAGAAAATTTCTTAACAGTTTTCAATTGGGAAGCAACTAGAACTAACTGAGTAAAAATCTCTATAAATTCTTCTCTTGTACATTTTCGTATGAAATTCATAAATGTTTCTGCTCCTTCATGGTTCTCTTCAAATATTTTAATGCCGTTGTCTTCAATAAAATTATAAATATACAAAATATTCGGAATATGCATTTTGAAGTAATTAATGTTACTTCTACTAGAAAGGATTTCCCAACCTGATTTGTAGACTTGGATTTTAGGACCTACTTCCATGAGACTGTTAACTCCTTCTGTTTTATCCAAATATTTAGTTGATTTGATTCCTGTATAACCATATATCTTTCCTCCCTCATATTCGAATATTTCTTTTACTATCAGCGAAATCAATTCGTGAATGTGGTAGGAATAAACTTCTGATGAGAATAACCTTCCTAATTTCACTATGTCCAGAGAAGGAAGAAAAACATTTCCCTCCATTTAGTTGACATAGAAAAAACATACAGACAGGAAATATATATACTTGGGAGAGAAACATACAGACAGGAAATATATATACTTGGGAGAGAAAGGAAGGGAATTTATCCATTAAGATGAATAAACAAAAGAAAGGGAAACAAAAAGAAGAAGGGAATTTGTTATGAAAGGGAATTATTAATATGAAAATCGTCAATTAGGTATATATTAAGATCCTCCTTCGAATATGAAGTTCCTCTATGAAAAATAACAACAGAAGCATCTCCATAATCATTTACATTCCCTTGCCAAGTTATTTCTGTATAAGAAAGATAATCAAATATTTGTGTTGAATTCATATGGAAAACATCTATTGTCTGATCTATAAATTCAAACTTAACTGAGAAATAAGTATCCCTTTTATTTCCACCTCCTATAGGAACTATTTTCAGATAGAAACTAATTTCCACATTTCCCACTTTATCTGTTCCGTTCTTGAATTGCCAAATGTATTGCCTTGATTCCTGTTGTCCTGATTCCAAAAGAAGAAGAAAACCTTCCCCTGTATGGGATCTTATTTCTGAATATTTACTCTGATTGTTAAACATAAATAAATATGGAGAATTGTTTTCTATACTGTTCCAATATGGGTTTGTTTGGTTTTCGAAGCTTAATTCAAAGCCTGGATCAGTAATTAATTCCTGTCCATTCACTCCTAAAAGAAAAAGCAAAAAGAGAATAATCATTTCTCTGATGTTAATTATTTCCTGTTATTGATTTATATTTCTATGATGTTATTTATCCATCAGAAAATTTTATATTAGAAAATATAAGTTCCTTATTTATCCGTTTGTTCATCTAATTTCCTTCTCTTCGAGCTTCTAATTTCCATCCCTTCAAATTCTGGGTCACTACATTCCCTGCAACGATATCTACGTTTCCCATGTTCACATATTCCTTTTCCTCCACATTCTATACAAACGTATCCATTTCTTCCGTGTTGACATAATCCTCCTCTTCTACAGTCAATGCAGAGATATTTAAATTTCTTATGCCTGCACATCTCACCTCCCTTACATCTTTTACAGAAATATTTAACTAACCCATGATCACACATTTTTCTTTGTCCTTCCGCATAGATTAATTCCAAATCTTTCTCTACGTTTTCCTCTCTTGTAATTTTCTCTTCCGTGTTTGTTCCTTTCATATTTATTTCTCCCATATTTTCCCTTTCCTCCCTTACAGTTTCTACATCTTCTCTCATCATACATTTTTCTTCCATACATTGCGTGCAATAATATCTTCTTCTCTTGTGTTTACATATTCCCTTTCCTCCACATTCTTTGCAGTTATATCTCTTCCTCTTATGCTCACACATCCCTTTCCCTCCACATTCAAAACAGTAATATTTCTGCTTCCCGTGCTCACACTTACTTAATCCCTTTTTCTTTTCCCCTTCCATAGCAGTTTAAACAACAGGAAAATATCCATATTAAATCATTTTATCTTAGCATTTCCCTCTTATATGTTGGAAATATATAGGGAAACGCAAAGAAAGGAAGATATAGAAAGAAAAGGAAATATGTGAAAAAGAACATATATTAATATATGTAAGAAATATGTAAGAAATGCGAGAGATATGTTATGCTATCCTTTTGCTTTCTTCTATCCCTATGTCATCAATTTCTCTCTTTCTTTTCTTTCTTACTTGGCAACATTCAAATTTATTCTCTCCATGTTCGCATATTCCTCCTCCTTTGCATTCTTTACATGTATATAGAATCATTCCATGTTCACATCTCCCCTTTCCTCCACATAAAACACAATAATATCTTCTCTTCCCATGTTCACATATCTGACTCCCTCTACAATCTACACAATTACTTTTCCTCTTCTCGTGTTTACATATTCCCTTTCCTTTGCAATGGACACAAAAATACTTCTGCGATCCATGTTCACATAACATTGTCACTTCATATTCTTTACATTCCTTGCAAAATGGTATTCTTCTTCCGTGTTGACAAAAATTTATCTTACATTCCTTACAACAATGTCTTCTCTTCCCGTGTTCACATATCTGACTCCCTCCACAATCTTTACACTGATTCCTTCTTTTTCCATGTTCACATACCCCTTTTCCTCCACATTCCTTACAGTAATATTTTTGATTTCCATGTTCACATCTTTTTCTTGGTTTTTTCTGTTTCTGTTTTCTCAGCTCTTTAGGAGTGTCTCCTTCCATATTTATTTACTACAAATAGAGACTTTCTGAATTATTCATTTTATTAGAGATACATATAGACACAGAGAAAGATATGAGAAAAAAAAACATAGAGAAGAGAAGGGAAATATAGGAAGAAATTAACATAAGAATTATATGTTATTATATAGGATCTATTTTTCTTCTTTTGCTGCCTTCTTCAATACTGTTACGTCTCCTTTTCTTGCTTCCTTCTTCTCCCATAGGGTTACATTCCTTACATTTTTGCTTCCTTTTCTTGTGTTTACATATTCCTTTCCCTTCGCATTCAATACAATAATATCTAACCACCTCATGTTCGCATATCCCTCCACCTTCACATTTCTTGCAATAATATCTAATCACTCTATGTTCACATACCCCTCCACCTCCGCATTTAATACAATAATATCTCCTCCTTCCATGTTCACATACTCCTCCCCCTTTACATTCCTTACAAGAGAAAGCTCTCTTTCCATGTTCGCAAAAATTCCTTCCACATTCCATGCAATTAGCTCTCCGTTTCTTATGTTCACATATTCCTTTTCCTCCGCATTCAATGCAATAATAAAGTCTCTTTCCATGTTCACAAAATCCATCCTTTCTCCTGTCATCTTCCTTTGTAACAATTTCATCTACAACTTCAATCTCATCCATAATCTCTTTTACTTCCAACTTAATTTCCCTCATAATTTGTTCCATTTCGAACTTAATATTTTTCTTTCGTAGATTTCAATGTTTTTATGTATTAATACATAATTTAAAGAATCTTTTGGTCTGAATTATGGAAAGGATTATATTAGAACATAAAGATTCCGATTATGTTTTTATGTGTTAATACATAATCGGAATCTTTTGGTGTTAAATTAGGAAATAAGTTCTTATTGAAATATGTAAGAGGTATATACTTCAGGAATCTTTCGACGCTAAAACCATGAGAGAATTTTTCGATGCTAAATCAGGAGGAGATGCCGAAAGATTAAAGGAATCAGAATCTTTGTCATATATTTTAAACTTACCTATACCAGGGAAATTTCCATTGGAAATGTAATAATTAATTCCTGGTTGTTGTGTAATATTTTTTTCTCCTGCGTAAACTTCTATGTTCTTGCAGTAAAAAAGTTTCCTATTGTAATAAGGCAATCTAACTTTGTATTCTTCCCCCATGTAAAAATAGGAAATAACCATCATATTCCCTTCTAATGTTGCTGTATTTCTTGTGGACAACCCTCTCAGGAATTTGAAAAGAAATTTGGCTTTGGATACTATCGTCCTCCAGAATTTCAAAACAGCACAACCTATTGTAAGGAATACCATCAAAAACAGATAATCTAGAACCCACATCATAATTTATATATTCCAGATGATGTTTTTATATTTATTTAGATGCTCAGATATTTAGATTACCAGAAAGGAACAGAAAAGGAATAAGAGAAAAAAGAAGAATAAATATTCGATTAATATTTAATATGGTGTGATGAAGAATTAAGAAGTAAATATCTGTTTCTGATATATGAATTTACATGGGGCTAGAATAACATTAGGGGTTTTAATATAAGAAGTATTTTCATCTTCCCATTGTTCTGGAGTTAAAGATCCGCCGTTAGATATAAGAAGTCGGTAATCATTGCAACGAACCATAGGCTTCCCTGGATAAACAAGAGAATACATAAATAGGAGAAGTTCTACTCTCTTTTTCTCTTCCACGCTCATTCCAAGGTAAGGCTCATGTTTCGTGTAACAACAACGAAAAGAATGGAATATCTCATCTCCCCAAAAGAAATATTTAGTCTTCTCCTGGCCTTTAATTATCACATAATCCTGTGGAAATATCACTCTTTCATGACTGAAAATCTGCATACAATTTTGACATACCCCTCCTTTTGGGAGTTCTTGTTTATCCATGTAGTACATATAAGCAGAACTATTCGAACTAGCATAAGTAATTTCCCTTCCCTTCAAATCCCTCATAGAGAAAATAGGTTCTCCATTATCATTAGGTAACTTAGTAGCTAAAACATTAATTTCATTTCCGATTGTAACTTTGCTCTTAGGAAGCTTCTCCAATTTAAAAAATTCTCCTTCATTGTATCTTCTTGTTATATCTTCCATTGATATCCCACGAAGGAATAATACAGGAATAGTAGCTGTTGCCATTTTTTCTTTCTCTTTTCCCTTATTTCCCTTATTTCTTTGTTTCTTATTTCCCTTATTCCTTCCCTATTTATATCTTTCCCTTTTTATTTGTGTCCTTCTCGATGAATACTTTTTTTTCAAATTTATTTTTGGAATAATTGAATTTTAACTTAATGTCTAAGAAAATGAAACGAAATAGAAGTGGAAGCAAAACAAAAACAGAAACGAAAATGGAAGGAAACGGACGTCTTTCTCTGTACATAGGACCTATGACTTCTGGTAAAACATCCAGACTTCTTGCAGATTTAACTACTTATTCCCAGCTTGAGTTTAGTTGTTTATTTATTAACCATCAGAAAGATAACAATGAAAGTAGAAATAAATTAAAAACAGATGATGGTTCAGATTCAGAAATATCAACTCATAATTCTGGGATTATCCTAAATAAGAAAATCCAGACACTTAAGTTAGAAAAGTTATCTTCCAAAGAATCTGATTATTGGGAAAAATATTCTGTAATTGGAATAGATGAAGCACAATTTTTTGAAGACTTATTGGAATCTGTTGACATAATGTTAGAGAAAGGGAAAATAATTATATGTTCTGGGTTAGATGGGGATTCAGATATGAAACCTTTTGGAGATATCCTTTCTTTAATTCCTAAATGCAATGACGTGACAAAATTAAATGCGACTTGTGTTGAATGTATGAAGGAGTTAGGAGAAGCTAAAACTTCCGGTTTCCATGGAGATATTACTAGATTTAACGCTCCTTTCACGGCTTGCAGAGTTTTTAAGAATTCACAGGTTTTAGTAGGAGGGAAAGAGCTTTATTACCCTACATGCAGAAAACACCATAAGAGTATTAATCATATAATTGTTTCCCCTGAATCTCTTGATAACCAATCTTCATTTGAATATAAAAATAGGAGTGTTAATCATATAATTGTTTCCCCTGAATCTTCATCTGAATATAAAATAACTCTCATAAATAACCAATCTTCCCCCAGAGGTCTTGATATTAAAAATGTAAGGAGTTAAAATAACTCTCCTTCATTGTCTGTTAAACATATTAATATGTTTTTTTGGGTTTCGAGTTTTAGTTTTTTTTGGGGTTTAGTTTTTTAACCTCCTATATGATCATCTTCTTAGATGGAAGCCCTGATAACTTATTTTGGCACTCCTTATTGAAAAGATCAACTACCTCTTGTTTAGAGAACATAGAATACAATAACTTCTCCTCACCGAATTTCTCACTCTGAGTTGCTATTCCCCCATCCCTCATTCTAGATATTAAATCATCCTCATCTTCTTTTGAAGTAACTCCAGAATATACAAGCTCTAAAGTAACCTTGCTTTTAGTTGTAGCAGGCCTAGCGCATCTTCCCGAACCTTGATACATTGCGGTGAAATGATAACTAGGGGACATTAGAACATATCTGGGGCTATCACCTACTCTATCATCAAGATCTATTCCCTCTTGTATGTTAATAATCTGAGCAATCAAAACCCTCCAATAAGGATTAGTTTGGAAACAATCCATAACTTTCCTTTTATCTTGCTTCTTTATTGATCCGTGAATACACATAACGGGAATGTTTGCAGTTGTGAACTTCCCATGTAATATATTCAATATGGGGTCAACATAATTAACTACAATGAGAACTTTACTTTTGGGATTCTCTGTTAATATCTGACAAGCTCTCCTAAAGAACATCCCTGTTTTCTTTAATTCTACATCCGAAAGGTTAGCGGGATTTATCATAACTTTACCCGATTTAGTTACTAAACAATTATTGAACAGCTTCTTAATGGAAATTCTGAGTTCGTTTTTCTCTGTTTCTTCTTTCGGGGTGCAATAACA
>Ga0070668_100001004_pt1 | contig 19779 bp, 17 predicted proteins | sample KBSS43metaG_FD_64661 | JGI IMG/M metagenome (GOLD analysis project Ga0070668, IMG submission 64661) | Switchgrass rhizosphere microbial communities from Kellogg Biological Station, Michigan, USA - KBS S4-3 metaG | ecosystem: Host-associated > Plants > Roots > Rhizosphere > Soil ... | reverse complement strand
CCGGGTGGGCCGCTTCGAACCCGGCACCGGTCAGCGGCTCGGGGGCCGGCGGCTCGTCCCGCTCGAGCGCCGCGACGGCGTCGACGACGAACAGCCGCGGCATCCGGTCGAGCAGGAAGCCGACGTCGTCGATCCGGTAGTCCAGGCGCGTGATCCGGCGCGGGGCCTCGGCGGCCGGCTCCGGGGTCTCGCCGCCGGCGTCCGGTGTCCCGTAGCGGCCGGCTTCGGGCACCCGCGCGATGAACGCGATCCGCCGCGAGTCCGGCGCCCACACCGGATCCCCGGCCCCGAGGGGCAGCGAAGTCAGTGCCCTCGACGCCTCGCCGCCGTCCGACGGCATCAGGTGCAGTTGCGGGCTCCCGGCCGCGCCGTTGCCCTCCCCCGCACGGAGGAACGCCACCCAGCGCCCGTCCGGCGAGATCGCGGGCGCCGAGTCGCGGGGACCGCGCGTCCACGCCGCCTCACCGCCGTCCAGCGACACGCGCCGGAGCGCGCTGTGCGCGGCGTTCCTCGCCAGGTCGGGCTTCTTCAGCGCGGTCAGCAGCAGGTTCCCGCGCAGGGCGGGCCGGCCGGGGACGACGAGGTCTTCGATGTCGGCAGGACGCACGTCCCGACCGTACCCGAATTCCTTAGCGATGCGAACGAAATCCCCCGCGCCCTACGCGGCGACCTGTTTCCGTTCGTCGCGCCGGGCCTTGGCCAGGCTGGCGACCGTGGTCACGGACAGCACGACGATGATCACCCCGAGGGAGACCCAGTTGTTGATGTCCAGCCAGTCCGGCACGACGTGGTACTCGTGCAGCGCGTGCAGGAACAGCTTCGCGCCGATGAAGGCGAGGATCACGGCGAGGCCGTAGGTCAGGTAGACCAGCTTCGTCACCAGCCCGCCGAGCAGGAAGTACAGCTGCCGCAGCCCCATCAGCGCGAACGCGTTGGCGGTGAAGACGAGGAACGCCTCCTGGGTGATGCCGAAGATCGCCGGGATCGAGTCGACCGCGAAGAGCAGGTCCGCCGAGCCGATGGCCACGATCACCAGCAGCATCGGGGTGATCATCCGCTTGCCGTCGATCTTCACCGTGTACTTGTGGCCGTGGTAGTCGTCGGTCACCGGGGCGAACTTGCGGACCTGCCGGGTGACGGCGTTCTCGTGGTACTCCTCGTCCTCGCCCTTGCTGCGCAGCATGCTGACCGCTGTCCAGACCAGGATCGCGCCGAACAGGAAGAACACCCAGACGAACTGCGCGATCAGCGCGGCCCCGATGGCGATGAAGACGCTCCGCATGGCCAGCGCGAGCAGGATGCCGACCAGCAGCACGCGGTGCTGGTGGATCGCGGGAACCTTGAACGACCCCATGATGATCATGAAGATGAACAGGTTGTCGACGCTCAGCGAGTACTCGGTGATGTAGCCGGTGAAGAACTCGACCCCCGGGTCGTGCCCGGCGAAGATCCACACGCCGATGCCGAAGAGCACCGCGCACGAGACGTAGAAGATCACCCAGCGAGCAGCTTCCCCCGTGGTCACTTCGTGCGGCTTGCGATCGACGATGACCAGGTCGAGCGCGATCAGCGCGAGCAGGCCACCGATCGTGGCGATCCACAGCCACAGGGGGACAGTCATGAAACCAGAACCTCCGGATAGTGCGCAGCAGCAACTAACCGGAGGTCTCTTCCGCCGGTGAAAACACCGGCCGACGGTGCCGGGGGCGCAGGGCCACCGTGCTGACGACACCGCCGCGAAGGAATACTCCCCTCACAGCGGTTCCAGTCTGCCGGTTACCCCCACCCGAACGCCAGCCGGGATTGCGCACGTCACCGGGTTGGTCCTGTAATTTCGGTCACTTCGGTCCACCAGGTGGTCCCGGACGTGTGATCGACGTGAGTCCGTGAGGACACTCTCAGGAAACCTCAAATAGGTTTTCCTCGTGCCCCGACTCCCGCTCCCGCGTACCCGCCGCGCCCGCTTCACGGCGCTCGGTGCCGTCGTGGTGGTGCTCGCCGCCGCGACCGTCCTCTGGGCGACGCGCGACACGGCCCCGCCCGCGGTGCCCACCCAGGACGCGCTGATCGACCTGCCTGCCGCGCCGGGTTCGGCCGAGCAGGTCAAGATCGACACGACCACCTACCTCCCCGCCACCGTGCCCGCGCCCGCGGTGCTGCTGGCGCACGGCTTCGGCGGGGACAAGAACAGCGTCGCCGACGACGCGCGCGAACTCGCCAGGAAGGGCTTCGTCGTGATGACGTGGTCCGCGCGCGGGTTCGGCAAGAGCACCGGCAAGATCGGGCTGAACGACCCCGACGGCGAGGTCGCCGACGCGAGCCGCCTGATCGACCGGCTCGTCGCGCAGCACCAGGTGACCACCGATGCCCATGGCGACCCGAAGGTCGCCGTCACCGGCGCCTCCTACGGCGGCGCGCTCTCGCTGCTGCTGGCCGGCACGGACAAGCGCGTCGACGCGATCGCCCCGGTGATCACCTACAACGACCTCGCGCAGGGCCTGGTCCCGAACGCGGCCTCCCCCGCGCTCGCGGCCTCGGGCACCCCGGCCGCCGGCGCCTTCGCGACCGACGGCGTGTTCAAGAAGAGCTGGGCCGGCATCTTCTTCTCGGCCGGTTCCGGCGCCGCGTCCAGTGGCTCGCCATCGGCCGACGCGCCGGAGGCCGGCCAGCCGACCGACACGGGATCGACCGGCGCCACCGGGGCCGCGGGCGCGGCGGCGGCCGCCGTCCCCGCCGGGCCGCCGGGCGGGGGCGGGCCGCGGAGCGCGCCCGCCGACCCGTGCGGCCGGTTCACCGCCGCGGTCTGCCAGGCCTACACCGAACTCGGCACCTCCGGGCGGGCGAGCCAGGCGAGCGTCGACCTGCTGCGGCGGGTCTCCCCCGTCTCGGTGACGGACAAGATCACCGTGCCCACCCTGCTGGTGCAGGGCGAGAGCGACACCCTGTTCGGCCTCGACCAGTCCGACGCGAGCGCCCGGCAGATCACCGCGGCGGGCGGCAAGGTCCGGACGATCTGGTACACCGGCGGCCACGACGGCGGGAAGCCCGGACCGCAGCTGCGCGCGAAGATCGGCGACTTCCTGTGGACCGCGGTCACCGGCGGCGACCCGGGCACCGGCTTCAGCTACGACGTCCAGGGCACGTTGCGCGCCAACGGAACCCCGTCGGTCCGCACGGTCACCACCGCGGCCTACCCCGGGCTGGCCGGCGCCGCCACCGAGCGGCGGCTGCTGCCGCTGACCGGTCCCGCGCAGCCGGTGGTGCGCCCGGCCGGGGCGAACCCGTCGGCGGTGAGCGGGATCCCCGGGCTCAACGGCGTCGCGAGCAGCACCACGCGGCTGGGTGCGCTGTTCAGCAACGACCCGCCCGGCCAGGCCGCGCAGTTCACCACGGCCCCGGTCGACGCGCAGATCATCGTCAGCGGCTCGTCCACCGTGCGGCTGCAGGTCGCCGCGGACCCGGCACACCCGCAACCGGACGCGGTGCTGTTCGCGAAGCTCTACGACGTCGGGCAGGACGGCTCCCGGGTGCTGCCGGCCAACGCGATCGCGCCGTTCCGGGTGAGCGGGCTGCCCGCCGACGGCACCCCGGTCGACGTCACCGTGACGCTGCCCGGCATCGTCCGGCCGATCGAGGGCGGGCACTCGCTGCGGCTGGTCGTCGGCACCACCGACCAGGCGTTCGCCGCGCCGGCCGCGCCGGCGGTGTTCCGGATCGCGCTCGCCGGCGGCACCGCGCTGGCGGTGCCGGTCGTGCCGGGCAAGTCCGTCGGCTCCCCGGCCCCGATCGGGCAGCTGGTGGGCATCGGCGTGACGCTGGCGATCGGCCTCGCCGCGGTGCTCTTCGCGGCCATGCGCCGCCGCCGCGCCACCGACGTCGACCCCGAGCTCGCCACCACCCCGCTGGTCATCGAAGGGCTGCGCAAGCAGTACGGGGGCGGGTTCGTCGCGGTGAAGGACCTCTCCTTCCGCGTCGAGCCGGGCCAGGTGCTCGGCCTGCTCGGGCCGAACGGCGCGGGCAAGACGACCACGCTGCGGATGCTGATGGGGCTGATCACGCCCACCGCGGGCAGCATCCGCGTGTTCGGGCACAAGATCGCCCCCGGCGCGCCGGTGCTGTCACGCATCGGGTCGTTCGTCGAAGGGTCCGGGTTCCTGCCGCACCTGTCCGGCCGGGCGAACCTCGAGCTGTACTGGGCGGCCACCGGACGCCCGGCCGACAAGGCACACTTCGGCGAGGCGCTGGAGATCGCCGGGCTCGGCACGGCGGTCGACCGCCGCGTGCGGACCTACAGCCAGGGCATGCGGCAGCGGCTGGCGATCGCCCAGGCGATGCTCGGGCTGCCGGAGCTCATGGTGCTCGACGAACCGACCAACGGGCTCGACCCGCCCCAGATCCACCAGATGCGCGAGGTGCTGAAGCGGTACGCCGCGACCGGCCGCACCGTGGTGGTGTCCAGCCACCTGCTGGCGGAGGTCGAGCAGACCTGCACGCACGTCGTGGTGATGCACCGCGGTTCCCTGGTCGCCTCGGGCGAGGTCGGCGAGCTGGCCGCGGCCGGCGGCGAGGCGACGTTCCGGGTCGGCGACCCGGCCGCGGCCGCGGCGGCGCTGAAGGCGGTCGGCGGGGTCACCTCGGTCGACGTCGACGGCGACCTCGTGCACGCGAACCTCGACGGGCTGCCGCGCGCCGAGGCGGTCGCGGCGCTGGTCCGCGCCGGTGTCGCGGTGGAACAGGCCGGGCCCCGGCGCCGCCTGGAAGACGCGTTCCTGCAACTGGTGGGAGATCAGTCGTGAGCCCCTCTCCTGACTCGGGCGTGCACACCGACCCGCACGCGCTCGACGAGCTGAGCGACGTCGCGTCGCACGAGCACGCCGGGGTCGGGCCGGACGGCGCCGTCGCGGGTTACTCCGCGCGGCGGACGCTGCGGCTCGGCGTCGAGCTGCGGCGCCAGCTCAAGCGGCGGCGCACGCAGTTCCTGCTCGGGTTCGTCGCGCTCCTGCCGTTCATCCTGGTGATCGCGTTCGAGGCGGGGCAGTCGAACCCGAACCGGCGCAGCGGCGGGTTCGTCGACCTGGCCACGGCGTCCGCGCCGAACTTCGTCGTGCTGGCGCTGTTCGTCTCCGGGACGTTCCTGCTGCCGATGATCGTCGCGCTGTTCTTCGGCGACACCATCGCGAGCGAGGCGTCGTGGTCGAGCCTGAAGTACCTGCTGGCCGTCCCGGTGCCGCGGCAGCGGGTGCTGCGGCAGAAGGCGATCGTGTCCGGGCTGCTGTCGGCGGCGGCGCTGGTGCTGCTGCCGCTGGTCTCGCTCGGCGTCGGGGTGCTCTGGTACGGCGCGGGCGACGCGATCAGCCCGACCGGCGACGCGGTGACCTTCGGCAACAGCCTGCTCGCCATCGCACTGTCCACTGTGTACATCATCCTGCAGCTGGCCTGGGTGGCCGGGCTGGCGATGGCGCTGAGCGTGTCGACCGACGCCCCGCTCGGCGCGGTCGGCGGCGCGGTGCTGGTCGCCATCCTGTCGCAGATCCTCGACCAGATCACGGCGCTGGAGGGCCTGCGCAACTACCTGCCGACGCACTACGCGTTCGCCTGGATGGACCTGATCTCCACCGACGTCGATTGGACGAACCTGGCCAGCGGCATGCTCTCGGCGGTGATCTACGGGACGGTGTTCTTCCTGTACGCGGGGCGCCGGTTCGCCCGCAAGGACATCACGAGCTGAAGCCGGTACGGTCGGGCCGTGCCGATCACCCTGGACAGCCACCACGACGTCGCCGTGCTGCGCATCGACCACGGCAGGGGCAACACGCTCGACACGGATTCGTGCCGCGCGCTGGTCCGCCTCCTGGAGGAGGCCGAGCAGGCCCGTGCCGTGGTGCTCACCGGCACCGGCGGCATCTTCTCCGCGGGTGTCGACCTCAAGCGGATCCACGAGGGCGGCGCGGCGTACGTGTCGGAGTTCCTGCCACTGCTGTCCGACGCGCTGCTCGCGGTGTTCGGCTGCCCGCGGCCGGTGGTCGCGGCGCTGAACGGGCACGCCATCGCCGGCGGCGCGGTGCTCGCCGCGGCCGCCGACCACCGCGTGCTCACCACCGGGCCCGGCCGGATCGGGGTCACCGAGCTGCTGGTCGGGCTGCCGTTCCCGCTGGCCGCGCTGGAGATCCTCCGCTGCGCGTACGGCACCGCCCCGCTGCCGCGGCTCACCTACACCGGCGAGACCCGCGGCGGCGACGAGGCGCTGGCCACCGGGCTGGTCGACGAGCTGGCGCCGCCCGAGGAGGTGCTCGAGCGGGCGCTCGCCGTCGCGGCCCGGCTCGGCGACCTGCCCGCCGAGGCGTTCGCCCACACCAAGGCCCAGATCCGGCAGCCCTTCCACGAGCGGATCGCCGAGTACCGCCACTCCGACGACCCGCGGGTGGAGCGGATGTGGCGGTCCGCCGAGGCCCTCGGCGCCGTGAAGTCCTATGTGGACAAAGTGCTCGGCGGCCGCGGCTAGCCGGCGTGCACGCCGCTCTCGGCGAGGGCCTTGATGCCCTCGACCGTCTTCTGCATGTTGGCCTGCAGCTCCCCCAGCCGCATCGCGACGATCTCCTCCTCGTGCTCGGGCATCGAGCCGATGATCGTCGTCAGGTTGGACGGGCCGGGGCCGATCTGGGCCCACTGGCGCAGGATCGTGCCGTCGCCGTCCGGGACGAGCTCGAACTTCCACGACGCGGCCGGGTTGCTCACGTCCATCACGGCCCACGCGAAGAGCCGCTCCGGCTCGTACGCGGTCACGGTCGAAACCGTCTCCCACTCCCCGGCGATGGGATGGGAGTTGCGGCCGCGGAACCGCGCGCCGAGGCCGGGCTCGGCGCCCTCGACCCAGCCGCCGCCCTGGAACTCGGTGGAGAACCGGGCCGGCAGGTCGACGTCCAGCAGCCAGAACCAGACTTCGGCCGGCCGCACGTCGATGCGGATCTCGACCTGGGTCGTAGGACAGTCGGAAACCTTCATGGCGGACCCCTCGCTCGATGCCGGTGCCTACGGATTCGGACCGTACGTGGCCCTGATCATCCGGACAACTCGCACGATGCGCGCGACCAGCACGCGAGAGGACGCCACCCCGGCTCGCCGGGCACCCGCCGAAAGTCGGATCCTGACCGATTCTGTGCCCGGACAGCCGATTGCCGACCCCGGCCGATTCTGTGAGGGTCCGACGGAAGGTTCCGGAGCCGGGGAGGGTGTGCTCGATGCGCAGGATGTTCACCGCATGCGCGGTGCTGCTCGCGATGGCGGGCCTGGCCCCGGCGGCCGCGGCGGCGCCGGACATCAAGACGGCCCTCCAGCGGATTCCCGGGCTGACGATCGTCTCGGAGGACCCGGCGCCGGCCGGGTTCCGGTTCTTCAAGCTGACCCTGACGCAGCCCGCCGACCACCGGCACCCCGGCGCCGGCACGTTCCAGCAGCGGTTCACGCTGCTGCACCGCGACTTCGCCGCCCCGACGGTCGCCTACACCAGCGGCTACAACGTCAGCGGCGCCCCGAACCGGTCGGAGCCGACGCAGATCGTCGACGGCAACCAGCTGTCGATGGAGTACCGCTACTTCACGCCTTCGCGGCCGGAGCCGGAGAACTGGGCGAAGCAGCTGACGATCTGGCAGGCCGCCGCGGACGAGCACCGCGCCGTGCAGGCGTTCAAGGCGATCTACCCGGGCAAGTGGCTGGCCACGGGCGGCAGCAAGGGCGGCATGACGGCGACGTACTTCCGGCGTTTCTTCCCCGATGACGTCGACGCGACGATCCCGTACGTCGCGCCCAACGACGTCATCGACCCGGCCGACGTCTACAACCGGTTCCTTTCCCGCGTGGGCGACGATCCCGCGTGCCGCGACGCGTTGAAGGCGATCCAGCGTGACGCGCTGAAGCGGCGTGACGAGCTGGGCGCGATCGCCGCCGTGGACGCGGCGAACCGCGGCCTGACGTTCTCGATCGTCGGCTCGGCCGACAAGTCCCTCGAAATCTCGGTGATCGACTCGTACTTCGCCTTCTGGCAGTACCAGAAGCAGGCGGACTGCGCGACGGTGCCGAGGGCCGGCGCGCCCGCGGCCGAGGTGTACGCCTGGTACGAGAAGGTGGAAAGCCTCAACACGTACTCCGACCAGGACCTGGCGCCCTACATCCCGTACTACTACCAGGCCGCGGTGCAGCTGGGGTCGCCCGAGGCGTACGACGGCTACCTGCGCGACCTGCTCCGCTACCCCGGCGCCGACCAGCCGAAGACGTTCGTGCCAAGTTCGATCCGGCTGCCGCGCTTCGACTACCTCGCCATGCCCGACATCGACTTCTGGGTGAAGTCCCGCGGCAGCCGGCTGCTGTTCGTGTACGGCTCGAACGACCCGTGGGGTGCCGAGCCGTTCGAACTCGGCTTCGGCAGCAAGGATGCGTACCGGTACTACGTCCAGGGCGGCAACCACGGGTCGAAGATCGCGCAGCTGCCCCCGGCCGAGGCCGCCGAGGCCACCGCGACGGTCCGGCGCTGGGCCGGTCTGCCTTCGGGTGCGGCGTCGACGGCGCGAAGCGCACCGGCCGGGTTCCCCGGCTTCGACGCCGATCTCACGCTCACCGCGCGTCCCCGGCTGTGACCTCCCGGAACCGGGCCGGCAGGCGTAGTCTCGCCACACCTGACGGCCCGGCCCGAGGAGGCGAGCATGCCTCGTCCGATCCACTTCGAGATCCACGCGGCTGATCCCGAGCGCGCGGTGGCGTTCTACACCACCGTGTTCGGCTGGAAGTTCGAACGCTGGGGTGAGGTCCCCTACTGGGTGATCACGACCGGCGAAGGCGACGGGATCGACGGCGGGCTCGTCCCCCGCCAGGGGCCCGCGCCCGAGGAGTCCGCGCCGGTCCACGGCTTCGTCAACACGATCGACGTCGCCGACCTCGACCACGCGCTCGGCGAAGTCGACCGCGCCGGCGGGACACTGGCCCTGCCGAAGAGCCCGGTGCCGGGCGTCGGGTGGCTGGCCTACTGCAAGGACACCGAAGGCAACATCTTCGGCATGCTGCAACCGGACGGGAACGCGCCGGCGCCCTAAGGCCGTTTCGCCTTCGGCAGCTTCGCGACGACAGCGTCGTAGGAGGCATCGATCAGCTCTTCAAGCTCGGCGTCCGGCACGCCGTCGCCGAGTTCGACGCGGTTCCAGCCGTAGCGGCCGAGGTAGTGCATCACCGACACCGCGTCCGGATAGCGCTCGCGGAGTTCGGCCGCTTCTTCCCGGGTGGCACCGCATTTGACGGCGACGCTGCCGGGCTCGTCCTGCCCGACGAAGGCGAAGCCCTTGCCGCCGACCTTCGCGACGAGCACGTGGTCGCCGAAGGGGTAGGTCTCCTCGGCGCCCGCCTTGGCGAGGCAGTACGTGACGACGGCTTCGACGTTCACGACTCGAGCTTCACCAGTTCGAGGTCGGTCAGCGGGAAGTCGTTCCCGATGCACAGCAAGGGTTCCCGGGCGATCTTGGCCGTGGCGTAGCTGTAGCAGTCGCCCAGGTTGAGCTTGGCCGGGTGATGCCCTTTCCCGAATTGGCTGAACGCGTCGATCGCCACCTTCGCGTGCTCCTCGGTGAACGGGACGGTGGTGATGTCGTTGTCCTGCAGGAACCTGGCGAGCACCAGCCGGCCACGCCCGCCGAGCTTCGCCGAGAGAACGACGCCGACCTCGACCAGGGTCGGCGCTCCTATCCTGGCCTCGTCCGCCTCCGCGAGACGTTCCTCGAGGAGTTCGTGGTCCGGCTCCCGGCGGAGGATCGCCACGATGGCCGAGCTGTCGATGATCACACGCCACCCGGCCCGAACCCGAGAATGTCTTCCCATTCTTCCTTGGGGATCGGTTTCCCGAGTTCGTCCGGCGGGATCAACGGCCAGATCTCCTCTTCCAGCACCCGCCGCATCCGCTTCAGCCGCTGTTCGGTGTTCTCGGCCTTCCTGAGCTGATCCCGGCGCAGCCGGAGCGCCTCGCGGACGGCACCCGTCTTCGTGGTGCCGGTCAGCTCGGCGACCTCGGCCGCAAGGCGCTCCGTCTCCGGGTCCTTGATGTTCATCGCCATGGTGTAATGGTACCGATGATGGTGTAGTACGTCCATTCTCTCTCCCCCCTCGGCCGGACCGTTACTTGATGCCGGCGGCGTCCATCCCCCTCAGCTCCTTCTTCAGGTCCGAGATCTCGTCGCGCAGCCGCGCGGCCAGCTCGAACTGCAGGTCGCGCGCCGCCTGCATCATCTGGTCGGTCATCTGCTGGATCAGGTCCGCGAGCTGGGCCCGCGGCATCGCCGAGACGTTCTTGTCGACCAGCATCCCCGAGCTGCGCACCCGGTCGCCCTGCTCCGGCTTCTTGCCCCGCGACGAGTTCCGGCCCGAGCCGCCCACCGAGACCTGCTCGGTGTCTTCGGCCTCGCTGTACACCCGGTCGAGGATGTCGGCGATCTTCTTCCGCAGCGGCTGCGGATCGACGCCCCGCTCCACGTTGTAGGCGACCTGCTTCTCGCGGCGGCGGTCCGTCTCGTCGATCGCGTGCTGCATCGAATCGGTGATCTTGTCCGCGTACATGTGGACCTCGCCCGAGACGTTCCGCGCCGCGCGGCCGATCGTCTGGATCAGCGACGTCCCGCTCCGGAGGAAACCTTCCTTGTCCGCGTCGAGGATCGCCACCAGCGACACCTCCGGCAGGTCGAGACCCTCCCGCAGCAGGTTGATACCGACCAGCACGTCGAAGTCACCCGCCCGCAGCTGCCGCAGCAGCTCCACGCGGCGCAGGGTGTCGACCTCCGAGTGCAGGTACCGCACCCGGATACCCAGCTCCAGCAGGTAGTCCGTCAGGTCCTCGGACATCTTCTTCGTCAGCGTCGTGACCAGGACCCGCTCGTCCTTGTCCGCCCGCTCGCGGATCTCGTGCACCAGGTCGTCGATCTGGCCCTCGGTCGGCTTGACGACCACCTTCGGATCGACCAGCCCCGTCGGCCGGATGACCTGCTCGACGAACTCGCCGCCCGCCTGCCCCATCTCGTACGGCCCCGGCGTCGCCGACAGGTACACCGTCTGCCCGATCCGGTCGGTGAACTCCTCCCAGGTCAGCGGCCGGTTGTCCACCGCGCTCGGCAGCCGGAAGCCGTACTCCACCAGGTTCCGCTTCCGCGACATGTCGCCCTCGTACATGCCGCCGATCTGCGGCACCGTCTGGTGCGACTCGTCGATCACCAGCAGGAAGTCGTCCGGGAAGTAGTCGATCAACGTCGCCGGCGCCGTTCCGGCGCCGCGGCCGTCGATGTGCCGCGAGTAGTTCTCGATGCCCGAGCAGAACCCGACCTGCCGCATCATCTCGATGTCGTAGGCCGTGCGCATCCGCAACCGCTGCGCCTCCAGCAGTTTGCCCTGCTTCTCCAGCTCCGCGAGCCGATCTTCCAGCTCCTTCTCGATCCCCCCGATCGCCTTTTCCATCCGCTCCGGACCGGCGACGTAGTGCGTGGCCGGGAAGATCCGGACCTCGTCGACCTCCTTGACGATGTCCCCGGTCAGCGGATGCAGGTAGTACAGCTTTTCGATCTCGTCACCGAAGAACTCGACCCGGATCGCCAGCTCCTCGTACGCCGGGATGATCTCCACCGTGTCGCCCCGCGCGCGGAACGTGCCCCGCGCGAACGCGATGTCGTTGCGCGTGTACTGCACGTCCACCAGCGCCCGCAGGAACACGTCCCGGTCCAGCTGGTTCCCCACCGCCAGCTTCGTCGACCGGTCCAGGTACGACTGCGGCGTGCCCAGGCCGTAGATGCACGACACGCTCGCGACCACGATGACGTCCCGCCGCGACAGCAGGTTCATCGTCGCCGAGTGCCGCAGCCGCTCCACGTCGTCGTTGATCGACGAGTCCTTCTCGATGTACGTGTCCGTCTGCGCGATGTACGCCTCGGGCTGGTAGTAGTCGTAGTAGCTGACGAAGTACTCGACCGCGTTGTGCGGGAAGAGCTCGCGCAGCTCGTTCGCCAGCTGCGCGGCGAGGGTCTTGTTCGGCGCCATCACCAGCGTCGGCCGCTGGACGCGCTCGATCAGCCACGCCGTCGTCGCCGACTTGCCGGTCCCGGTCGCCCCCAGGAGCACGATGTCCTTCTCGCCCGCCCGGACCCGGCGTTCGAGCTCGTCGATCGCCGCCGGCTGGTCACCGGCGGGCTGGTAGTCACTGACCACTTCGAACCGGCCGCCGGTCCGGGGGACCTCCGAGACGGGCCGGAAGTCGGACTGGGCGAGCACGGGGTGTTCGGTTGCGAAAGCCACGTCGACCAGAGTAAGCCGACCCACCGACAATTTCCGTCGGGCCTGGTCAGCGGGGCCGGAACACCGTGACGGAGGTGACTTCGCCGCCGGTCACGGCGCAGTGCAGGACGGCGCCGGGAACGGGGTCGTCCCCGAAGCACGAGACCAGCACCCGGTCGGGTCCGGTCGCCTGGACCTCGGTGCGCGGGAACTCCCGGAGCACCTCGGTGACCTCGGCGTCCGGTTCCGCGAGGTACGCCAGCACCACTTCGCGCGGCGACGGCGGGGGCGGGATCGGGAGGCCCTGGCCTTCGAAGAGCCGGTTCAGCTGGTCGGCCGCCGAAACCGCGCGCGGGAAGCCCGCGAACGCCGCCGTCTGGACCACGACTTCGCAGACCTCGGCCGGTGCCAGGCCCGAGGCCAGGCCCGTCCGGAGGTGGACGCTCAGCGGCGGGCCCACCATCCCCGCCGCGACGATCGCGGCCAGGGTGGCGGCTTCCCGCGTCCGGCTGTCCAGTGCCGGACGCTCGTGGAGGTGGCCGTAGACCGTGCCGACCGCCAGCTCGCCCAGCGCCGGGACGGTGGCGAACAACGCGTCGAGCCGCTTCTCGCCGCCCTCGACCAGCTCGGCGAAGTTCTCCCGGCCACGGGCGTGCAGCTGGTCCATCGGCTCGGTCATCGCGATCCCCTCTCAGCAGCTGCAGTCACAACAGGAGCAACAGTCGCAACAGCTACCACAGTCGCCGCATCCGTCGCAGGTGCTCACCGGTTTTCCGCTCCATGGTCCGGGAAAGGGATCGCGGCAGCAGAACTGGCACGTACAGCACATGTAGGGCGCGATCGCGCAGCCGAGGAAGAAGTTGCGCTTCTTCGGCGGGACGGCGAACTTCGGGTACCAGAGGCCGCCGCCCTTGCCGTCGAACGAATCCGGCGCACCGGAGTGACGAGGCCCGCCGGGATCGTCGGGACCCCCGGGTCCGCCAGGCCCTCGGCCTCCGGGACCACCAGGGCCCCGGCCCCCGGGGCCACCCGGACCGGGCGCACCAGGCGGCGGAACCGGCCCCGGCGGCGGGAAACCCCGCTGTGCGCCGGAACCCGGAGGTCCTTGGTGCGGGTGCTGCTGAGGGGCCGGTCCCCGGCCGATCCAGCCCGGCGGCGGCTGCTGAGGGTGCTGCGGCGGCGTCGGTCCAGGCCCGATCCACCCGGGCGGCGGCTGCTGCCCGGCGAGGCCGCCCGGCCAGTGGTCGCCGTCGGCCGAGCCGCTTCCGATCGCCGGACCGGCGCCGGGGACCGAGCCGTGCCCGTGCGCCGAGCCGTGCCCGAACGCGCGCCGCACCGCCTGCCGCAGCTCGTGGACCAGCAACGCGTGCACCAGCGCCGCATCCGCGAACTCGGCTTCCCGCAGCGCGAGCTCGACGCCCAGCACGGCGTCGTCGCACAACCGCCGTGCCTCATCGAACGAAGTTCCCGTGGCCCGCAACGGATTCCAGGCGCCGACGGCCGCGTCGGCCGCGTGGTCCTCGACCGCGTCCAGCAGGTGGGCGACCCGCCCGAACAGCCGGCCCGCCTCCGCCAGCGGGGCCACGTTCCCCGGCCGCCCGGCCAGCTCCGCGGTCCGGGCGAACGCCGCGGCCGTGGCCAGTTCGGCGGGCTCGGTCGCCAGCAGCGCCGAGTCACCGAGCCGCACCGAACGCTCCAGGAAAGCCTGCCGCTCGACGGCTTCGGTGAGCACTGAAGTGTCGAACCCCACCCGGCCACCGGTGCTGCTGCCCTGCTCCGCCCACCGCGCCGCGACCCGGCGGGCGGCGAAAGCCACCGAGCGCCTGCCGAAAGCACCGTCACGATCCTCGACGTGGTCGCCGACCTTCGCCGCGGCCAGCACCAGCGACACCGCGGCGGCGAGCTGGGCGCCTTCGCCCCGCGCCACCGACGCCGCGCGCATCCCCCGCAGCGGGCACGGGCCGGCGTCCCGCCGCTGGTCCGCGCGCGGCGTCTGCGCTTCGACCAGCGCGGAGATGATCAGCCCGTCGTAGTTGGTGACGACGCGGGCGAGCTGGCCGTGTTCGTCGCGCAGCGTGAGGCAGAGCCCGCACAGGTGCGCGAGCCAGTCCGCGTGCAGGCGGCCGGACAAGCGGTGCCGGCACGGCCTGATGATCCCGAACATCCCCAGTTCCCCTCGGCTTCCGGAAAGGTCGGCGCACCTTAGCCCGAACGTGTGGCACGCGTGGCAGGTGTGTGCGATTCGTGACCGGGTTCCGCGGCGGGCCCGGCAGGATGGGCGGCATGGCCGCACTGCACCCGCCGAAGGTCGAGATCTTCGACCCCGCCGCGCGCGCGAACATCGACCCGAAGGGCATTCTCCGCGCGGTCGAGGAGTTCCGCGAAGAACCGTTCGGCCTGTACCTCGCCCGCCCGACGCCGGGCCGCGCCCAGTTCCACTACCTCGAGTCGTGGCTGCTGCCCGGGCTCGGCCTGCGGCTGACCGACTTCTGGTTCACCCCCGGCCACGAACGCGACCAGGACTTCTACCTCGACGTCGTCCGGGTCCGCCGCGACGGCCCGCGCTGGGTCGCCACCGATCTCTACGTCGACCTGGTGCTCAAGGACAAGCTGTCGCTGCGGGTGATCGACACCGACGAGCTCCTCGCGGCCGTCGCCGCCGGCCTGCTCTCCGCCGAGGACGCCGAGGACGCGCTGAAGACCACCTACGCCGCGGTGGAGGGGCTGGCGGCGCACGGCTACGACCTCGCCGCCTGGCTGTCCACGAAGGACATCTCGCTGACCTGGCGCCGGCACCCCTAGGGGGCGCCGCATCCTCCGAACGGTGGACCCGGTCCGGACCGTTTTGATGACGCGCCGGACCGGGCCGCCGCGGGATTCTCGATCTGTCGGAAACGGATCGAGAGGGGGACGGCGGCATGCCGGTCATCGAGGTCGAGCACCTCCACAAGCGGTACGGGGACAAGGTCGCGGTCGAAGACGTGTCGTTCGACGTCGAGCGCGGCGAGATCTTCGGCATCCTGGGCCCGAACGGCGCGGGCAAGACCACGACCGTCGAGTGCCTGGAGGGGCTCCGGACGCCCGACGGCGGGCGGCTGTCGGTGCTCGGGCTCGACCCGCGCCGCGACCGCGCCGAGCTGCGCCAGCGCGTCGGGGTGCAGCTCCAGGAGGGCAGGCTGCAGGACAAGCTGCGGGTCGGTGAGCTGCTCGACCTCTACGCCGCCTTCTACCGCACGCCCGCCGACCCGGAGCGGCTGCTGGCCACGCTCGGGCTCACCGAGCAGCGCGGCACCGCCTACAGGAAGCTCTCCGGCGGGCAGCAGCAGCGGTTGTCCATCGCGCTCGCGCTGATCGGCAGCCCCGAGGTCGCGGTGCTCGACGAGCTCACCACCGGCCTCGACCCGCAGGCCCGCCGCGACACGTGGGACCTGATCGAGGCCGTGCGCGCCCAGGGCGTGACGATCCTGCTGGTCACGCACTTCATGGCGGAGGCGGAACGGCTCTGCGACCGGATCGCCGTGATCGACTCGGGCCGCGTGGTCGCCGTCGACACGCCGGCCGGGCTGATCGCCGGGGTGACCGACGAGCAGGTCGTGCGGTTCCGGCCGTCGGCCCCGCTCGAACCCGGCGCGCTCGAGGCGCTGCCCGAGGTGCGCCGGGTCGAGCGGCAGGGCACGCAGCTCGTCGTCAGCGGCCGCGGCAACGTGCTCCACGCGGTGACGTCGCTGCTGGCCCGCCTGGGCGTGATCGCCGGTGACCTGCGCGTCGAGCAGGCCGGCCTCGACGACGCGTTCGTGGCACTGACCGGTCACCGGCCGGAATGAGGGGGAAACCATGACCGTCCTGACCAAGCTGACCGCCGCCGAGACGAAGGTGTTCCTGCGCGACCCGGGCGGCCCGGTCGCCGTCGCCGGCATTCCGCTCGCGCTGCTGCTGGTCTTCGGGCTGTTGCCCGACGCGAACCAGCCGGACCCGAAGTACGGCGGGCACAGCGCGCTGGCCACGGTGATCGCGCCGATGGCCGTGACGATCCTGCTGGCCATGCTCGCGCTGACGCAGTTCCCGAACGTGCTGGGCACCTACCGCGAAAAAGGCCTGCTGAAACGGCTGTCCGCGAGCCCGGTGCCGCCGAGCCGGCTGCTCGCCGCGCAGCTGCTGGTCAACCTGGGCGCCGCGGTCGTCGTGGTCCTGCTCATCGTGGGGGTGGGGAGGCTCGCGCTCGGCATCGCCCTGCCGGGGAACCCGGCCGGGTTCCTGCTCTCGATCGTGCTCGGCGCGCTCGCGCTGTTCTCGATGGGGCTGCTGGTGGCGGCGCTCGCACCGACCGGCCGCGCGGCGGGCGGCATCGGGGCCGCGCTGTTCTTCCCGATGCTGGCGCTCGGCGGGGTGTGGGTGCCCAAGGAGCAGCTGCCGGTGGTCCTGCAGCACGTCGCCGACGTCCTGCCGCTCGGGGCGACGCTCAACGCGCTGCGCGCCACCTGGGCCGGGGACGCCCCGGAAGCGCTGCAGCTCGGCGCGATGGCCGCCTTCGCCGTCGTCTGCACCACGATCGCTGCGCGGGTGTTCCGATGGGAGTGACGACCGCGCCCGCACCGGCCCGGGTCCGGCCGGTCGCGCCCGTCGCCACGCGCCCGGTGGCCGTCGTGGCCGCGCTGATGGCGATCCCGCTGCTGCTGACCGCGAACCGGTACGGCTACTTCGGCGACGAGCTCTACTTCCTGGCCGCCGGACGGCACCTGGCCTGGGGGTACGTCGACCAGCCGCCGCTGCTTCCGTTGCTGGCCAGGACGATGGACGCACTCGGGCACTCGCCGTTCGTGCTGCGGATCCCGGCGATGCTCGCGATGGTCGCCGCCGTGGTCCTGACCGCGTTGATCGCCCGCGAACTGGGCGGCGGGGCGAAGGCGCAGACGCTGGCCGCCGCGACCTTCGCCGTGTCGTCGCTGTGCCTGGCGGGCGGGCACTACCTGGCGACGTCCACAGTGGACCCGTTCCTGTGGACACTGGTGCTGTGGCTGCTGGTCCGCTGGCTGCGCACCCGCGCCGACGGGCTGCTCGTCTGGGCCGGGGTGGTGACGGCGGTCGCGCTGTACACGAAGTTCCTCATCGGCGGCTTCTGGCTCGCCGCCGGGATCGCGCTCCTCGCCTGCGGGCCGCGCGAACTGCTGCGACGGCCGGCGTTGTGGGCCGGCGCCGCGATCGCCGTGGTCGCGCTGGTGCCGACGCTCGTCTGGCAGGCCACGCACGGCTGGCCACAGCTGGGCATGGGCGCGGCGATCTCGCGGGAGGTCGGCGACACCTGGGGCGGACGGCTCACGTTCGTGCCGGCGGCGCTGCTCACCGCCGGGCTCCCGGTCGGTGCCGTGCTGCTGGCGTACGGCTTGTGGCGGGTGCTGCGCGACCGGGAGCTGCGCTTCCTCGGCTGGACGACGCTGCTGCTGACCGTCGCGTTCGTGGCGGCGAACGGCCGGTTCTACTACCTCGCCGGGATGTACCCGGTGTGCTGGGCGATGGCCGCGGTGGCGCTCGAGCGCCGGGAGCCGTCCCGCTGGTGGCGGTGGCTGGCGACCTGGCCGTGCTACGTGCTGGCTGTGCTGTTCGTGCTGCCGGTCGCGCTGCCGGTCTGGCCGCGCGCGTGGCTGACCGAGCACCCGTCCCTGCCGTCGCCGGTGTTCGCCCTCGCCGAGATCGGCTGGCCGGAGGGCACCCACTCGGTCTCCGACGCGTTCGCGAGGCTGCCCGGCCGGGAGCACACGGCGGTGGTGACCGAGATGTACTGGGAAGCCAGTGCGCTCGACCGGTACGGCCGCGACCTCGGCCTGCCGGAACCGGCCAGCGGCAACCGCGGGTACGCGACGCTGGTCGTGCCTCCCGAAGAAGCGACCGACGTGCTGTTCGTGGGCGCCGACCCGCGGCCGCTGCTCGGGCACTTCAGCGACCTGCGGCCGATCGGGAAGGTGGACACCGGAAGCGCGAAGCCGAGCTACTTCGACGGCGTTCCGCTGTGGCTGGCGACGGGCCGGACCGAGCCGTGGTCCGCGCTGTGGCCGAAGCTGGTGAACACCCACACGTGAGCCACGTCCCCGGCGTCAACGGCCGCGCGGTGACGCCGGGGCGGGCGACGTAGGGTGCGGAAAGGACCGGGCGCCGACGAGGACAGGAGCAAGATGGACGCCGTAGTCACGGCACCCGACCAGGCGAAGGCCGCGCTCGCGCCGTTCGCCCGGCTGCCGGTCGCCCTGCTCGCGGCGGGGACGGCCACGGCCCTGCTGCTCACCGCCGGCCGCTACGGCTACTTCGGCGACGAGCTGTACTTCCTCGCCGCCGGCAGGCACCTGGCCTGGGGCTACGCCGACCAGCCGCCGCTCGTGCCCGCCCTCGCGTGGGCGATGGACACCCTCGCCCCGGGCTCGCTGGTGGTGTTCCGGCTGCCGGCGATCGCCGCGACCGCGGCCGGGGTCGTCGTCACCGCCTTGATCGCGCGGGAGCTCGGCGGGCACCGGAAAGCGCAGGCCCGCGCTGCCGCGGCGTACGCGATCTGCGGGCAGTTCGTCGGCAGCGGCCACTACCTGGCGACGTCGACGATCGACCCGCTGCTGTGGACGCTCGTGCTGTGGCTGGTGGTCCGCTGGATCCGCACCCGCGACGACACCCTGCTGGTCTGGCTCGGTGTCGTGACGGCGGTGGCGCTCAACGACAAGCTGCTCATCGCCGCGTTCTGGGTGGTGGCCGGGCCCGCGGTGCTCGTCTTCGGGCCGCGGGACCTGCTGCGCCGCCCCAAGCTGTGGCTCGGCGCGCTGATCGCCGCCGGCTCGCTGGTGCCCACGCTCCTGTGGCAGCGGGCGAACGGCTGGCCGCAGCTCGGCATGGGGGACGCGGTCGGCGCCGAGGTCGACGCGGCGGGCGGCCGCGAAAGCTTCGTCCCGAACCTCCTGGCCGGCGCCGGCTGGGTGATCGGCGCACTCGGCGTGCTCTACGGCGTCGCGGTGCTGCTCGGGAGCCGGCAGCTGCGGCCGTACCGGTTCCTCGGGTGGACGGCGCTGGGCGTCGTCGCGGTCTTCCTCGTGGCCAACGGCCGGTACTACTACGCGGCCGGGATGTTCGGCGTGTTGTGGGCGGCGGCCGCCGTGCACCTCGAGGCCCGTACTCCCTCGCTGTGGTGGCGGTGGGTGCCGACCTGGCCGGTGTTCGCGCTGTCCGCGCTGTTCAGCCTGCCGTTCACGCTGCCGGTCTGGCCGGCGCACTGGCTCGTCGACCACCCGGAGGCGCCGCGGCCCGCCTACGCGGCCGAGGAGATCGGCTGGCCGGACCTCGCCGACGACGTCGCCGCGCTGTACCGGACCGCGCCGCCGGGAACGGCCGTCGTCACCGGCGGCTACTGGCAGGCGGGCGCACTGGACCGGTACGGGCCCGAGCGCGGCCTACCCGAGGCATACAGCCCCAGCCGGGGTTTCTGGTACTTCGGGCGGCCGGCCGAGAACACCGGCAACG
>Ga0070668_100001003_pt1 | contig 19779 bp, 16 predicted proteins | sample KBSS43metaG_FD_64661 | JGI IMG/M metagenome (GOLD analysis project Ga0070668, IMG submission 64661) | Switchgrass rhizosphere microbial communities from Kellogg Biological Station, Michigan, USA - KBS S4-3 metaG | ecosystem: Host-associated > Plants > Roots > Rhizosphere > Soil ... | reverse complement strand
GCCACCACCCCAGTCGCCGCCGCCGCTGTCGCCGCCACCCCAGCTGTCGCCGCCCCAGCCGCCGCCGTCTTGGCCTTGATCGCCCCAACCGCCGCCGTCGCCCTGGCCCTGGTCGCCACCGCCGTCGAGCTGACCCTGCTCGAAGCCCTGTTGGAAACCATCGCCGTAGCCGTTCTCGAAACCCTGCGCGTCGTAGTTCACGCCGCTCATGCCCGAGAACATCGCGTCGAACAGCAGCACCGACCCGATACCCCACGCGCCCGCGACCAACGCCGGCTTCCACCACGGCTCCGAGTACCAACCCGCAGGCACCGGCCGTCCGGCGACGCGGCCGCCGGGGTAGTAGTTGGGGGTGCGCTGCGACGGGGTGGGTGACGCCTCGATCTCCTTGCCCTCGAACTCGATTCGACGATCCTCGGTGACGGTGCCGGCCGTGCGCTGCCCGGTCAACGACTCGAGCTCGGGACCCGGATCCATGCCCATCGCCACCCGTGCGGCGCGCGCGTAGTACAGCCCCTCGACGGCACTCTCCTTGGCGAGCTGCGCCTGCCGCACAGTGGTGGCTTGCTCGATCTGCGAGCCCGCGGCGGTGTAGCGCTCGGAGGCGTCGGCAAGCGCCTGCCTGGACGCGTCGTCGGTGCCGGTGAGGTTGAACACCTGCCCGCCGAGCCGCTCGATGGTGCGGCGCGCGTCGGCCTTGGCGTCGGCGAGGGACGCGGCGGTGCGCCGGCCGGACGCCTTCTGCGTGCTGTAGACGAGGAACGCGATGGCGGCGACGACCACGAGGATGAGGACGACCAGAGTGCCTGACATGGCGTCCAGCGTACCGACGGGAAACGTCCAAGATCGAAAGCGAAGGTTTCCGCACTAACTTCGTTGCCAAGACCGGTGCACCTGCCGCGACACCGTGTCCGGATCGGGGGTCGGCGCGTCGAGGAGCCGCTCCAGGACGGGGTCGGGCCGCAGTGCCAGCGTGTTGCGAAGGTGCCAGGCCACGTCGCCTTCATCGCCCTTGTCGGGTTGGGTGAAGTACTCGGTTTGCGCAGCGCCACGCTTGAACCGTTCGGGTGCGTTGCCCTGCACCGCGATGTCGCGCACGCCCGGGCCGAACAACGGTGCCAGCGCACCGCCGAACCAGTCGCCGCGCAGGCCACCGCGAGTCACCGGAAACCACATGTTCGTCCAGCGCGTGACCGCGAAGGGCGACAGTGACCCGAGCACCTCGCGCACGCCGCCCTGGGTCCAGCCGTAGGCCACACCAGAGTGGTCCGTGGCATCGACGGGCAGTGCTTCGGACCGTGGCGGGCACTCGACCGCACCCCCGCGACGCGCCAACGCGTCGAACAGTTCGCGTCGAGGGTCGGACTTGGCGAGCCCGCTGGCGATTGGGGGTCGGGTGACCAACACGTCGGCCAAGGCCATCGGGGTGCCGACGGTGATGAAATCGGTTATCCGCCACGGGTTTCCCTGCAATCGGAGGTCCTGCCACAGCGCGAACTGAGCGGCCTGGAAGTCGTCGAGTGCTCCGCCGCCGTTCGCGTCGGCGAGCAGCCGATCGGCGCACGCTTCGAGCGCATCCAGGGACTTGAGCTCGATCGGAACGGGCGTCGCCGCATCGGCAGGCGGTCCGGCATGCAGCTCGTGTGTCTCCGCCCACAGCGACGTCAGCGCGTCGTAGGCGATGTAGCCGCCGACGCCGTGTGCTACGACGACCACGCGTGAGTACCAGCCCTGTTGCAGCGTGTACAGCAGGTCGACCAGGCCCTCGCGAATCGCCCTGCGCGCGGAGTACGAGTCCGGCAATGGGTCCAGGTAGCGGGCGACGTCGACGAATCCCGTCGTGATGAAGCTTCGCCTCAACGCCGTTGCCACGAAGCGGAACACGCCGAGCCCGATGGCCAGCACGACCACGCTGCTGACCAAGCCGACCAGCCACGCCGGAACACCGGTGCTCAGGAAGTACCAACCGATCGCCAGGACACAGATCGCCAGCAGGATCGGGGCCAGGATCACCGTCCACACCAGGCGCCAGATTCCGAACAGCGGATCGGGGACGTTGCGGGGCCGCCGAAGGAACAGTCGCAGCGCCGCCGGCATCAGACCGGCGTGGCGGTTCCCGGTCACGTGGAACGACCAGTGGTACTCGAACACCTCGGCTTCGGTCTGGCCGTCCAATCCGGGGGAGACGTAGCGCCGGGCCTCGTAGGAGTCGGTCAGCTCCGCGGGTCGGGCGTAATACGGGCGGCGCGGATCGAGTGCCGTCTTCGCGAACGCGTCGAGGTTCTCGAGCGGGCGTCGCTCGAACAATCCATGCACGAACACCACTGCGGTGCGGGCCTCGTTCACCGGACGATCGTCCGCCACCATGTCGCTCCTCGCCTGCGCTCGTGCTCCGCATGAGTCTGCGGGTCGACGGTGTCGGGAAGCGGCCGGTTGTCCAAATCGTGATGAGTCGCTGGCTCAGATTGGCTGGCAGATTACTGCGCGTTCCGGTTGCGAGAGTGCGCGCGGGGGGCGACGGTATCCCGATGACAGTCGCCGAGCCCACCACCGACGGTTCCTACCGCGACAAGATCGTCGCGGTAGAACCCGGCGGCAATGAGTTCATCGCCGAGGCCGACCGGCATGGCAAGCCACACCAGTTGTTCTGGACGTGGACGTCGCCGAACCTCGAGTTCGCGACGATCTTCGTCGGGATGCTCGCGATCCTGCTGTTCCAGCAGACCTTCTGGCAGGCCGTTGCCGGCATCTTCATCGGGACTGGGCTCGGCGCGATCGCGCACTACTTCCTCTCCGCACGTGGGCCGCTACACGGCGTGCCGCAGATGGTGCTGGGCCGGATGGCCTTCGGCTTCAAGGGCAACGCGGTGCCCGCGGTGCTGATGTCGGTGACTGCGGGCGTCGGGTGGTTCGCCACCAACAGCGTCAGCGGTGCCTTCGCGTTGAGCACGCTGTTCGGCTTCGGGCCGCTGCTGGGCCTGGTCATCATCGTGCTGCTGCAGACCGGGTTCGCGTTCTTCGGACACAACCTGGTGCAGGCCTTCGAGCGGTGGTCGTTCCCGGTGCTGGCAGTCATCTTCGGCGTCGCCTCGGTGGCGATCTTCATGCACGCGGACTTCTCGTCGTCCTCGGCGGCCCAGGGTGGCGGGGGACTGGGCGGGTTCCTGCTCACCGTTGGCGCCTCGTTCGGATACGCGGCGGGGTGGACTCCGTACGCGGCCGACTACACCCGCTACCTGCCGTCGACGGTGTCGACCGCGCGGACGGGCCTGTTCGCGTCGGCCGGGCTGTTCCTTTCGTGCTTCGTGCTCGAGGTGGTCGGGGCGGCGGCTGTGACGACGGGCGAAGCGTCGCTGGCCGACCCGACGGGTTCGTTCACTTCCGAACTGGCGTCGCCGCTGGCCAAGGCCACGCTATTGGCCATCGCGATCGGCGCAATCGCCGCCAACTCGATCAACATCTATTCCGGCGCAATGGCTTTCGTCACCATCGGGATCAAGCTGCCCGCTCACGTGGCCCGGGCACTGGTGACGGTGTTCTTCGGCGTCGCGGGCTTCCTGATCGCCTGGTGGGCTCTTCCGGACGCCGCCCACAGCTACGAGGCCTTCCTGCTGATCATCGCGTACTGGATCGGACCCTGGCTGGGTGTCGTGTTCGCCGACCAGTACCTGCGGCGCGGGCAGAAGATCGCCGGCTTCCTGTACGACCGGTCCTACGCCAACTGGAACGGGTTGCTGTCCTTCATGTTCGGCCTGGTGGTGTCGGTGCTGCTCTTCTGCAATCAGGAGTACTTCCAGGGCTACCTGGTCAAGGCCGTCCCGCAACTCGGCGACATCACCTTCTTCATCGGGTTCGTCTTGGCCGGTGGCGGCTACCTGCTGCTGTGCCGGTCGAAGATCGCCGCCGAGCGCTTGAAGGCATGACGCCGCAGGACATGCTCGACGTCGCCGTCGCCGAGGCCCGAAAGGGACTGGCGGAGGGCGGCATTCCGATCGGTGCGGCGCTGTTCTCGTCCGAGGGAACCCTCTTGGGTAGCGGACACAACCGTCGCGTCCAACAGGACGATCCATCGGTACACGCCGAGACCGACGCGTTTCGAGCGGCGGGCAGGCAACGCAACTACCTTTCCACGGTGATGGTGACGACGCTGTCCCCGTGTTGGTATTGCAGCGGGCTGGTGCGGCAGTTCAACATCGGCGCCGTGGTGATCGGCGAGGCCTCCACGTTCTACGGTGGCCACGACTGGCTGGCCGAGCACGGGGTGAAGGTCACGGTGCTCGACGACGAACGTTGCGTGACGTTGATGAACGACTTCATCGCGGCGAATCCGGAGCTCTGGGCGGAGGACATTGGCGAATGAATACAATTGCGACGGTAGACCTTTCGCGCTGGCGGTCCGGCGGGGCCGACGCCGACGCGGTGGCCGCCGACGTCGACGAGGGGCTGCAGCGGGCGGGCTTCATCCTGGTCACCGGGCACGGCGTCGATCCGCAATTGGCGGCGTCGGTGCGGGCCGCGAGCCGGGAGTTCTTCGCCCTGCCCGAGGGCGTGAAGCGGCGCTACAGCGTGTCCGTCGGTGGACACGGTTGGATCGCGCCAGGCGCCGAGGCCAATGCGTACGCCGAGGGCACCGAGACGCCGCCCGACCTCAAGGAGAGCTACAGCCTGGGTGCGGAGACCGCGTCCGGCGATCCGGAGGTCGACCGAATCTGGTTCGCCCCCAACGTCTGGCCCGACGAGGTGCCGTCGCTGCAGCGACTGGTTGCGGAGTACACCGCGGAGATGCGCCGGGTCTCCGACGAACTGCTGGCGCTGTTTTCGCACGCCTTGCGCCTGCCCGTCAACCCATGGGCGATGCTCGCCGAGGTGCCGACCTGGACGATGAACATCAACCACTACCCGCCCGTCAGCGTCGTCGGCGAACCCGAGCCTGGCCAGTTCCGCATTGGCCCGCACACCGACTTCGGGACCGTCACCGTGCTCGATCGCGAGCCGGGCGCCGGCGGCCTGCAGGTGTACTCGGAGGCGGGGGGTTGGGCCGACGCGCCGTACGACCCGGAAGCGTTGACGGTCAACATCGGTGACCTGCTCGAGTATTGGAGCGGCCGACGCTGGCCGTCGGGGCGCCACCGCGTGCTGCCTCCGCAGCCGCACGCGCCGGAAGAGGACCTGGTCTCGCTCATCTACTTCTACGAGGCCAACCACGATGCCGTCGTCACGCCGTTGGAGCCGCCGATCGGGACGGTGTCGGGCCTTGGGCAGGTGACGTCGTCAGCGTTCATCAAGGAGCGCCTGGACGCCATCACCGTGGGCTAGCCGCGCGTCGGTCCCGTGATTTGAGAATCCACCTACTCACGAGCAGTGTGAGATTGCGCCGAGTCGAGTAGGGCACTACTCAACCCCAGCGTGAATTCGCGATATACCGTTCCGTTGCGTCGTACATTTGCGGCTAGGGGAGGCGGGTATGGCAAGGGTTTTCATCAGTCATGCCGGTGCCGACACACCTTGGGCCGAGCGAGTTCACTTGTGGCTGAAGGGCGACGGGCACGACGCGTTTCTGGACCGCGACGTCGATGATGGGGTGCTCCCCGGCGAAGAGTGGGAAGTCCGGCTTTACAAGGAGTTGCGACAGGCCGACGCCGTCGTGTGCATCGTGACGGATTCCTATCTCAACTCGGTGTGGTGCGCCGCTGAGATCGGTGCGGCACGCGCGCTGGGCACCGAACTTTTGCCGGTCAGCTTCTCCCAGACTGGCCAGATACACCCCCTGCTCAAACCCATCCACTTCGTGGATGCTGCCCGCGACGAATCGGACGCACGCGATAAGTTGCGGGCGCGGCTGACTGCGATCGCCGGAGGCGGTGGATGGGGTTGGCCCGACGACAAGTCGCCCTATCCAGGGTTGCGTTCATTCGAGCGCGGCGAACACAGAGTCTTCTTCGGTCGAACTCGAGAAATCACTCGAATGGCCGAACGACTTCGCTCGCCGGACAGGGCAGCACCTGCGCTCCTGACCGTGGTCGGCCCGTCGGGATGCGGAAAGTCGTCGCTGGTTCGTGCGGGGGTCCTTCCCCGTATCGCGAGCGAAGACTATTGGCTGCAGATTCCACCGATCGTGCCTGGAACCGATCCTCTGGGTGCCCTGCTACGTGCCATTGCAACAGCGACACGCGGACGGAAGATGGAGTTCGGCGTGTCATCGCTGCGAAGCCGACTCGCCCGCGACGGCCTCGTCGGCGTCGCCACTGATCTGCTCATTGCCGCCGGTTCCGACAGTCAGTGCAAATTGCTGATCGTGATCGACCAACTCGAGGAACTGCTGACTCTGACGGAGCCGGCGCACCGCGCTCAATTCGTCGCGACGCTCGGTCCGGCCCTCGGTGGGCCGGTCCAGGTCCTCGCGACGCTACGCCCGGAATTCCTCGACCCGCTTGCCAAGGATCCGGCACTTTCCAAACTGCAGCGGCGCATCCAAGAGATCCGTCCGCTTGACGCCGAGTCCTTGCGCTCGGTCATCGAAGAGCCGGCGAAGGTCGCAGGCATCAGCTTCGAAGAAGACCTAATCGCCCGCCTGGTGACCGATACCGGCGGCGGCGACGCACTTCCCCTGCTGGCTTTCACACTCGAGCAACTCGCGCACGGCGTCGAGCGCGGGGGCGTCTTGACGCACCAGCGATACGAAGCTGTCGGGGGCGTCCAAGGCGCGCTTGAGCGTCAAGCAGATGCCGCGCATGCGGAAGCGTGCAGAAAGACCGCGGTGACGCACGATCAAGTGATCTCCGAGTTGCTGGACCTGGTCACGATCGATGATCACGGCAGGCCTACGAAGCGTCGCGCTGTGTTGGATGAATTCTCTGGCAAGGTGCGCGAGGAGCTCCAGCCATTCATCGACCGCAGGCTGCTGTCCACCGAGGGCGAAGGCGACCGGACGCTGGTGGCGGTCGCGCACGACGCGTTTCTGGTGAACTGGGAGCCGCTCCGGGCCGAGATCGACGCGAAGGCTGGCGCGCTACGCGCGCGACGTGTGGTGGAAAGCTCGGCGAACGACTGGGTTGCCGGCGGACGCGACAAGAGCGCGCTGCTGCAGGGGCGGCAGCTCACGAAGACAACCCTCGACATCGGCGCAGACCTGAAGCCACCAGCCGACGGCGACGGCCCCTCGGATCGCAAGACGCACCGAGCTCTTTCGAAATGGCTGCCGTGCCACCGTCAACTGGTGACACGTGTCGACCTCAACGACGTGGGCCGCGAGTTCCTCGAAACGAGCATTCGTACGTACCGCGCCCGTCGACGCATTCGGATCCTCGAAGTGGTCGGCGTCATCGTCGTCCTCGCTGGCACGACCATCTTCGCGGGGTTGGAACTCGCGATAATCCGGGAAGCCAATGCGCGAGCACATGAGCGGCTTCGGGAGTCGACCGCACTGCGGCTGGTATCTGAGGGCCAAGCGATGCTCGCCAACGTGCATGAGGGCGGCGACGCGCGTGCGATCGCTCAGATCCTCACGGCCCGAAAGATCGCGGCCAAACCGGACGAAGGCGCGATCCTCAGCGCATTGCAGTCGACTGTCGACCAACTGAAGATCATCGACGCCGGCACCGAAATTGCGCAGATCGCAGTCTCCCCCGATGGTCGTTCAATCGTCTCGTCGGAGAGCGGTGGCGTTGTCCTCCGGGATATCCGCAGTGGCCTTGTAACGGCGACCCTTCCCGCCTTAGCAGTTAGCGCCGATGGCACTCGTGCTGTCGCGTACTCCGATGACACCCTCCAGGTCGTCGACACTCAGACTCGGCGGTCCCAGGGCCCCGTCGTAGCCTTACCGAAAGGCGGCACTCTTGTGCGGTGGGTCTTCAGCCCTGACCTGCGCAAGGTCGCCTTTACCCGAGTTCCCAACTTCGTGTACGTGTGGGACATCGCGAGCGGCAAAGTGACCTCAATTACGTCCGAAGCCGATGTATCCGACATCGCATTCACCGCGGACGGGGCGCGCGTGGTATCGAGCGGCTATGACGGGACGGTCCGTTTTTGGGACGCCCAGTCCGGTATTCAACTCTCGCAACCCTTTTCATTACAGGACACATTTATTTCCGACATCGCAGTGTCCGCGGACGGTCGGCTCATTGCCGGCGGTCGTGGCAACACCGTGCGCGTGTGGGATCACAAGTCCGGACAGCTACTCGGGCAGTCGTTGCCGGAGCCGGCAGGTCCGCTAGCCTTCGTGATATCGATCGCCGTGAGCCCCGACGGCGACCGGATCGTTTCAGCGAGCACCGATGACACGATCCGACAGTGGGACGCGAAAACTGCAGCCCCAATCGGCGACCCGATGGTCGGACATGGCGACGATGTGTCTGCTGTTGCATTCAGTGCCGACGGCGCGCTGATCATCTCTGGCGGCAGCGACAAGACCATCCGTGTTTGGGACGCTAATCCAAAAAACACGATGGCCAACTTCATTGGAGACGAGAAGAATCCACCGGAACACGTCGCCATTAGCGCTGACGGTCGACGCATCGTTTCGAGTAGCTTCAAGCAGATCGAAGTGTTGGATGCAGAGACGTTCGAGCCTGTGCTTCCTCCACTGATTGGACCGACGTGGGACTTCGCATTGAGCCGCGACGGGACTCGAATCGTGTCGCTGAGCGCAGACACCGTGACCGTCTGGGACGCGAACACGGGGGCACGGTTGACACAATGGAATTCGGGACAGAAGTTCGACCCGCCCTTTGGCTGGGTGGCGCTCAGCCCTGACGGTCAGAAGGTCGCGACGTTCGGCGGTACCGTCGACAATCCTGGTCTGCACCAGAAGACTGACATGAGCATTGCAGTGTGGGACGCGAACTCTGGCGCATCGATCGTGCCGCCCGAGCACATGACCTGGGTTTCAAGCGCTGTGTTCAGCCCGGACTCGCAGCAGCTCGCCTACAACAAAGACCAGGGTGTGGCGATCATCGACGTAACGTCGGGCCAAAGGATTAGGCAGTTCCCCTTCCTGCAGGCTATGAGTGTCGACTACAAGGCCGACGGCAGACAGATCCTGGCCGCGGGCGACAAAACTATCCGACTGCTCGACCCGCATTCGGATCAGGTACAGGCCACCATGACCGACCCGCGCGGTCAGTTATTCGTGGCAGAATTCAGCAAAGACGGCAGATACATCATATCGGGATCTGGCGACAATATTCGTGTCTGGGACGCCGAAACTCACGCGCCAATCGGCGACTTCAAAGGGGGGCGCACGATGGTGGGTGACCTCGGAATGTCCGACGACAACCAACGCATCGTGGCGACCAATCTTCCGGGGGCCGGTGTGTGGCCCGGCCCGGCGAAGTGGCCAGACTTACTGTGCAACAGGTTGATTCACAACATGAGTGACAAGCAATGGAACGAATGGGTGGAACCCGACATTCCATACGAGTTGGCGTGCCAGGATCTTCCCAAGGCTGGCTAAGCTGCCGTACGAGTTGGCCCGGCGTCGAGGGATCGGCTACCGGAATGCGCGTCGGCTCTTCAAACTCGACGGATCTTCCTAACCGTCCCTCCGAAGGATCGACGTCCACGCGACACCACTACCGGCAACCGACGAGGACGTTTGGGCAGCGAATGCGCAGGCAGGCGCGATGTTGGCAATTTATGCTTGAGCCAGACAGTGCCAACATGAGGAGGCTGTCGTGTCGGTGACACAGATCGACCTCGATGACGAAGCGCTGGCCGAGGTCATGCGGATCGCCGGGGTGCACACCAAGAAGGAAGCCGTGAATCTCGCGATGCGCGATTACGTCGAGCGGTTCCGACGCATCGAAGCACTGGCCCGGTCCCGTGAGCAGTCGAAGGGCTGGGACTACGAGGGGTGGCTCGCGGCCCGCGCCGACGAGAAGGCCGTCGGTCCTTGATCTACTTTTAGGTGGATTCGTCGGCAGTCCGGCGGCTCCAACGACATCCGGAACTCACCGAGGCCTGGAACTACTCACTTCTCAGCTGGGCCGTCGGGTCGTGCGAACCACAACGAGCCGAATTCCGTCGATCGGCGCGGAATGCGGACCAGTTCGATCAGATGAACCAGGCGTTTCGTGACCTCTACCCCGACGTGCCGGTGCCGAAATCCGTGTGGCGATGGATCGATTCGGCGCAGCACCGGCTCGCCGGTGCGGCTGCGGTGCGTGCGCTTTCGGTGGTCGATCTGTTGATCTGCGGCACCGCAGTCGCAAGGGGCCTAGCCATCCTTCATGACGACGCTGACTACGAACTCGCAGCGCGTCACCTTCCCGACGTCAGAGCACGGCGCGTCGTTGGCGCCGACCACTAGCTGGTTCCTTGGGAGAGAGTCTCATTCGTTCGTGGGCCGACGGGCGGGCCGAACCCATCGCCAAGTCGCCGTCACCCACTCAGACGGTGGTAGGCCCCTCGCGGTGGCACACGCGGTCGTGTGTCAGCGCGACCATTGCACAGTCGTGCCGCGCTCGCCAGACATCGGCCAGGAGACCGTCAAGGACAGAGTTCGAGCCCGCGGTCGGTCACCGAACCGAACGAGACCGGAACGGGCTGGTGTTCGTCACCTATGTCGACGTAGCCCTTGGCCAAGATCGGCGAAACATCTTGGAAGTGGCCGATCCACCTGGCGGAGTCGGTGAGCGCGTACTCCGTCCCATTGGCCGTGAACGTCACCCAGTCGGGGGGATGGCACGTTAGAACGCCCTCGTCGACCGTGAACGGCCAAGGGCCTTTGTTCGTCCCGTTCTGCCATGCCGTTCGCGACACCTCGGCGCTACGCGACGGCTTCGGTTCTTCGGCACATCCCGCCAGCGCGAGCGCAACCAAGCCGGCCGCCAAGCCCGCCCGACTCCCCACACGCCGATCGTAGCGAGCCATCAGAGGTCAGCCTGGCATTCGCAGGCGTAGCCAGCAAACGGCTCTAGGTCTCCGTAGGCAGCAACCAACCTCATGCGCCCCGGGGTCGTAGAAGCCGCAGGTCGTGCTGGAGAAATGCGGCCACAGAGTCGGCCTGCAGATCTGCCCCGGAAAGCAGAAAACCGCCCCATCAGGGCGGTTCCTTGGAGCGGGCGACGGGAATCGAACCCGCGTAGCTAGTTTGGAAGACTAGGGCTCTACCATTGAGCTACGCCCGCGTGCACTGCTCCGCAGACTGTACCGGCGCCGACCTAGTCAAATCCAATTGATTGTGTCGCGTGTTCAGCCCGTATCATCTCGACGGCAGGACGACGCGGGGTGTAGCGCAGCTTGGTAGCGCATCCGCTTTGGGAGCGGAAGGCCGCAGGTTCAAATCCTGTCACCCCGACAAGACACGTGACGAGAACAGACATGCAAGGAGCACATGCCGTGAAGAGCACCGTGGAGCAGTTGAGCCCGACTCGGGTTCGCATCAATGTGGAGGTGCCCTTCGCAGAGCTCGCTCCGGACATCGACACCGCCTTCAAGCAGATGGCCAAGCAGATCCGCATGCCCGGCTTCCGGCCCGGCAAGGTGCCGGTCAAGCTGCTGGAGTCGCGCGTCGACAAGCAGGTCATGTTCGACCAGGTCGTCGAGGACGCCGTGCCCGCCCGCTACAGCGAGGCCGTGACCACCTCCGAGGTGAAGCCCATCGGGCAGCCCGAGATCGAGGTCACCAAGAAGGAGTACGGCGAGGACGTCACGTTCACCGCCGAGGTCGACGTCCGTCCCGAGATCGTGCTGCCGGACCTGTCGGCGCTGAAGATCACCGTCGACCCCATCGAGGTCTCCGACGAGGAGGTCGACGCGGAGCTGCAGAACCTGCGCGCGCGGTTCGGCACCTTGACCGGCGTCGAGCGGGGCGCCGAGGACGGCGACTTCGTCTCGATCGACCTGTCGGCCACCATCGACGGCGAGGACGTCGCCGAGGCCAAGACCGAGGGGCTGTCGCACGAGATCGGGTCGGGCCAGCTCATCGAGGGCCTCGACGACGCCATCAAGGGCCTCAAGGCCGACGAGACCAAGGTGTTCACCACCAAGCTCGTCGCCGGTGAGCATGCCGGCGAGGACGCCGACGTCACCGTCAAGGTGAACTCGGTCAAGGTGCGCGAGCTTCCCGAGCCCGACGACGAATTCGCCCAACTGGCAAGTGAATTCGACACCATCGACGAGCTCAAGGAGAGCCTCGTCGAGCAGGTGAAACGCGTGAAGCGGATCGGCCAGGCCGAGCAGATCCGCGACAAGGCCCTCGAGGTACTGCTCGAGCAGGTCGAGGTGCCGCTGCCCGAGAACGTCGTGCAGGCTCAGGTCGACGACACGCTGCACAACGCCATCCACGGCCTCGAGCACGACGAGTCGAAGTTCGAGGAGGCGCTCAAGGAGCAGGGCAGCAGCCGCGAGGAGTTCGACGCGGACAACCGCACCAACGCGGAGCGGGCCGTCAAGACCCAGCTGCTCATGGACAAGATTGCCGACGACCTCGACATCCAGGTCGGCCAGAACGACCTCACCGAGCGCCTGGTGCTCATGTCGCGCCAGTACGGCCTCGAGCCCCAGCAGCTGCTGCAGGTGCTTCAGCAGAACAACCAGCTTCCTGCGATGTTCGCCGACGTGCGCCGCGGCCTGACGATCGCCGCCGTCGTGCACGGCGCCGCCGTCACCGACACCGCGGGCAACGAGATCGACACCGAGGAGTTCTTCGGACCATCGGCCCCCCAGGGTGTCGAGGATTCCGAGCAAGATGACGACGACGCCGACGACGAGGACGCCGACGCGTAGTGACGCTGTGAGCGAACGACGGCGCTCCGGGGACTCCGACGGGGCGCGCGTTGGTTAATGTCGGTGAAGTTGAACGTCGAGTACGAAGACTCGAGAAAGCAGGTATCCACACGTGACTGACATGCGTTCGAACGCGTCGGGGCTCAGCCTCGTCGACTCGGTCTATGAGCGGTTGCTCTCCGAGCGCATCATCTTCCTGGGCTCTCAGGTCGACGACGACATCGCCAACCGGCTGTGCGCGCAGATTCTGTTGCTGTCGGCCGAGGACCCCACCAAGGACATCAACCTCTACATCAACTCGCCGGGCGGCTCGATCAGCGCCGGCATGGCGATCTACGACACCATGGTGCTCGCGCCGTGCGACGTCGCGACCTACGCCATGGGCATGGCCGCGTCGATGGGCGAGTTCCTTCTCGCCGCGGGCACCAAGGGCAAGCGCTACGCGCTGCCGCACGCGCGCATCCTGATGCACCAGCCACTGGGCGGCGTCACGGGTAGCGCCGCGGACATCGCTATCCAGGCCGAGCAGTTCGCGGTCATCAAGAAGGAGATGTTCCGGCTCAACGCCGAGTTCACCGGCCAGTCGATCGAGCGCATCGAGCAGGACTCGGACCGCGACCGCTGGTTCACGGCGCCAGAGGCGTTGGAGTACGGCTTCGTCGACCACATCATCACCAGCGCGAACCTCAACGGTTCGGGACCGACGGCAGGACTGGGCAAATGACCGATCACACCGACCCGCGCCTGCAGCCGCAGGCCCGGTACATCCTTCCGTCGTTCGTCGAGCACTCGAGTTGGGGCGTCAAGGAATCCAACCCGTACAACAAGCTGTTCGAGGAACGCATCATCTTCCTCGGCGTGCAGGTCGACGACGCCTCGGCGAACGACATCATGGCGCAGCTGCTGGTGCTCGAGTCGCTCGATCCCGACCGCGACATCACCATGTACATCAACTCGCCCGGTGGCTCGTTCACGTCGCTGATGGCGATCTACGACACCATGCAGTACGTCCGCGCGGACATCCAGACGGTGTGCCTCGGCCAGGCGGCGTCGGCTGCCGCAGTGCTGCTCGCCGCCGGCACGCCGGGCAAGCGGCTCGCGCTGCCCAACGCGCGCATCCTGATCCACCAGCCGTCGCTCGGTGGCGTCATCCAGGGCCAGTTCTCGGACCTGGAGATCCAGGCCGCCGAGATCGAGCGCATGCGCACCCTCATGGAGGAGACGCTGGCGCGCCACACCGGCAAGGACGCCGCGGTCATCCGCAAGGACACCGACCGCGACAAGATCCTGACTGCCGCGGACGCCAAGGAATACGGAATCATCGACACGGTGCTCGAGTACCGGAAGCTCTCGGCGCAGAACGCGTGAGGCCCCGCCGGCGCGCTACGTTGGTGACGGATGGCTCGCGGAGCGGTAACGGCGGCGACACGAACGAGATCGGTGCGCGTTCCGGAGGGCTACGGGCGACGACAGGGGATATGTTCTCTGCCAACGCAGCGAAATATCACCGACGCGATTCGGCTTTATCGGTCGCATAGCGCCGGAACATACGGGTAGCGTCGGGAACTAGGCCCGAAGCGACCCGCACGGCACCCGGACCGACGGCGAACAGGAAAGTAGGACCGCAGGCACATGGCACGCATTGGAGACGGTGGCGACCTGCTGAAGTGCTCTTTCTGTGGCAAGAGCCAGAAGCAGGTCAAGAAGCTCATCGCGGGGCCCGGCGTGTACATCTGCGACGAGTGCATCGACCTGTGCAACGAGATCATCGAAGAGGAACTGGCCGACGCCGACGACGTCAAACTCGACGAGCTGCCCAAACCCGTCGAGATTCGCGAATTCCTCGAGGGCTACGTCATCGGCCAGGACACGGCCAAGAAGACGTTGGCCGTCGCCGTCTACAACCATTACAAGCGCATTCAGGCGCAGGAGAAGATGCGCGACTCGCGGGCCGAGCCCGTGGAACTCGCGAAGTCGAACATCCTGATGCTCGGCCCGACGGGTTGCGGCAAGACCTACCTCGCGCAGACGTTGGCCAAGATGCTCAATGTTCCGTTTGCGATAGCGGATGCGACGGCACTTACCGAAGCCGGCTACGTCGGCGAGGACGTCGAGAACATTCTGCTCAAGCTGATCCAGGCCGCCGACTACGACGTGAAGCGCGCCGAGACCGGCATCATCTACATCGACGAGGTCGACAAGATCGCCCGCAAGAGCGAGAACCCGTCGATCACCCGCGACGTCTCCGGTGAAGGCGTCCAGCAGGCGCTGCTGAAGATCCTCGAGGGCACGCAGGCGTCGGTGCCCCCGCAGGGCGGCCGCAAGCATCCGCATCAGGAGTTCATCCAGATCGACACCACCAACGTGCTGTTCATCGTGGCGGGTGCGTTCGCGGGGCTAGAGAAGATCGTCTCCGACCGCGTCGGCAAGCGCGGCCTCGGGTTCGGCGCCGAGGTGCGGTCGAAGGCCGAGATCGACACCCAGGACCACTTCGCCGAAGTCATGCCCGAGGACCTGATCAAGTTCGGCTTGATCCCCGAGTTCATCGGCCGGCTGCCCATCGTGGCGTCGGTGACCAACCTCGACAAGGAGTCGTTGGTCAAGATCCTCTCGGAACCCAAGAACGCGTTGGTGAAGCAGTACACGCGCTTGTTCGAAATGGACGGCGTGGACTTGGAGTTCACCGAAGAGGCGCTCGAGTCGATCGCCGATCAGGCCATCCACCGCGGCACCGGCGCCCGCGGGTTGCGCGCCATCCTCGAAGAGGTGCTCAACCCGGTCATGTACGACATCCCCAGCCGCGACGACGTCGCCAAGGTCGTGGTGACCAAGGAGACCGTCGAGGACAACGTGCTGCCGACCATCGTGCCGCGCAAGCCGACGCGCAACGAACGTCGCGACAAGAGCGCCTAAGACAATTCCCCGATCGCCCCGCCGCACGGCGGGGCGATCGCTTTCTTGGTCCACTGACTGCGCTCAGGGTCGCGAGCGCGCGTGGATGACGACCCTCAGCGCAGTCAAAGCGGTGAGGTTCCCGAGGCTGCGCGCCGGCCGCCCTAGGCCGGGATGACCGGAACCAGCAGGTGCGCGTCGTGGGAGGGCCCCCAGTGCAGGATGACGCGTCCCCGCGGCCGTTGGGCGTAAGCGCCGGGAAACTGACCGGTGAATGGATTGCGGGGGGCAAGCCATCGGCCGGCGATCACCAGCCGAAGCCGTTCACCCTTGCGGAACAGGGTCGCCGACGGGAGCAGCGCCACGTCGACTGCGACGATCTGGCCCTGCGCCACGGGCTCCGGGTCGGTGCACTTCGGAACCGGCTCCCACGGTAGGGACAGCTCGGGGTCGAGTGCCCGCAGCGACACCTTCTGCCATCCGGTGCTCACCCGGTCGCGGCCGTAGCCGTAGGACCCCTCGAACGGGACGAATCGGCCGTCGCGCCACTTCTCGACTCCGACGAACAGGTCGGCGTCATCGCTGTCGCGTACCTCCACCCACAGTCGCGCGGCCATCGGGCCGGTGAGCTCGGTATCCTCGGGCGTCGTCCACGTGAAAGCCGCTGCCCGGGAGCGGGTTTTGAACGCGATACTGCCCCGCTCGGCTGGGGCTTGCACGCCCAACAGGCCGGGCCCGCTCAGATACAGCCGACTCCAGTCCGTGCGGGCCAGCGGCCACTCGTACTCCTCCCGCACCGCCGCGACGGTCTCGCGATCTTCTCGTACCTCCAATCGCACTGTGCGCGGGGGAGTTTTGGGACCAGATCCATCGAGAGCGGTGCGGATGAACGACAACTGGGCGGCGAGGGCCGGCGCCGAGTAGTAGGTGGCCCACTTACCGTCCCGGTGGGTGTAGAGGTGCGCGACGGTCGAACCGGTCTGCTGGAAGGCCCGAAACGAACCGCGAGTGTGCAGATTGTGGTCGGAGAAGCTGCCGCACACCAGCATCGGGACGGTGATCGCCGACAGGTCGGGCACCAGTGATCGCCAGAAGTCGTCACGCAACGGGTGGGCGCCACCCATGGCGAACGGGGCGTAGGACTGACGGCTGGAGCGCCTTACTCCTGCCGACCACAACCGGAAGAATCCCCTTTCGCGGATGCCGCCGGGGAACGCCAGGTCGCGATAGATGTCGGTGAGCCCCTCCCATGGCACGATCGCCTTGAGTGCGGGCGGGCACTGGGCGGCGGCGGCGTATTGGCTGATCGCCAGGTAGGACACGCCCGACATGGCGACTCGGCCATCGCTCCATGGTTGTTCGGCGGCCCAACCGATGATGTCGGAGGTGTCCTCGGCCTCCTGGCGCGATAGCAGCTGTCCGGTGCCGTCGGAGGTTCCGCAGCCTCGCAGGTCGGCGTTCACCACGGCGAAGCCCTGCGCCACCCACCACGCGGGGTCTGGAGCTTCCCAGTTGGTCAACGCCGAAAACGTGACCGGCGCGGGTTGGCGCAGCAAGTGGTACTGCGCCGAGAACGTCCACCGGTTGCGGCGCCGTGTCGGCAATTTGTCCTTCCCGTATGGGTGCGCGCACATCAACACTGGATGGGGCGTGTCGCCAGGCGGACGAAAGACGTTGACCCGCAGCACCGTTCCGTCGCGGGTCGTCACCTCGGCGTCACGCTCGATGACGATGTCGCCGGGCGGATCGGTGACCGTAACCGGTGGCGTCAACGCGGTGCGCACCCGCCCGAGCGCGTACCGCAGCCGGCGGGGCCGTAGCCAAGGGCGGTCCAGGGCGGGTCCGGCCGTACGCGGTTGTCGCGCGATCATTGGCAACGTAGCCCTCCCGTCAGATCCTGGGCAGCCTAGGGGGCCGGGTCTGCCACCCGGCACTCACTGTATCCGCGGAGTTCCCGTTCGAGCATCCGTGCCTCGTCGAGCGGCCGCGTTTCGGGTTCGTTGGCGTGCCGCGCCTCCGGCGGCCGACCGAACGGATCGGCGCAGCTCATGACGCGCGACTGCGTCGGCGTTGCCCGCCCCATTCGGCGACGACTTCGTCGACGAGCGCGGAGATCTCGGCGATTCCGTGGCGTTGGGCGAACGCGGCTTCGAGCTCGCGGGCTCTCCGAAGATAGGAGCGGTCGTCGAGAAGCTCGCGCACGGCGTCGCGGATCATCGCTGGGCTGGGCGTGCCCGTCTTCAGGTTCAGCCCTGCCCCCGACCAGGCAACGCGGGCGGCGACCTCCGGCTTGTCCTCGGTGTTGCCGGCGACCACCAGCGGGACTCCGGTCGACACGGCACGCTGGACGGCGCCGTAGCCGCCGTTGGTGACCATCACGTCGACCTCGTGAAGCAGCACGTCGTGTGGAATGAATTCGGCGACAAACGTATTCGGCGGAACGTCGACCGCGAGCTCGTTGACGTCTCGACCGCCGGTCGTCACGACGAGCGTGACGTCTTCGTTCGCGAGTGCCTCGATGGTCGGCTCGATCAACCGGGACAAGTCCTCGTTGTCGACGGTGCCCTGGGTGACGTGGACGACGGGTCGGCTGCCGTGCAGTTCCGACCACCACGGCGGCGGAACGTAGCCGGTCGACGGCTGCGGGTGCACCGCACCGACGAAGCGCACGTTGGGGGCGAGGTCGCGGCGGGGATACTCGAAACTCGGCACCGTCGGCACGATGAACCGATCGGCGAGTACGCCGACGTCGAGCAGGAACACCGGAAGGCGTTGCACTCCAAGGTCGTCCAACATCGCGTTCGTCGCCCGCTGCGACTCCCGCAGAATCACCCGCTGCGACATCTGCGTCAACACGCGGTTGCGTAGCCGGCTCAGCCATCCGGAGCCGGGCGGAAGCCCCAGCCCGGTGGGGGCGGTGTCGCGGCTCGACAGCATCATCGGGGTCGGGGTGTACTGCAGGATCGGCGGTCGCGCAGCGGGGTCGCCCACGAGCAACGGGATCACCCCGAAGAACCCGTAGTCGGCGATGATCGCGTCGAAGCGGGTGGCGGCGAGCGCGGCAGTGAGTTCGGCGTACTGGTGGGGCATCGGCGCGAGGAACAGCCGAGTGATGGCCAGATTGAGTGCCTTGACCTTCGAGGTCTTGCCGCGACTCGACGCGTCGAACGGCGTTTGGTCGAAGTCGGCGGCCTCGGAAAGCGGGTGGGGGTGGGCGCCGACGGCCAGGATGGCGTCGGTGTGGACGGCCCCCGTCATCACGGTGACCCGGTCGCCGCGGGCGACGAGATCCTGCGCGACGCTGAGCAGCGGGCTGATGTGTCCCGTGGGAGACAGTGAGGCGATGAGGATTTCAGCCATCGTCGGCTACCGTCCGCATCCGTTGGTGAGCAAGTCGCGTCCGCCCACCGGCTCGCGCACGGCCGACACGAACGTCGCCCGTAGCGTGTAGTCGGGGCCGTCGTCGGGGTGCACCACGATGGCGAACTGGACGGCGGTGGCCGTCGCATCGGCGTGGTCACGCGCGCCGGCCAGCATCGCGTCGTAGCCGTCCGCCGCGGAGACGCCGTCGAGCCTGATCCACTCGGACCAGCCACGCTCCGTTGCCTCCCGCCACACCACCTTCGGCGAACGCGTCCTCTCCGAACGCATTTGCCGCATGGTGCATGTCAAGTACCAGAGCAACACCGCCACCGCGACGGCGGGCCAGCGCAGTTCCTCAGGCATGATCGACCGCCATGGCGCGTTCGGCGATGACCTCGTCGGCGAGCGCGGCGATCTCGCTGACGCCGTCGCGCCGCCCGTACGCCTGTTTCAGTCGGCTGGCCGCACGGCGGTATCCGTCGTCGGCGAGCACGTCGCGAACGGCGCGGCGTATCGCACTGGGGCTAGGGGCTCCGGTGCGCAGGTTGATGCCGGCACCGAAGTGCTCGACGCGGGCCGCCACCTCCGGCTTGTCCTCCGTGTTGCCCGCCACCACCAGTGGCACACCGGCCACGAGCGCCCGCTGGACGGCGCCGTAGCCGCCGTTGGTGACCATCACGTCGACGTGGGGGAGCAACACGTCGTGCGGAATGTATTCGGCGACATACGTGTTCCCGGGAAGGGGCTCACGGATCGAGTAGACGTCGCGGCCGCCCGTCGTCACGACGACCGTGACGT
>Ga0070668_100001002_pt1 | contig 19789 bp, 17 predicted proteins | sample KBSS43metaG_FD_64661 | JGI IMG/M metagenome (GOLD analysis project Ga0070668, IMG submission 64661) | Switchgrass rhizosphere microbial communities from Kellogg Biological Station, Michigan, USA - KBS S4-3 metaG | ecosystem: Host-associated > Plants > Roots > Rhizosphere > Soil ... | reverse complement strand
TCTTGCCCGAGCCGTTGACCCCGATGAACAGCACCACGTAGGGGCGGGGCCCGGACAGGGCGTCGAAGTCCCCCTCGCGGGCGGCCAGCTCCTCGCCGATGGCGTCCGCCAGCGCCTGCTTGATCTCGTCCTCGCCGATCGCGCGGCCGAAGCGGCCCTCGCCGAAGCGTGCGGTGATGCGCGCCGCCGAATGGGGACCCAGGTCCGCCTCGATCAGCATCTCTTCCAGTTCGTCCAGCTTGGCCTGGTCGAGCGGCGCCTTGACGAAGGCGCTCGTCAACTGCTCGGTCATCTGCTTGGACGAGCGGGACAGGCCCTGCGTCAGCCGCTGGAACCAGCCCTTCTTGGGTTCGGTCATGGGCCGGGGTCTAGCCTGTGGCCGCCCAAAGGGAAAGCGGGGCCGGGCGGTCGCCGGCCGCGTCGCCTACTTCGCAGGCCACACCAGCGGCAGGTTCTCGATGCCCCAGACGCCGCCGGCGTGGGCGGGCATCACCGCGCCCTCGCGGATGGCGAAGGACGGGATGCGTTTCAGCCATTCCTCGATGGCGATCTTGATCTCGCGCCGGGCGAGGTGCGAGCCGATGCAGCGGTGCGGGCCGGCGGCGAAGGTCAGGTGGCGGTTGGCCGAGCGCGTGAAGTCCACCTCGTTGGGATGGTCGAATTCGCGCGGGTCGCGGTTGGCGGCGACGGTGGTGACGTAGACCCGGTCGCCCTTCTTCATCTGCACGCCGGCGAACTCCATGTCGCGGGTGAGCAAGCGGCTGCCGTTCACCGAGGCGAACACCCGCAGCATCTCGTCGATGGCGTCGGGCAGGATCGCCGGGTTCTCGATCAGCTCGCGCTGGCGCTCGGGGTGCGACGCCAGGTATCGGAACATGAAGCCAAGGGTGGCCACCACGGTGTCCAGCCCGCCGATGTAGAGCATGAAGACCACGCCCATCACGTCGTCGTCGGACAGGGGCTCGCCGTTGATCCGGGCCTTGATGGCGAAGCTGATCAGGTCGTCGCCCAGCGCGTTGCGGCGCTCCGCGATCGCGCCTTCCAGGTAGCCGATGATCTTTCTGAGGCCGTCGCGGCGCACGTCCATGTCCTTGGCGTGCAGCACCTGGTACTCCCAGGCCAGGAAGGTCGAGCGCATCTCCAGCGGCAGGTCCATCAGCTTCAGGAAGATCGAGATGGGGTAGGGGCGGGCGAAGTCCTCCATGAACTCGCACTCGCCCTTGGCGCTGAACGCCTCGATCAGCGAGACGGCCAGCTCGCGGACGCCGGCCTCCATGGCGTTGATCTTGTTGGGGGCGAACAGCGGGTTCAGCAGCATGCGGAACTGCTGGTGGCGCTCGCCGTCGAGCTCCAGCGGGATCATGTCCCAGTTGGCGCCGACAAAGGTCTGGAAGTTCGCGACGTTCTTGCTCGAGAAGTGCTCGGCGTCCTGGTAGACGGCCCGCACATCGTCGTAGCGATGGACCATCCATCCCTGGCGTCCGTCGTGCGCGATGTTGGGCACGTAGACCACGCGCGGCCCGTCGAACAGCTTGGCCGCCTGACCCTGCGGGTCCGCCGCGAAGCCGGGCTGTTCGCCGTACCGGTAATCGACGACCATCTCCGGAGGAACGTGGTCCGGGATGGCGCCGGCCTTGGCCGCTTCGGCCGCTAGGGCGTCGTTGCTCACCTGCATCCTCCCTTGTTCGCCGCGAAGGGCCAGTGAAGACCCGTGCGCGCGGGCGCGTCCATCGCCGCATCGGCGGACGCTTGTTTTCGTGTCCGTATTTCGAAATGTCCGGATTGCGACGGTTGCAGCGTCATGCGGACGCCTCGGCGGCGGCCGGATCCAGCGGGTCGTCGATCGGCGTGCGCCGCAATGCACGCTTCTCCGCGGGGTCGAAGTCCCGCCGCGAATGCTGGAGCTGGCGGTTGTCCCACACGAGATAGTCGCCGGCCCGCCAGCGATGCTCGTACGCGTAGGCTTCGTCCTCGACGTAGGTGAACAGCTCGCCGAGCAGCTCCTCGCTCTGCGGCCGCGTCATGCCGATGATGCTCTCGGTGAGCAGCCGGCTCACGAACAGGATCGGCGCGCCGCTCTCGGGATGGCGCCACACCACCGGGTGGATGGCGGACTTCGCGCCGCTGGCGGGGTCGAACCTCGGCCGGCCGTCGCCCTCGAACAGGTTGTAGTTGGCCACGTGGCGCGCCTGCAGGCCTTCGATGCGCGTCTTCAGCGCCTGGGGCAGTCGCGCGTAGGCGGCCGCGGCGTCGGTGAACAGGGTCTCGCCCCCCTTGGCCGGGACCTCGAGGGCGTAGAGCGAGATCGCCTTCAGGGGCCAGGGCAGGAAGCTGTGGTCGGCGTGGAACAACAGCTCGCCGTCGCGCAGCGTCCCGTCGGCGTGCTGGTTGGAGACGAACGAGAACTTCCGCACCCCGCCGCCCTTGCGCATGAACGGGCTTTTGAACGACACCGGGCCCAGCGTCTCGGTGAGCGCCACCCCCGCCGCCTCGGAAAGCGCGCAGTCGCGCAGCAGGACGAGGCGGTGCGTCCGGAACGCGTCGCGGAACGCCGCGACCGTCTCGGCGTCCAGCCGCTGCGGGTCCACGCCGCGCAGCTCGGCGCCCAGGCCCTCGGACAGGGGTGAAAGCTCGATCGCCACTCCGCGTTCCTCCAGGGTGCGTCACTTGTTCTGCGCCCCAAAGATAGTCTATATGATCTAGATGTAAATCGGTTCGGCGAGGCACGGCGATGGAATTTGGATGGTCGCAGGAGGAACTGGCGTTCCGCGACGAATTGCGGGCGTTCATCCGCGACAACCTGCCGGAGGGGTGGATCACCCGCGTGCCCGGCGAGGAGCCCTATTCCGACGTCACCGTGGATTTCTGCCGCCGCCTCGGGGCGAAGGGCTGGCTGGCTCCGCACTGGCCAAAGGACTACGGCGGCGGGGGCGACGCCTCGCCCTGGCGCTTCACCATCCTGTCCGAGGAGCTCTGGGCGCACGGCGAGCCCCGGGGGTCGCAATACATGAACACCAACTGGATCGGGCCGGCCATCATCGCGGCGGGGACGGAGGACCAGAAGCGGCGCTTCCTGCCGCCCATCGCCGCGGGCGAGGCGCTCTGGTGCCAGGGGTTCTCGGAGCCGGCGGCGGGCTCGGACCTGGGGGCGATGGCCACCACGGCGGTCCGCGACGGCGACAGCTACGTGATCCGCGGCGAGAAGGTCTGGACCTCCTACGCCGGCGGCGCCCACCACTGCTTCCTGCTGGCGCAGACGAAGTCCGCCGAGGCCGAGGGGGTCTCGATCTTCCTGCTGCCGATGTCGGCGCCGGGGGTTGGCGTGGTCCCCATCCCCAGCATGCTCGACATCCACGTCATCCATCACCTGACCTTCGACGACGTGCGGGTGTCGGCGGCCGACCGGCTGGGACCGGAGGGTGGCGGCTGGCCGATCGTGCGTGACGCCCTGGTCAACGAGCGGGTCGGCGCGCCGCGGCACATCCGCGCCGCGCGCGTGCTGGACGAGGTGGTCGAGGCCGCGCGGCGGGCGGGTCGGCTGAGCGAGGCCGGGCTGCAGGCGGCGGGCCAGGCGCGCGCGGTCTGCCTGGCCGCGCGCGGGCTGGTGCACAAGGTCCGGCAAATGGGCGCGACCGGCGATCCGGGCGCCTTGGCCTATGTGGCCCGCGCCGCCGTGGTCCAGGCCGAGCGCGCCGTGGCGGAAGTCGCCGCGGACCTGGCCGGGACCGACGACGTGCTGAGCGGCGGGCTGACCGACGGCGAGTTCCGCACCGCCCTGATCGCGGGCCTCGGCGGCGGCAGCTACGAGATGCAGCTCAACCTCACCGCCCGGCTCTGGCTCAAGCTCCCGAAGGCGGCCTGACATGGATTTCGAACTCTCTGCCGCCCAGGCGCAGATGCTGGACCGCCTCGATGCGCAGTTGGCCGCCCACGGCCCGCCCGCCGAAACCTTCGACGCGCCGCTGTTCGCGCGGTTGCGGGCGGACGGCTGGTTCGACCTCGCGCGCGGCGGACCCTCGGGCGTGCTCGACGCCGTGCTGGTCGTGGAGCGGCTGTCGCGGCAGGTCGTCCTGACGCCGGCCGGGGTCCACGCCCTGGTGCTGCCGCTGCTGTTCGACGCCGACGACGGCCGGATCGCGGCGATCGCCGAGGCGGCCGGCCGCGAGCCCCTCGCCTTCGGCGGCGAGGCCGGGCTGGTCGTGCGCTACGAGGGGGACGTGGCGGCGGCCTATCGCATCGATCCGTCCCAGGCGCGGCCGGCGAAGGCCAACTACATCTACCCGCTGGCGTTTCCGGGCCCGGAGGGCGGGGAAGTCGCGGCCCGCGCGCCGGCCGCGGCCGTTCGCCGCCGCCACCGCCTGGCCGTCGCCGCCGAGATCGTCGGCGCGCTGGACGGCGCGCTGGAGATGGTCACGCGCTACCTGACCGAACGCGAGCAGTTCGGGCGACCGCTGGGCGCCTTCCAGGCCCTGCAGCACCGGGCGGCCGAACTGGCGGTGAGCGTCGAAGGCGCGCGCTGGCTGACCCGGACCGCGGCCTTCGCCGATAGCGACGAGGATGCGGCGCTGGCCGCCGCCTACGCCGCCCGCGCGGCGCGGCGCATGGCCTGGGACGCCCACCAGCTCCACGGGGCGCGCGGGTTCACCCTGGCCTACGGCCTGCACCGGCACACGCTTCGCCTGCAGTTCCTCAGCCTCGCCGCCGGCGGGGCCGCCCGCCACGCCACGGACGCGGCGCGCGAGCGCTGGCTGACGGCGGCCGCCTGATCACTCCAGCGCGTCGATGACCCGCTGGGAGGCCGTGCGGCCCAGGTGCTGCTCGACCTCGCGCAGGTGCTCGCGCCAGAAGGCCTCGGCCGCCGGGCCGTCGCCCGCCGCGATCAGCTCCACGAGCCGCTCGTGGGAGCGAAGGCTCAGCTTCTGCAGCTTGGCCCAGCGCTCGGCGGACATGTCGCCGGTGGCCGCGGTGTGCCGCTGCACGAGCTCGCGCAGCATGCGCATCAGCAGCGCGACGGTCGCCGCGCCGGTCATCTCGACCATGCGCTCGCGCACGGCCTCGGTGGCGCCGGAGTAGGCGAGCGGCTCGCCGATGTAGCGCTGCGCCTCGGACAGCAGGGCGCGCAGCTCCTCCACCTGCGCCGGCGTCACGCTGGCGGCCAGCGCCGCCAGCGCCGGCGGCTCGATCAGCGCGCGGGCCCGGTGCACGTCTGCCATGGTCACGCCGCGGTCCTGCAGGACGTAGCCGAACTGCCGCGCCGCGACGTCGAGATCGGGCCGGCGCACCAGCGCGCCGCCAAGGCCGCCGCGCCGGACGGTGATGAATTGCTCGGCCTCCAGGATGCGCAGGGCCTCGCGCAGCGTCGGGCGCGCGACCCCGTACTGGGCGATCAGTTCGGCCTCTGCGGGCAAGGCGGCGCCGATCTCTCCCTTCAGGATGCGCTTGCGGATATCGGCCGCCACCTGGTCTGGAATGCGTTGCGTGCGGATCGCGCCCGAGCGGTCGGAAGACATCTGGTTTCGGCGCGCCCTAAAGATTGCGGAACACTGGGGCGCGCTTCTCGGCGGCGGCGGTGCGCTTTTCGACGCCGTCCTGGCTGGACTGGGCGATGTAGACGGCGCGGGCCTCGATCTCGACCGCCTGCTCCAGGCTGCCGACACCCTGGTTGAGCCACAAGGACTGCTTGGTCAGCCAGATCCCGATGGGCACGTTGGCCTTGATCTGTTCGGCCAGCGCCAGGGCCTGGTCCATCAGTTCCTCGTCCGGGACGGCGCGCAGGACGAGGCCGATCCGCTCGGCCTCGTCGGCCAGCACGGGGCGGGCGGTGAGCAGGATCTCGGCGGCCCGCTGAGTGCCGACCGCGCGCGGCAGCATCCAGGAGAGCCCCAGCTCGCAGCCGGTGGCGGCGTTGTGGATCAGGTTGATGAACTTGGCGCCCCGGGCGGCGAGGCACAGGTCCGCCGCCAGGGCGATGGCGTAGCCGATCCCGCCGCAGGCGCCGTTGACGGCGGCGATCACCGGTTGCTGCAGGTTCTTCATCGTCACCGGGATGCGGCCGAGCTCGGTGAGCATGGTCTTGGTGAACTGGGCCGGGCCGGAGCCGGGCGCGACCCAGGCGGGCGTCCCCACCGCCTCCGTCATGTCGTGGCCCGAGCAGAAGCCGCGGCCGGCGCCGGTGAGGATCACCACGCGGATGTCCGGCTGGTAGCGGCAGGCCTCCAGGGCCGCCAGCAGACCCTGGTACATGTCGTAGGTGAAGGCGTTCAGCTTGTCGGGCCGGTTCAGGGTGATGCGGCGGACGCCGGGCGCGGGGTCGTCGACGAGAATCTGGTCCATGCGGCGGCTTCCTGGGCGGTGGGCGGCGACGGGCGCGAGATGAACGGATCGGGCCCGCGAATGCAACGGCGCAGGCGATCCGGCCGCGTCGGCGTGACGCGGTGACGCTTCGCTCGTGGCCGCCTATCTGATGCGGCTTGCTGCACTGCGGGATGAATCCGCGATGATCTTCAGCGACCGTTCAGACCCATCCGCTAGACCTCCGCGCATGCCTTCGAAGTTCCTGCCCGCCCTCGCCGCCAGCCTGGCGGTCGTGCTCGGCGCGACGTCCGCGTCCGCGTCCGCCCCGCAGCCCGCCGGCAAGGTGGAGGCCTCGGCGATGAACGGCCGCTGGTACGAGGTGGCCAGGATCCCAAATGCGATGCAGAAGGGCTGCCTGGGCGGCACATCGGACTGGGTAAGGGCCGCCGACGGCTATTCGGTGGTTCAGGCCTGCCGCAAGGGTTCCCTCGCCGGGCCCAGGTCCGAGTGGAAGGCCAAGGCGCGCGTGGTGGACACCCGCAGCAACGCCAAGTTCAAGATGAGCTTCTTCGGCGGCGTGCTCACCCAGGAGTACTGGGTGCTGGACAACCGCCCGGACCAGGGCTGGCTGATCCTGGGCACCCCCGGCGGCAATTACCTGTGGCTGATGTCCCAGCGGCCGTCGCTGGGCGACGAGGTGAAGGCCCAGGCGCTGAGCCGCATCCGGCAGCTCGGCTACGACATCGGCCGCCTGGAGTTCCCGGCGCCCGCGCGGGATTGACCGCAGGCCTTGAATTCGGAACGAACGCTGAACAGAATGGCGCATGGACGCCGCTGTTCCCCTGACGTCGCGACCTGAGATCACCGCCGCAGTCACCCGCGGGGCGGCCCGGCTGTTGTCGGCGCTGGGCTATGCGCCCCTGGCTGAGGTGACGCTGCCGAACGGCCGCCGCGCCGACCTGATGGCGCTGGGCCGCCGCGGCGAGATCTTCATCGTCGAGGTCAAGTCGGGCCTGGACGACCTCCGCGCCGACCTGAAGTGGGGCGAGTACGGGCCCTATTGCGACGCCTTCGCCTTCGCCGTGGCGCCGGAGTTTCCGCGCGACCGGCTGCCGGCGGAGCCCGGCCTGATCGTCGCCGACGGGTTCGGGGGTGCGGTGCTGCGCGAGGCGCCGCGCACAGTGCTGGTGGGCGCGCGGCGCAAGGCGCTCACGCTCGCGTTCGGCCGCCTGGCCGCCCTGCGCGCCGCCGGCGTGCCTGCGGTCGTCCTGGAGTAGGGATCAGCGCGGCGCGCGCTTGGCCAGGATCCGCTGCAGGGTGCGGCGGTGCATGTTGAGGCGCCGGGCCGTCTCGGAGACGTTATGGCCGCAGAGCTCATACACGCGCTGGATGTGTTCCCACCGCACACGATCGGCGCTCATCGGGTTCTCCGGCGGGGCCGGCGACTCGTCCTTGCGGGCCAGGAGCGCGCGGGCCACGTCGTCGGCGTCGGCGGGCTTGGAGAGGTAGTCCACCGCCCCGGCCTTCACCGCCGCCACCGCCGTGGCGATGTTGCCGTAGCCGGTCAGCATGATGATCTTGGAGTCCGGCCGGGAATCCCGGACCGCTTCGACCACCGAGAGGCCGGAGCCGTCGTCCAGGCGCATATCCAGTACGGCGAAGGCGGGAGGCCGCGCCTTCACCGCCGCCAGCGCCTCGGCCACGCTGCCCACCAGGGTGGGTTCGAAGCCGCGCTGCTCTAGAGCTCGGCCGAGCCGTGTCCGCAGGGGCGCGTCGTCATCGAGCACAAGCAATGACTTGTCGGCGAGACCGGAGATTTCCGAGGATAGGTCGATCATGAGCCACCATTCTTCTGGGAGTTCGATGCGCCTGTTGCGGCATTATGTCGCTGCGTCGAATAAAACCGCAAGTCGTATCGAGGTTCACTCCGTCCTCACTTCAATTCGAGCGCGCGGCCAGCGGGCGGAGACGACCGCGCCGCCTGGCCGGCCGTTGACCGCGGTCACCAGCGCGCCGGTCCGCTCCAGCAGCGTCTTGGAGATGAAGAAGCCCAGCCCCATGCCCACGTGGCCGGTGCGCGAGCCTTCGGCGCCCGGCCGGCTGGTCACGTAGGGCTCCCCAAGGCGGGTCAGAATCTCCGGCGCGAAGCCCGGCCCGTCGTCGCGAACCTCCATCGAGACGTTGTCGGCGTCGAAGCGGGCGGTGATCAGGACCTCGGAGGTCGCGAAGTCGACGGCGTTCTCCACGAAGGTGGTCATGGCGTGCAGGATCTCGGGCATCCGCCAGATGTCCGGGGCGCGCACGCCGGCCGCGCCGGTGACGATCGCCTCCACGCGGACGCCGGCCGTGTCGGCGTGGGGCTCGATCACCTCGTGCACGAGCTGCAAGAGGCTCATGCGCTCGTGCATCTCGTCGGTGGCCTCGGGGCTGTCGGTGAGGCGCTTGAGAATCTCGCGGCAGCGCTCGGCCTGGGCGATCAGCAGCTCGGCGTCCTCCTTGACCTGGGCGGTGCCGGCCTCGCGGGCCATTTCCTTGGAGACGATCGAGATGGTGGCCAGGGGCGTGCCCAGCTCGTGCGCGGCGGCCGCGGCCAGCGCGCCCAGGGCCGACAGCTTCTGCTCGCGCGCCAGCACCGCCTGGGTGACGTCGAGCGCCAGCACCATCCGCGCGGACTCCGCCGCGGCCTGATGCACGTAGCCCGCGACCAGTCCGATGCCGCAGATGTTGGCGGCGGAGGCGATCAGCCGGTTCGTCAGCGGCGCCGCGCCCGCCCCGCCGAGGTCCAGCATCCAGGCCGTGGGCAGGAAGGCCAGGAGGATCGAGGCTGCGACCCCGAGGCCGGCCAGCAGCAGCATGGGCCGCAGGGGAAGGCTGGCGGCGGCCAGGGCGATCGGGGCGATCATCAGCACGATGAACGGGTTGATCGAGCCGCCGGTGAGGAACACCAGGGTTGCGATCTGGGCGATGTCGAACGCGAGCTGGGCGCACGCCTCGGCGTCGCTGCACTGCCGGCGGCCCGGCGAGGCGACACCGGTCAGGAGGTTGATCCATGCGGCGGCGGCGATGACCCCGAAACATAGCGGATAGGGCGCGCGAAGGCCGGCCGCCGCGCCGGCGCTCGCCAGGGCGACGACCTCCACCGCGATCACCAGCCAGCGCAGGGTGACCAGGGTCCGCAGGCGCAGCCGCCCGCGTCGCCCGCCGGCCTCGTCCCAGTCGGCGTCAACTTGCGCCGCGCCGGCCTCGGGCCTATCGAGGCCGCTCGCGGGGAGCAGTCCCCCGGCCGCCAGGTTCCGATCGGAAGCCATAAGGCGAGAACCATTGCGCGGTTCGCTGCGCCTGACGAGCCCAAAGGAAGGCCCCCTTGTCGAGAACCCGCCTGGTCCTGGCCGCCCTCGCCCTGATCGTGCTGGCCGCCCTGGCTGGTTTCGCGGTTCGCCAGGGCCTGTTCGGCGGCGATCGTCCGGCCACGGGCGCGGTCGCGGTGGGCGGGCCGTTCCAGCTCGTCGACCAAAACGGCCGGCCGACCGACGAAAAGATCCTGCGCGGCAAGTGGAGCGCGCTGTTCTTCGGCTTCACCTACTGTCCGGAGGCGTGTCCCACGACGCTCCTGGCGCTGCGCCAGGCGGAGACCTTGCTGGGACCCTCCGCCAAGGACTTGCAGACGGTGTTCATTTCGGTGGATCCGGCTCGCGACACGCCGTCGCAGCTACGAAGCTTCCTGGCCAACGACGCCTTCCCCAAACACGTGGTGGGGCTGACCGGGACCCCTGAGCAGGTCGACAAAACCGCCCGCGCCTACCACGTCTTCTACGCGAAGGACGGCCAAGGCTCCGATTACCTTGTTAACCATTCCACCATGACTTACCTGATGAATCCTACGGGGCGGTTCGTCTGTGTCATTCCCTACGGCCTTACGCCGGAGCAGATGGCGGAGCGGATCCGCAAGGCGATGCGGGCGGGCCGCGACGCCGAGGCCTGCTAGGGGCTCCATCGGTCCGGCGACTGAACCAGACCGCGGTCCCATTTGTTAGGATCTGAGCTGGACAGTGTTAACGGCCCGGGTGGTATGCTGCGCCGCACAAGGGATAGGCCATGCTCTATACGCTCTATGAAGCGAGCTACTACCTGACGACGCCGCTGCGCTCGGCGACGCGTCTGACGCGGGATTTCTGGAGCTCGCCGCTGAATCCGGCCAAGGACACCGACCTTGGCCGCCGGATTTTCGCCGGCGCGGACCTGATGGCCAACCTCACCCGGCGCTACGGCCGCCCGGCCTGGAACATCGACAAGGTGGAGATCGACGGCCACAGCGTGCGGGTGCGCCCCACCGAGGTCTGGTCGAGCCCGTGGGTGAAGCTGACCCACTTCGCCCGCGACATGGCCGACATGCGCACCGCCGGCCGCCGTGAGCTGGAGCCGGCGGTCCTGATCGTGGCGCCCTTGTCGGGCCACTACGCGACGCTGCTGCGCGGCACCGTGGAAGCCTTCCTGCAGGACCACGAGGTGTTCATCAGCGACTGGTCCAACGCCCGCGACGTGCCGATCCTCGAGGGCCGTTTCGACCTCAACGACTATATCGACCAGGTGCTGGCGATGCTGCGCCGGCTGGGCCCGCGTCCGCACGTGGTCGCGGTCTGCCAGCCCGGACCGGCGGTGCTGGCCGCGGCCTCGCTGATGAGCGAGGACGACGATCCGAGCCGCCCGGCGACCATGACCTTCATGGGCTCGCCGATCGATGCGCGGTTCTCGCCCACGGTGACCAACAAGCTGGCGGAGGAGAAGCCGTTCGCCTGGTTCGCCTCCAACATGATCTACACCGTGCCGCCGCCCTATCCGGCGTTCGGCCGCCGCGTCTATCCGGGTTTCGTGCAGCTCTACAGCTTCATGTCGATGAACGCGGAGAAGCACAAGGAAGCGCACCTGCGCTACCTGCAGCAGCTCATGGAAGGCGACGGCGACTCCGCGGACAAGCACCTGGAGTTCTACGACGAGTACCTGTCGGTCCTGGACCTGACCGAGGAATTCTACCTGCAGACCGTCGACGAGGTGTTCCAACGCCACACCCTGCCGAAGGGCGAGATGCAACACCGCGGCCGGCTCGTGCGGCCGCAGTCCATCCGCGACGTCGGCCTGCTGACCGTCGAGGGCGAGAACGACGACATTTCGGGCGTCGGCCAGACCCAGGCGGCGCACGCCCTGTGTTCGAGCCTGCCCGAAGCCTTCAAACAAGACTATGTGCAGCCGCACGTCGGCCACTACGGCGTGTTCAACGGCAAGCGGTTCCGGGAGGAAATCTATCCGCGCGTGCGCGCCTTCATCCGCCAGGGCGAGACCGGCTTCGGCCGGCGGGTGCGCGCCGCTTAAGGCCGGGGACGCCGCGCCCCATGTTCGCCCGCGCCTTCGCCGACGGCGACCACCTGGAGGTGGCCGGGGCGATCGTCCGCCTGAAGGTCCACCGGCGGGCGCGGCGGGTGTCGTTGCGCGTGGACCGGCGCAAGCGCGAGATCGTGGCCGTCGCCCCTTCGCTGAGACGCCTGCCGGAAGCCGCCGCCTTCGCCCGTGACCGCGCCCAGTGGATCGCCCTGCGCCTGGCCGAGCTGCCGGCGGGGGTCTGCATCGCGCCCGGCCTGACCGTCACTCTGTTCGGCGAGCCCGTGCGCCTGGAGGCGGGCTCCGGCCGGGCCCGCTGGATCGACGCCGCCGCCGGCGCTCCGGCCCGCATCACCGCCATGGGGGAGGGCGAAGGCTTCGCCCGCGCCGTCGTCCTGCAGATCCGCAAGCGGGCGCTGGCGGTGATGACCGAGCGCACCTGCCTCTACGCCGGGCGGATGGGCGTCGGCGTCCCGAAGGTCGCCATCAACGATACGCGCACGCGCTGGGGGTCGTGTACGCCCGGGTCGAAGGGCGCCTCGCCCACCGTCCGCTATTCCTGGCGCCTGGCGCTCGCGCCCTTCGAGGTGGCCGACTATGTGGCCGCCCACGAATGCGCGCACCTGCGCGAGCTCAATCACGGCCCGCGGTTCTGGGCCTGCGTCCACGGCCTGGTGGGCGACCACCGCCCGCACCGCGCCTGGCTGCGGGCGGAGGGCGCGCGGCTGCACGCGTTCGGAAGCTAGAAGGGCGCGGTCTCGGGCTCGGCGGGACGCACGGTCGCCGGCGGCTGATCCGGGTCTTCCGAAGGCGCGGCCAGGAGGTCGCCGATCGCATCCGTCGGCTGTTGCTCGGGGGGCGTGATGACGCCGCCGGGGATCGGCTGGACCTTCAAGCGGGGCAGGGCGGCGGCCATGTAGTCGCGCCAGATGGCGGCCGGCGCGCCGCCGCCGGTCACCTTCCTCATCGAGGTGTTGTCGTCGCGCCCGACCCAGACGGCGGTCACGAAGCCGCCCGTGTACCCCACGAACCAGGCGTCGCGGTAATCGCTGGTGGTGCCGGTCTTGCCGGCCAGGTCGTAGCCGCCGATCCTGGCCCGCGTGCCGGTGCCTGCGGCCACCACCTGGCGCAGCATCTGGTTCATGTACTGCAGGGCGGGCGTGCCGATCACCGAGCTGCGGGCGGGCTTGCCCATGCCGTGGTCGTACAGCACGCGGCCCGTGGCGGTGCGGATGCGCTCGACGCCATAGCCGCGGGCGCTGAACCCGCCGTTGGAGAAGGCGGCGTAGGCTTGGGCCATTTCCATCGGGCTGACCTCGACGGCGCCCAGGGCCATGGAGGGGTCGAGCTGGATGTTGGAGGTGATGCCGAGCCGCCGGGCGGTGGAGGCGACGTTGCCGGTGCCGACCTCGTTGGCCAGGCGCGCGGCGACGGTGTTGATCGACTGCGCCAGGGCCGTCTGCAGGGTGATCGGGCCCAGGTATCGGCCGGTGTAGTTCTTGGGCGTCCAGTTGCCGATGGTCAGCGGCTCGTCCACCACCACGACGTCGGGCGTGCGCCCATGCTCCATGGCGGTCAGGTAGACGAAGGGCTTGAACGCCGAGCCCGCCTGGCGGCGGGCCATGCTGGCGCGGTCGAACTGGCTCTGGGCGTAGGCGGCGCCGCCCACGTAGGAGCGGATGCGGCCCTCGCCGTCGAGCGCCACCAGCGCGCCCTGTTGCACGCCCTCCTTCGTCGCGGCGGCGACGCCGTTGCGCACCGCGGCCTCGGCGGCCACCTGCAACGGCAGGTCCAGTGTGGTCTCCACCACCAGGTCCTCGGTGGGCTCGCCGACCAGGGCGCGGACCTGGTCGTCCACCCAGTCGGTGAAGTACTGCGCCCGCTGGTTGGCCAGCGTCGGATTGACCCGCACCGGCTGCGAGATGGCCTCGGCGCGCTGCTGCGCGGTGATCGCGCCGGTGCGCACCATTTCGTTGAGCACCACCGTGGCGCGGCGTTCGGCGCGCTCGGTGGCCGACACCGGGCTGTAGCGCGACGGCCCCTTCATCAGCCCGGCCAGCAAGGCGGCCTCTCCGAGAGTGAGGTCGGATGCGGGCTTGGCGAAATAACGCTGGGAGGCGGCCTCGATCCCGTAGGCGCCGGCGCCGAAATAGACCCGGTTGAGGTAGAGCGACAGGATCTCCTTCTTGGAGAACTTCGCTTCCAACCACACCGCCAGGATCAGCTCCTGGGCCTTGCGCCGGTAGTTCTGCGCCGGCGTCAGGAACAGGTTGCGGGCGAGCTGCTGGGTGATCGTCGAGCCGCCGCGCAACGGCCCCCCGGGATGGGTGGCGTTGTGGATCTGCGAGCGGATGATGCCCCAGGGATTGAACCCGAAGTGGTAGTAGAACTGCCGGTCTTCGATGGCGATGAACGCCTTCGGCACGTAGGCGGGCAGCTTGTCCAGGTCGACCGGCGGCGCGAACTGGCTGCCACGCACCGCGACCACGGCGCCCGAGCGGTCCAGGTAGGAGATCGAGGGCTGCCGCTTGACGTCGTAGAGCTTGGAGGTGTCGGGCAGGTCGACGGCGAACACGGCGAAGAAGGCGACCGTGAAGATCGCGCCCCACACGCCCAGCACCATGATCCAGTAGAACAAGGCCTGAAGCGGCGTGCGGCGCGGCGGGGGATTCCCCGGCCCGCGGCCGGCGCTCCCGGGCGGCTGCGCTTTGGCCATGTCTCGTCCTAGTCGGGGCGCCCCAGCCCAGGGCGACGTTTAATCAAGGCTGGTTAAGCCCGCGTCAATATTGACGAGACGTGAACGCCCCTCGCAATTCCGCTCCGGCCCGTTCGCTCGGGCGCTGGGCGAGCTCGGCGGGCAGGTGCACGACGTGGCCGGCCAGCGTGATCTTGCGGGGATAGGCCGCGTCGATGGCGTCGGCCACGGCGGGATTGTAGCGCAGGTCGTAAAGGTAATAGCCGCGGTCATGGTCGGTGACGAGGAACGCGAACGCTCCGTTGCGGATCATCCGCACGATGCGCCGCTCGTCGTAGCGGCCCAGGGTGGCCAGTTCGGCGAAGATCGCCGGCTCCCAGACCACCTCCTTCCCGTTTTGGACCAGCAGCACCATGTCGTCGGCGATGATCGGCTGGCGCGCGGTGCGGACCATGGCGGAGAGCTGGACGTATTCCGCCCGCTGCTGGGGCGTCTTCACGCGAATGTCCAGCTCCGGCAGCTTCATGATGTTGGCCTGCCAGGCGATGGCCAGGGGAACGACGCCGATCGCCAGCCAGTTGGGCCGGGCAGGCGGCGCGGCGTCGCGGGGCGGGAACGCCGCGCTGGCGGCCTTCTGGACGCTCACGCCGGCGAACAGGCTCACGACCAGCAGCCATTCGATCATGTAGTTGAAGTTGGACCCCGACTTTCCGGCGAGCAGCACCATGGCTTGCGCCGTCGCCAGGTAGGCGAGGGCCATCAGCGCCTGAAGCTGCGCGGGATCTGAAGCCAGGCGTTCGCGCGCCGCGCCGATGCCGGGGGCCTTTCGGACGGTCGCGACGACCGGCGCCAGGCAGAAGATCACGCCGACCAACGCCGCGCCGGCGAAGAAGGCGTGGTGGCGGCCGACCCACTTGAACATCTTGATCGCGCCCACCGCGTCGAAGCGGTTGACGTTGTAGAGGAAGACGTGGCGCACGAAGCCGCCGTGCGTGGCGATCTCAAGGGCCGCGAGCGCCGCGCCGCCGACCGCCACCGACGTGGAGAGCCCCGCCAGGGCGAGGCGGGGCCGGAAGACCAGCAACACGGCGTAGGTCGCCGCCGGCGCGGCGATCATGCTCTGCTTGGCGAAGACCGCGGCTACGAACGCCAGGCCCGCCAGGTGGATCAGTCGGGGGCGCTCGAGCGACAGCATCGCCAGGTAGAGGCCCCCCAGGCTGAGCGCGCAGGCGATCATGTCGACCCGCATCAGCCAGCCCCATTCCGCCACCGGCCAGCAGGTCAGCGCGATCAGCCCGGCGGCCGCGCCGCAGACGATGCGCGCGCCCGGTTCGTCCCGGGGCGCCAGCCGCCCCGCGATCAGACCCAGGACCAGCGCCGAGGCCAGGGTCGAGACCATCGCCACCGTGCGTCCCGTCGCCAGCTCGTCGAAGCCGCCGGCGTGCGCCGCGATCCACGTCGTGGCGTGGAACAGGGGGGTGTAGTGGAAGACGATCGAGGGAAATCCGTCGATCGGGGCATAGCCGTGGCCCGCGAAGATCGAACGCATCTGTTGCCAGACGATGCCTTCGCCGTAGTCGAGCTCGTCCGGATAGCGGATCGCCTGGCCGGCGAGGTGCAGGAACAGCGCGAGCTTCGCCAGCAGCTCGGCGGCGGCCACGGCGAGGGCGCCGAGACCCAGAAGCCGGGCGGCCCCCAGGACGCGGTCGGGCTTGGCGGCGGCGACGTGCTTCAACGCTCGGATCCTCGCTGCGGACGGGCGCAGACCAGCATCTGCTTGCCCATGGGCTTGATGGGTGAACGCAGATACGCGGCGATCAGCCACGGCGAAACCGGCAACCGGGACTTGACGGTCAAGGGCAGGAACCGGGGTTTGACCTCGACCACGTCCCAGCCGCGCGCCGTCAGGAAATCGGCGAGGGAGACGTGCGAGTAGACGGCCACGTGGGTGTAGTCGTCGAAATACTCCCGAAACGCGTAGCGGTAGTTGGGCTGCAGCAGGGTGAGGCTGCCCTTGGCGGAGAGCTTCGGCCGCAGCGCGTCCAGGGCCGCAGCGAAGTCCTGTTGCGGCAGGTGTTCCATGAGGTTGCTGGCGAAGGCGAAATCGACGCTGCCGTCCTCGATCCAGTCGAGCGCCGTGACCGGACCCACATGCGCCTCGACGCCGGGCGCGACGTGATCGGGCATCTGCGGCCACAGGTCCAGCGCCAGGCGCCGGCGCGCGCTGACATTGTTGATGAACTCCCCGTAGCCGCAGCCCAGGTCCAGCACGCAGTCCCCAGCGGAGATCCGGCGGCTGAAGTGATAGCGCCACAGGGCCTTCCAGACGGTGTCCCGCCGCGGATCATGGATGAGCCGGGAGCTGTGGTAGCCCTCGCTCACGCCAGGCGTCTCCAGCCGAACAGGATGCCCATGATCATCCGCAGGCCGACCGTAAAGCCGCGCATGTTGTTGACGTTGCCGCCCTTGCTCACGCCCACGCGCGCGTGGAAGGTGATGGGGCATTCCACGAGGACCAGGCCCCGCTTCAGCGCGGTGTCGAGGAAGTGGGCGTTGAACTCCAGGTTCACCGACGGGTCGAGGTGCGGCAGCAGCTGGCCCAGCGCCTGGCGGCGGCACAGCTTATAGGTCGTGCCCACGTCGGTGATGGTGCCGCGGCCGAGGTACTTGGCCTCCAGCAGCTTGCCCACGAAGACGTTGCCGTAGAACAGGAAGGTGCTGAGCTGGGTGGCGTACTGGCGCAGGGGCTCCACCGTGCGCGCGCCGTTCACGACGTCGGCGTGCGGGGCGTAGGCCAGGAGCTTGTCGATGTCGAAGGCGCGGAAGGTGCGGTCGCCCTCGCACAGGACGACCAGGTCGGTGTCCGTGAACGTCATCGCTTCGCTCAGGCAACGGAACACGCAGCGGCCGTAGCCCGGCGCGAGTTCGTTGAAGGTCACCGCCCCAGCCGCGGCGGCGCGCTCGAAGGTACGGTCCGAGCTGTTGTTGCTCACCACGATCACGCGGGCCACCAGGGGGTGGGCGAGGAAGTCCTCGACAGCGGGGCCGATGCTCTCTTCGTCATTGTAGGCGGTGAGCGCGACGGTGACCTTCTGCTCCGTCACCGGGTCGTACCGGACGGGAACGTTCGGCTTCTTCTCGCGCAGCAGGATCAACAGGTCGAAGGCGGCGAGGGCGAGGCCCAGCACGATCGGCACGCCGCTGTACCAGACCAGCCATTCGGCGATCGGGTCCAATAGTTCGCGCAGTCCAAGCAGGTAGCGCGGCACCACGAGCAAGACGCCCATCAGGAAGGCCGCGATCCCCAGACAGAATAACAGCACGCCATAAAGCAGGAGCGGCGTCGAGCGGACGCCGGGCGTTCCCTCTTTCATGATACTCCCGAACGTTGATCGCGGCCTTTTATGTACGGTCGTCTTGCTAAGATTTGTCACAGTGGTTCTGTCACCATCATGCTGCTTTCGCCGTCCCACGGTAATTCCGCCAAATTAAGGATGCGGAAAAATGCGACCGCCGCGTCTGGCGCGCGCCGACGGCTTTGCAGGTCCCCCGAGCTTGCCCCGCGAAAGGTCCGTCAAAGGGGCCGAACGATGCGACCGCGAGCGTTCGCGGCCGTCTGAACGAGAAAACCCGAGCGCGGGTTCCGCTCGGTTGCGGCGCCGCAGAACGCATGCTATCAGGCGCGCGGCTTCGGGCCGGGGGTCGTTCAGGCCTCGCGGGTCTGCGTGCTTTTTCCAAGCGCTTTCAAGCCTTTAGTCCGTGGGGGAACTCCTTCCGCCACGGCTTTCGAGACGCATCGGGCGGACAACCAAGTGGCGGACGATTCCAAGGCATCGAATGTGGGCGAGCGGTACGCTCAGGCCCTCTTCGATCTAGCCAGCGACGAAAAGACGATGGCGGCCGTAGAGGCCAATATGAAATCGCTGAAGGCGGCGCTGGCCGACAGCCGGGACCTGCAGATCCTCATCGCATCGCCGGCCTTCACCTCGGACGCCAAGGGCGCGGGGCTGGCCGCCATCGCCGCCAAGGCCAAGTTCCACCCGACCACCGCCAAGTTCCTGGGCCTGCTGGCCGCCAACGGCCGGGCCGGGGCGCTGGGCGCGGTGATCAAGGCCTTCGAGGCCCTGTCGGCCGCCGCCCGCGGCGTGGTCTCCGCCCAGGTGGTGACCGCCACGCCGCTGACCACCTCGCAGCAGGCCGGCGTGGCCGCCGCGCTGCGCCAGGCGCTCGGCAAGGACCCGGAAATCGAAACCCGCGTCGACCCCTCGATCCTTGGCGGGATCCGGGTCCAGGTCGGCTCGCGCCTGTTCGACGCTTCGCTCCGTTCGAAGCTCGACTCCCTCAAGTTCGCCCTCAAGAGAGCGTAAGAAACCATGGACATCCGCGCCGCCGAAATCTCGGCCATCCTCAAGTCGCAGATCGCCAACTTCGGACAGGAAGCCGACGTCTCGGACGTGGGCTCGGTGCTGTCCGTGGGCGACGGCATCGCCCGCGTGTTCGGCCTCGACAACGTCCAGTCGGGCGAAATGGTCGAATTCCCGAAGGCCGGGGTGAAGGGGATGGCGCTCAACCTTGAGCGCGACAACGTCGGGGTCGTGATCTTCGGCCAGGACCAGGCCATCAAGGAAGGCGACGAGGTCCGCCGCCTGTCGGAAATCGTGGACGTGCCGGTGGGCCGCGGCCTGCTGGGCCGGGTGGTGAACCCGCTGGGCGAGCCGATCGACGGCAAGGGTCCGCTGAAGGACGTCGCCGAGCGCCGCCGGGTGGACGTGAAGGCGCCGGGCATCATTCCGCGCAAGTCCGTGCACGAACCAGTGCAGACCGGCCTGAAGGCTATCGACACACTGATCCCGATCGGCCGCGGCCAGCGTGAGCTGATCATCGGCGACCGCCAGACCGGCAAGACCGCGGTGGCGATCGACACCATCCTCAACCAGAAGAGCGTCAACGCCAGCGACGACGAGAGCCAGAAGCTCTATTGCATCTATGTCGCCATCGGCCAGAAGCGCTCCACGGTCGCCCAGATCGTGAAGACCCTCGAGGAGCGCGGCGCCCTCGACTACACCATCGTCGTCGCCGCCACCGCCTCGGAGCCGGCGCCGCTGCAGTTCCTGGCGCCCTTCGCCGGCTGCGCCATGGGCGAGTGGTTCCGCGACAACGGCAAGCACGCCGTCATCATCTATGACGACCTTTCCAAGCAGGCCGTCGCCTACCGTCAGATGTCGCTGCTGCTGCGCCGCCCGCCGGGCCGCGAAGCCTATCCGGGCGACGTGTTCTACCTGCACTCCCGCCTCCTGGAGCGCGCGGCCAAGCTGAACGAGGACAACGGCTCCGGTTCGCTGACCGCCTTGCCGCTGATCGAGACCCAGGCCAACGACGTGTCGGCCTACATCCCCACCAACGTGATCTCGATCACCGACGGCCAGA
>Ga0070668_100001001_pt1 | contig 19803 bp, 15 predicted proteins | sample KBSS43metaG_FD_64661 | JGI IMG/M metagenome (GOLD analysis project Ga0070668, IMG submission 64661) | Switchgrass rhizosphere microbial communities from Kellogg Biological Station, Michigan, USA - KBS S4-3 metaG | ecosystem: Host-associated > Plants > Roots > Rhizosphere > Soil ... | reverse complement strand
CGGCGGCGTCGTACGTCCGCGACGCGTCATCCGCCGACTTCGGCTTGGCGTTCCGGAAGCGCTTGAGGATCGACGTGTCGACCAGGTCGTAGAACTCGCCGGCGTCGATCTTGGAGTCCCACACCGTCAACCACGCGATTCCGTCGCCGCCCTTGGTGTCGAACAGGACGTACCGGTCGCCGTCCCAACCGGCGGCGCCGCGAATCGCGCCGTTCTGGTCGCCGAGGTGCTGGAACAGAAAGAGACGCGTCTCGAACTCGCCCAGGTTGTTCGAGTAGACGGCGTGTGCCCCGCCGCCGAGCTCCGGAAGCGTGACCGTAGTCGGCGCGTCCCGCGTCTCGAAGTACGCGGACTGGTGAAGTATCTGTTCTGTGGATACCGGCATCGAGTCGAACGGGACCTTCCCCGGATGCGTCTCATCGAAGTGGCGAATGAATTCGGCGCCACTCAGATACGGGAAGATCAGCGTCTCCTGAATGATCATCGGTGCCGAGGAGAACACCGGCATCGAGCTCTGCCCCTCGCGGATCATGTCGCGGATGCGATCCCATCCACCGGGAAGCGTCGCGGAAAGGCTGTTCGATCCGAGCATGGCCTTTACCTGCTCGAAGGTCGCCTGCCCTTCGATCACCGCTTGCGCAGCAACCTGGCGGTCGTTGTCGCCAGTGACCTTCTGGATCGAATCGAGATTGAGGTACTGGTCCTGAAGGGCGTGCACGAGCTCGTGGGTGACGGTGACGCCAACCAACGCGGGGTCTGCGCCATCTACCACGTAGAGCACCTTGGCCGACGGGTCGTAATAGCCGACGACCTGCTCCGTCAGTAGTTCGAGCATGAACGGCCGCAACTGCAGCGTGTCGGCAATCAGTCCGAAGCGGCGGTACGTGCGCTCGATGCCCGAAATCTCCGCGGCCGGCATGGACTCGTTGAACTTCTGCGTGAGGAAGTTGCGGACCTCCTCCTTCGATCGCCGCTCGACCCTGGGCGGAGTCTTGAAGGTGAGGCCGACCGCCTTCTCGATCTTCGGCACGGCTTCGCTGACTTCCTTGGCGTAGGGGCCGGCGTTCGCCGCCGCGCCCTTGGTGCCGCCGTCCCGCGAGCACCCGAGGACCACCGCGAGGCCTAACGACGCGACGCCAGCGAGCGCGCGCGCCCTAACGAGTCTCACTCCGTCCATGTCACGTCCTTTGAGGTGGCGAGCTTCACGACCCGTGCGATGTCATGACCCCGAACGACAATCCCCTCCTCCGCCAGCACGCGATGGAGCTCTGCGTCGAGCGCCGCGAGCGTCAACGGCGGTTCCGGGGTAGCGCGAGCGGCGGGCTCGGCGCGCGGGGTCGACGTCGTGGCCGCGCCGTTCGCGGGCGCCGCGGCAGCTTCGCGACCGTTCGCGGGCGGGACGAAGATCGCCTCGATCTCCGCACCAAATCGCTCGAGCGCGGCGAACCCGTCCCGCGCCATGCGCTCGATCGGGTCATCCTCCTCGAGCTCCGGGTGGTCGAGCGGCTCGTGCGCCGGCTCCGGACGTGGTGACTGCCGTTCGCCGCCTTTCCGCTCAGGGCGCCCTGCCACGAGCGTGCGTCGGCGGCGGATGAGCTCCTGCGCGCGCTCCGAATAGGTCGCGACCGCGTGAGCATGCGCGCACGCTTCATCCAGCGCATCGATGGCGCGGTCAGGCCGCATGCGGTCGAGCTCATAGCGATCGGTGAGCTCCACGGCCGCGCGCACCGCCACCTCGGTGATGACGACGTTGTGATGCCGTTCGAGACGCTCCACGCGCGCCTTGAGAATGTCCAGCGTTTCGTCGGCAGACAGCTCGCGAACCAGCACGCGCTGAAAGCGTCGCTCGAGCGCCGGATCGCCACATACCCACCGCTCGTATTCGTCGTTCGTCGTGGCGCCAATGACCCGGAAATCACCCCTCACCAGGGCAGGCTTGAGCATGTTGCCCGCGTCCATCGCGACGCCGAGAGCCGTGCCCTGTCCGATGAGGTTGTGCAGCTCATCGATGAACAGCACCACGTCGGGCGCCGCGCTCGTTTCGGCGACGAGGCGACGAATGCGCTCCTCGTAATCACCGCGGTACGTCGTGCCGGCGAGCAGCGACACGTGGTCCACGGCCATGATTCGGGTTCCGCGCAGCGAGAGGGGGACGTCGCCGGACGCGAGCCGCTGGGCGAGGCCTTCGATGATCGCCGTCTTGCCCACCCCCGCGGGTCCCACGAGCGCAGGGTTGTTCTTGCCGTGTCGGAGCAAGATGTCTATGACGCGCGCGATCTCCTCGCTCCGGCATCGCACCGGCTCGAGACGACCATCACGCGCATCCGCGGTCAAGTCGCGCGCGAAGCGGCCGAGAGTGCCGTCGGATTGGCGGGTCATTGGGTCAGCTTCAGGGAAGTCGGGAGCTCGCGAACCCGGTTCGCGCGGGCATCGCCGATGCGCCGCTCCCTCGAGACAACATTGGCGTCAGCCTGTCAGTCGGCCGGAATACCAGCCGATGAGGTCATATCCCCAAAGCAAAGTTGCGAGCGCGGCGGGCGCAAGGAACACTCCAAACGGGACGTGCGGCAAGCCGACCGGGGCATCGCCGAGCGCGAGATCCAGCTGCGCCGTCCGATGCGCCCGCCGCAACCGCGAAAGCGGATAAACGACCGCGACGAATCCTACGACGCCGATGAGCGCACCTACGAACACCACGAGCAGTGCCCGTCCCGGCCCGACGGCCGCGCCGATCACGGCCATGAGCGTCACGTCCCCGAAGCCCATCGCTTCCTTCTTCAGGGCGACCTCGCCGAGCCAGCCGGCGATGGCAATCGCCCCAGCGCCCGCACATGCACCAATGAGCGAGTCGTACGGGTCGGCGAACGGCGACGGTTGATTCAGCATCGTGCCGACGAGTGCGGTGACGAAAACCCAGACCAGGCCGAACACCGTGAAGCCATCCGGGATCAGGTAGTGACGCGCGTCGGTGACGGCGATGCCAAGCAGGATGGTGCCGAGGACGGCCACGCGAACCGCGGTGAACGTCGGCCCAAACGCGAGAACGGCAGCGGTCCATCCGAGCGCCGTCAGCAGCTCGATCGCGGGATACAGCGTCGAGATCGGAAGACCGCACCCGCGGCACTTTCCGCGGAGCACGAGCCAGCTCAGGATCGGGATGTTGTCGATCGCCGTGATCGGCCGTTCACAACGAGGGCATCGCGAGCGCGGCGAGATGACCGACAGATCGTGCGGCCATCTCGTTATGCACACGTTGAGGAACGAGCCAACGCAGGCGCCGATGACGAACGCGAAAAGCAGCTCAGGCCAGACGATCACGCGCGAAGCTCGTAGAGGAGAATGCCGGCTGCGACAGCGACGTTCAGCGATTCGACGCCCGCGTCGAGCGGCAGCGACACGAACTGGGCGCAGGCACCGCGCACGTGAGCACTGAGTCCCGCGCCCTCGTTCCCGACCGCGAGCGCGAGACGGCGTGGCGCGCCGCTCCGTCCTACCGGAACGCCGTCGACATCGGCGCCCCACAGCGGGATTCTCGTTTCATCGAGGAACAGTCGCAGCTGGTCCCATGTACAATGGAAAGCGGAGTGCAGAAAGTGAGCGCCCATTGCGCTACGGACGACTTTGGCGTTCCACAGGTCAACGGTGCCCGGAAGGGCTACAGAGGCGGTGGCGCCGAGGCCGGCTGCGGTGCGAATCAACGTTCCGACATTGCCTGGATCCTGTACGGCGTCGAGCACGAGCATGCGCAACGGGTCGGTCGCGGCGAACGTTTCGAGTGAGCGTTTCGGTGTGACCGCGATGACGAGAATCCCCTGCGGGCTCTCGGTCTCGGCGGCGCTCCTGAACTCCGCATCGGTGACGTCCGTGATCTCGGTGCCTCGGGATGCGAGCGCGGTGCGAAGGCTGGCGCCACGCGGGTTGGTCGAGAGCTGCGGAGACACGAGCGCTCCGATGACCTCGAGTGGCGACTTTACGAGCTCTTCCGACGCCCGCACTCCCTCGACGACGAATAACGCGTTGCGATCGCGTGCTTTGCGACGGCGGAGGTCGCGAGCTAACGTCAGAATTCGCAAAGTTTTACGTTACTCTGGTCGGTGGAATGTGTCTTGCTTTTTGCAGGGCCGGGCGACTCTGAGAGGAACACGAATGAAACGTATACTGATCGGGTTGGCGTTCGCAGCGACGATGGCGGGATGCGCGATCTCCACGCAGCAGGAAGTGCAGATGGGGACCGACTACGCCCAGCAAATCAACGCGCAGCTACCCATAGTCAAGGATCCGGAGGTCGTGCGGTACATCAACGTGCTCGGCGATTCGATCGCGAAGCTCGCTGATGACCGCAGTCTCGATTGGCAGTTTTTTGTGGTGAACTCGCAAGAGGTGAACGCGTTTGCCGTTCCCGGCGGTTACGTCTACGTGAACCGGGGTCTCATCGAACGGGCACAGAAGATGGACCAGTTGGCCGGTGTGCTCGGCCATGAGATCGGTCACGTGGTGCGTCGCCACTCGGTCAAGCAGATGGAGCAGGCGCAGGGCGCCAACATCGGCCTTACGCTCGCGTGCGTGCTCACGCAGGTCTGTAACAACCAGGCGACCGGCGCGCTGATCAACGTGGGCGGCACCGCCCTGTTCGCGAAGTTCAGCCGCGATGACGAAGCCCAGGCCGATGAGGAAGGCGTGAAGAACGTCGTCCGGGCCGGGATCGATCCGCGCGGCATACCTGAAATGTTTCAGATTCTGATCAACGAGCGGGAGCGCTCGCCGTCAACGGTAGACGCGTGGTTCGCGACCCACCCACTCGAGGAAAGCCGAATCCAGGCGACCGACGCGCAGATCGCGAAGATCAACCCCGCGATCCTCAACGGGCTCACGAAGGACAGCCAGAGCTTCCAGACATTCAAGCAGCGGGTGCGCGGGCTGCCGGCTGCACCACCGGCGACCAGAGCGAGTCGTTAGGTCACGAACGCCCCGAAGGTCGCTATGCAACAGCGCCGCACGAACCGCGCGGCGCTGTTGTTCATCCGGCTTGACGCAGCTCGGTTACAGATCCCGTAGCCACTCCAGCACGAGGCTCTCGAAACGGCCGGCCGCCTCCTTGCTCACGGCAAGCACCTCCTTGTGGTCCAGGGGTGCGTTCGTCATCCCGCAAGCGAGGTTGGTCACGCAGCTGACGCCCGCAACGCGCATTCCCATCGCACGAGCGGTAATCACCTCGGGCACCGTGGACATGCCGATGGCGTCGAGGCCGAGTCGCTCGAACATGCGGACCTCGGCGGGCGTTTCGTACGACGGGCCTAACGCCCATCCATACACACCATCGACGAGCGCGATGCCGGCTCGCTTTCCTGCCCGGTGGAGTGCGGCGCGCAGATCCGCATCGTAGGGCTCGGACATGTCGGGGAAACGCAGATCCTCGGGCTCGACCGGACCAATCAGGGGGTTTCGACCCGTGAGATTCACGTGGTCGGCGATGACCATGAGATCGCCGGGCCGGAACGATCGCCGGATCCCGCCGGCGGCGTTGGACACGAACATGATCTCGGCGCCTAACGCGGCGAATACGCGGGCGGGAAAGCCCGCGAGCGTCGCGGCATGTCCCTCGTACATGTGGAATCGACCCGCGAGGGCAACGGCCGGCCGGCCAGCGAGCGTACCGGCGACGAGCACGCCGGGGTGGCCAACCACTGTGGGCACCGGGAACCCCGGGATGTCGCCGTAGTCGACGCGCTTCACCTCGTCGAATCGATCGGCGAGGCCGGACAGGCCCGATCCGAGCACGAGGCCGGCAACCGGACGTTCCGTCCCGATCCGGTTCCGGATCGCCGCCGCGGCCCGCGCGGCTGCCTGCGTGCCGTACGAACGATGGGTCGCGGTGCTCACCGTTCGCCTCGAAGCGCCGCCATTTCTTCCCGCGCGCTCGCCACCATCGCCGCACGCTCGGCCGGCGGCAGGAAAGCGCTCTCGAATCCATTCAGCGCGATGGTGCACAGCTCGTCGAACGAGAAATCGAGCTCCTCGGCCGCGTGGACGTACTCGTCGGTGAGGGTCGTGCCGCTCATGAGGCGGTTGTCGGTGTTCAGCACGACGTTCGCTCCGGCGTCGAAATAGCGCCGCAGTGGATGCGTCTCGTACGACGCCGCCGCGCGCGTCTGCACGTTGCTCGTCAGGCAGATCTCGAGCGCGATGCGCTGGTCCGTCACGTACTCGGTGAGCACGGGATCTTCGATCAACCGAGTCGCGTGCCCCAGACGATGGGCCTTGCACGCATACACGGCTTCGCGCACCGAGTCTGCGCCCGCACCTTCCCCGGCGTGACACGTGCAGGCCAGTCCGTGCGCCTGTGCGTACTCGAACGCACCCGCATGAACACCCGCCGGATGCCCGCGTTCTCCGCCCGCGAGATCGAAGCCCGCGACACCGCGATCCTTGTAGGCAACTGCCAGGTGGGCCAGTTCCATCGAGATGCCCGGCGGCAGGTTGCGGAGCGCAGTGATGATTAGACGTCCGACAATGCCGTGATCGCGCCGCGCCCGCGCCAGACCCTCGAGTGGCGCTTCGACCGTCTGTCCGAGCTCGAGGTCGTGCCGCGTATTCAGCACGGGGCAATAGCGCATCTCGATGTAGCGAACGCCTTCCGCCGCTGCATCCTCGGCCAGCTCGTACGTCACGCGCTCGAGCGCGTCCGCGGTCTGCAGCACCGCCAACGTGATGTCGAACCTGGTGAGGTATTCCTCCAGGTCGCGGGCATCGCGGACGATCATGAACTCACGCAGCGCATCGACGTCGTCCGCGGGCATCGGGACGTGATGGTCGCGCCCGAGCTCGAGGAGCGTCGCGGGACGCAGCGACCCGTCAAGGTGACAGTGGAGCTCGGCCTTTGGAAGACGGCGCAGCAGCGCGCGGTCGGGGAATGGTGACATGCGCGCGGCTAGTCGTTGGGCTCGTCGCCTTCCGGGCGACGCCGCACCGGAAGCACGCGGAAGATGGCGCCGCCGTGAGCCCTCGTCTCGGGCGAGGTCGGAAGGCCGCGGCTATCGGCGATCACCCGCTCGCCCACCGCGACTTCATCGGCGGCCGTGGCGTTCCACGCCCGCACCGCGTCGAGGGCTGTCGCACCATCCGGCACGTCGAGCCCGACGGAGTTCACGTACACACGCATTCGGAGATGAGATTCAAGGATGTGCCGCGGTGAGTCGCGACTCGAAGGGCACGCGCAACGGCTGACGTTGCGCGCGGATGTAGTTCACGAGCGCGTCGATGTCGGGAATGCCCACAGGCTCGGTCTTGATGGCATCGGCCGCGAGCCCGAGCCCGTCACCGCCACCGAGAAGAAAGTTGCTCAGCACCAGTGTGTACGTCGCATCGTCGCGGAGGGCGCGCCCGTCCGCCAGCTTCACCGTCGTGATCCGAGACCCTGCTGGCTTGGTCGGGACGTAGACGACGGTCACGCCGCTCACGTGGGCGTTGAGCGCACTCCCCCCCACCAGCCGCTCGAGGTACGCGCGCAGGTCGCGCCCGCGCACAGTAAGCCGATAGAGCGTGTTGCCGAACGGCTGAATCTCGAAGATGCTTCCGTACGTCGCCTGTCCTGCCTGGAGGTCCGCGCGAATGCCTCCGTTGTTCATGACGGCCACGTCCCCCTTCCCCGCCGCCCGCTGCGCGTCGGCAATGAGATTGCCGAGCGCATATTGACCGCCCGACTTACGCAGCGGCTCCGCGATCTGTGCAATCGGGCGACTCATTTCGGCGGCAACGGCGGCGACGACGCGCTTGACCTGGGCGTCGACCGCGGGATCCGGCGCGACAGAATCGGCCACCACGTCGCGCACCGAGATGCTCGCCTCGCCTTCGCCTAACGGGATGTCGATCACACCTACCGCGCGCCCGTGAGACCGCGCCTGGACGATCGGGATGCCGTTCACGCGCGTGGCGACGAGCGAGTGGGTGTGGCCACTCACGATCGCGTCGACGCGCTCCGTGATCCGGCGGGCCAGGTCAACGATCTCACCGTTGCAGCCGGGCGGCGTGGCGCGGTCGCAGAAGGCGCCGGCGTGTGCCACGACGATTACCGCTTCAGCGCCGCGTGCTCGCAACGCGCGGGTATGTGCGTCAACGACCGGAGCAGGGTCGACGAACCGGAGATCCGAAACGTTGACCGCCATCGTCGTACGCGGTGTCTCCACGGTCGACACGCCGATCACGCCGACCTTGAGTGCGCCGACGGTCAGCAGGGTATCGTCGGGGATCCAGTCCACATCGCGTCCGTCAGCGAATCGCACGTTCGCGCCGAGCACCGGATATCGGGCCTGCCGCATTCGCGCGCGTAGCGAATCGCGACCCCAATCCCACTCATGATTCCCGAGGGCCGCCGCGGAGTACCCGAGCGTGTTGTAGAGATCGACCACGCTTGCGCCGTAGGTCCGGTTCGAAGGCGCGGTCCCCTGAAACATATCGCCACCGTCGAGCAGCATGGTCGCGCAAGTCGCGCTCGCGGCACACTCGGCGCGGGCGCGGGCGATGACGGCCGCGACGTACGCCGCGCCACCGCGCCTAACGCCAGCGCTGTCCGCCCTCGGCTCGAAGGCCCCGTGAAAGTCGTTGGTCGCAATGATCCGAAGCGTGCGTCCCGTGGAGACTGGCAGCGGCGTGGGGTTGGGACGTCGAATTGCCGCAACGCCGGGGCCAACGGGCCGCACCGGACCACCCGCGCGTTCCGCGGGATTGGCGTGCATCGCGAGATAGGCCGCATCGACGGCTGCCGCAGGCTCCAGACTCCAATTTCGCTTGAAGTAGGTCTCCGGCGTCAGCGCCTTGCGACGCGCGACTTCCTCGACCAGGAGCTCGCGAATTTCCTGCTGACGATCGTACACGATGGGAGCGCCGCGAAGCATTGCGTACCCGCCGCCGCCGCTCTGCCGATAGTTGTTGATCGCCATCGTGAACGTGTCGGTGTCAGCGACGGGCTTTCCGTCGACGGACAGCGCCACCACGCGCGAACCCGACGGACGCGAGACGTCGATGACATAGTCCGCGCCCGCGACGATGTCGTAGTTGTAGCCGGGGACGCGCTCGTTGACGAGCGGGATCGTTCGGCCCGTATCGCCCGCGAATGTGCGGAAGTAGCGGGCGCTGAACTCGAGATAGTCACGGAGCTGGCGTCCGGAGATACGTATTGCCCGAAGCGTGTTGTCGTACGGATAGAGCCTAGCCAGCTTGGCTTCGGTGATTGGCCCGGGGTCGAGCGCGGCATCAAGCGAGAACGCCGCCGTCGACGCGAGGTCGGCGTTGGCCGCGCGGCGTTCGACTTCGAGGATGAAATCGATGAGCGGCGTATCGCGCACACGCGCAGAGTCTGCTCGCCAGGCCACGGGCGTGTTCCCGATCACGCGATTCACGTATGCAACCGTTGCCGCGTGCGCCCCCGCAACCGCCGAGACCACGGCGGCCTCCTCGGCGTGTCCCGCGGATTGAACGGTCGTCGCTCGGCTTCGTGCGACGCGCCAGGCCCCGGACGTTCGTTCGAGTACGAGGTGCGCAATACCGACACTCGTGGCCCAGTTCTTTGGCTGGAGCAATCGCGCGCCGTTTATGACGGTGTCCGCGAGCTCCTGATGCGAGTGGCCGAACACGATGAGGTCAATGCCGGGCACCTCGCGCGCAACGCGCGCCGCCACGTTCTCGCTCGCCACACCGGTCGAGACGGTGTCGTAGCCGGACGTGCCCGACAATCCCGAGTGCAGCACGACCACAATGACGTCGGTACCCTTGGCTCGCGCCTCGGCAACAGCCGTCCGGACCTCTGGAACGATGTCGCGAAGCACCACACGGCCACGCAGGTTGTCACGCTCCCAGAGCATGGCCCCCGGCGTCGTCGCCCCAACGATGCCTATGCGCAGTTCACGGCGCCTGACGATGACGTATGCGGGATAGGCACGCGGGCCGCTCGCGAGATAGGCGTTGGCGGCGAGCAGCGGAAAGGACGCGTCCTTGATCGCGCGGCCCAACGTGCCCAGGCCGTAGCCGAAGTCATGATTGCCGACGGCCGCCGCGTCGTAGCGCATTGCATTCATCGCAGCAATTGCGGGGTTCCGGCGCGTCGTGTCGACGCGAGCGGCGACGAAGCTGAGCGGATTCCCCTGAAGCATGTCACCCGCATCGACCAGCACGACGCGGTCCGGGTTGGCAAGGCGAACCGAATCGACGATGGTCGCCGCGCGTGCCAGGCCGCGGGTCGAATCCGGTGTGCCGGCGTAGTAATCCCAGCCGGTCAACCGACCATGGACGTCGGTGGTTGCGGCAACAACCAGATCGACGGCATTGGTGGGAGCATTGGCCGGCCTTACAACTCCGGCATTGGCGGCGCACGACGTGGCGCCAGCGACGGCAGCCAGTAGCGCAAGCCACCCAACCATGGTCGAGCGCTGGATTCTGCGAGGCAACATTGACCAAAGGTACTGCGCCCGCTTTCGCGGCAGAATCCGGTTCGAGCGCGATTGACGAACCCCTGCGCCACGGCAACCTTGAGTCGATGGGCACTCACGCTCCGTTTCCGCACTCCACTGCTCGCGCTGCCGCTGACAACGGCGGTACGCCGATACAGAACCGTGACGCTCAGGACGCTTCTCTTTACGGCGTCGCCACGCGAACGTCCCACGCGAACGGCGCGGAAGTGTCGGACACCACGTCGTTCCCGAAACCGCTGACCATCGGAATCGCTGGCGGATCGGGCTCGGGGAAATCGACAGTCGCGCGCAAGGTCGCCGAGGCGCTCTCGCAATCGTCGGTCGCGTTCCTCGACATGGATGCGTACTACCGCAACTTCGCGCACCTCCCAATGGAGGAGCGAAAGCGCGTGAACTGGGACCATCCCGAAACGTTCGACACTGAACTGCTCGTGTCGCAGGTGCAAGCGTTATGCGCGGGCAGGTCGGTGGACAAGCCAGTGTACGACTTCGTCTCGCATACGCGGAGCGCACGCACCGAGCGCGTGAACCCCGCCGACGTACTGGTCCTCGATGGAATTCTGCTGTTTGTCGATGAGCAGTTGCGGACGTTGTGCGACATCAAGGTCTTCGTCGACGCCGACGCGGACATTCGACTCGTGCGACGACTCAAACGCGACGTGATCAAACGGGGGCGGACACTGGAAGAGGTGATCGCGCAGTATCTCGAAACCGTTCACCCGATGCATCTGCAATTCGTCGAGCCAAGCAAGCGTTATGCGGACGTCATCGTGCCTCGTGGAGGGCACAACACAATCGCCATCGAGATGATCGTCGCGAAAATCCAGCATCGTCTGAGAGGACGACCGGCGTGACCCACGCAATCGCCACGGGCGAACGGCTGCTCGTCGTGGACGACGAGCCGGACATCGCCGCCCTCGTGACGTTCCACCTCATCAAAGCCGGGTATCGTGTCTCGACCGCCGCCAACGGCCCGGACGCCATTGCGCAGACACGTCAGGAGCATCCCGTCCTCGTCGTCCTGGACCTCATGCTCCCGGGTATGTCGGGATATGACGTTCTCGAACAGCTTCGCGCGGACGATGCAACCCGCGACGTCGCGGTGCTCATGCTCACGGCGCGCAAGGAAGAGCAGGACCGTATTCGCGGACTGTCGCTCGGCGCGGACGACTATCTCACGAAGCCATTCAGCCCGCAGGAGCTGGTGCTTCGAGTCGGCGCAATTCTCCGCCGCGTCGCTCAGGCTCCGCAGCCGTCGGCGGATGTGCTGCGCGTTGGCCCGCTGCAGATCGATCGTGGGGCGCACCGTGTTGCGGTGGACGGTCACGACATCGAGCTTACCCCGACGGAATACCGTCTGCTCGTCACGCTCGCCGAGCGACGCGGCAGAGTCCAGGCGCGCGGCCACCTGCTCGAGACCGTATGGGAAGCGGCACCCGACATCCAGACCCGCACGGTAGACATGCACGTGCAGCGACTCCGGACGAAGCTCGGAGTCGCGGGCGATCTGATCGAGACGGTTCGCGGATTCGGGTATCGCCTGCGAGCGGCCGGGCAGTCGCGGAGCGCGTGACGCCCCGACCGCGGGCATGTGATCGACCGCCGGCCCGACGAACGTGAAGCTCACCCAGCGGCTCCTCATCGGCTCGCTGTTCATCGTTACGATCCTGGTGGTGCTCTTCGTCGCGATACTCGACGGGCGCCTGCGCCAGCGGTTCTACGAAGAGAGCTCCGACGAAGTGCTGCGCGAGGCGCGACTGGTTGCGGCGCAATGGCGCCCGGGGCTCGCAGTGGACTCACTGGCCAATGCTGCTGGTAGCGCGCTCGGGCATCGGGTGACACTGATCGACTCCGCGGGCAATGTTGTCGGCGATTCGGAGTTCGACCCACCAGCGCTCGAGCGCCTCGAGAACCACCTAACGCGGCCGGAGATCCAGGACGCCCTTCGAAGCGGCTCCGGGGAGTCCCGTCGTGTGAGCGCATCAGCCGGCGACGAGGAGCTCTACGGGGCCGTACGGGCGGGCAGCGGCTTCGCCCGGGTGTCGGTCAGCGCCGTCGCGATTCAGACGCTGTTCGCACGAGCCCGCGCCGATGTACTGCTGGCGTCCGCCTTCGTGATGCTGCTCGCGCTCGGCCTCGTGTGGGCATTCTCGCGATCAGTAGCGCGTCCGGTCGTCGACCTCCGTGATGTGGCGCGCGCCCTTGCCGCGGGTGACCTGCATCGCCGTCCATCGCTCATGGCACCGGGCGAAGTCGGAGACCTCGCGAGCGCCGTCCATCGGCTCGCCGAGCAGTTGGCTAGCCGACTCGAAGCGCTGGAGGCCGAAGAGGTGCGGCTCGGTGCGCTCACCGAGTCCCTGAACGAGGGAGTGATTGCCATAGACGCGCGACAGCAGGTGACGCAGGTCAACCAGCGCGCTCGCGATTTGCTCGGCCTCAAGGACTCGGTTCCCTTCCCGGTGTCCAACCTCCCGCGAGAGCGTAGCCTCCGGGAGTCGATGGGCGCCGCGTTGTCGGGGCAGGCCGTCGATGCCCACGAGGTGCAAATCGGCGGACGCGAGCTCGCGCTCACGGCACGGCCGCTGCCCGCGGGCGGGGCGGTCGTGGCGCTGTTCGATCTCACCCCGGTGCGGCGGCTCGAGACGGTCCGCCGCGATTTCGTGGCGAACGCATCACATGAGTTGCGCACGCCACTCACGGTCATTGGAGGGTTCACCGAAACGCTGCTCGATGATTCACTGCCGAACGAACAGCGCCAGCAGTTCGCGCGGACCGTGCTCGCGAACACGCAGCGGATGCAGCGCATCGTCGACGACTTGCTGGACCTGTCGCGCATTGAATCCGGCGGTTGGAAGCCGAATCCAGCGCGCGTCGACGTCCGCTCGCTGGCGTCCGAGGCGCTCGCGGCGGCGGAGGAACGGCGACCCGACAAACCCGTGACGCTCGATCTGGACATCGCGCCGGATGCGACGGTGGTGTGGGCGGATCCGACGGCGCTGCGGCAGGTGCTCACGAATCTCGTCGACAACGCGGTGCGACATACGAACGAGGGATCGGTGACGGTGTTCTCGAAGCGCACGCCCGGTGGCATCGCTATCGGCGTCAGCGACACTGGCATCGGCATTCCCGCGGACCACCTGGCGCGGATCTTCGAACGTTTCTATCGCGTAGATGCCGGACGGTCTCGCTCGGAGGGGGGAACGGGGCTGGGGCTCGCGATCGTCAAGCACCTGGTCGAGGGACACGGCGGCCGCGTCCGCGCCGAGAGCACCGTGGGACGCGGAACGAGGATCTGGGCCGAGCTTCCGGACCCGCCGCCTGTTACAACGGCGTGACCGACCGGGCGGGGTGGCGTGACTGCGGACCAGGATCTTCCTGCCGACCACCTCCCGGAGCTCAGGTGATTCTGAAGTCTCAGCTTTCAATGGAAGCGCACGCGCGCGGCGCCACGGCCTACATCTGCGGTCCGCTGAACGCGAGCATCGCCGCCCGCACGATCCTCGCATGTCGCGCGCTGCCGCCCGACGTGCGCGGCGTTCGCGTCGATCTGCGCGCCGTGACGATGTGCGACGTCGACGCCCTCATGATGCTCGAGGTACTGCTGCTCGAGTGGAGGAGCGAACGACACGGTGTGAGTCGGATCGTGTACCCGCACCTCCGCGCCCGTGACGCGTTCGTTGCAGTTCCGTGCGCGATTCGAGACGCGCCCGACGCAGGCTTACAACCTGACCGTGATGATCGAGTGGTCCTGACACGACCCTTCACCACATCATGAACTCATGGACAATACGTGGTTGTTTTCCGGGCTCGCGGTGCGGGCTCGTTTCGTTAGGTGCCTGCTCGTCGCCGCATCGGTAGCCTCGTCGGCAACCGCCGGCATGGGCGCACAACAACCAACCAACGCGCCAGTTCGTACCGGGACAGGTCGCATTGTGGGACGCATCGTCGACGCATCCACCGGCCAGGGAGTGTCCGAAGTCGGCGTGCAGGTCGTCGGCACCACGTTAGGCACGAGCTCGGGGATCGAGGGTCGTTACGCCCTGCCGAACATTCCCGCGGGTACCGTCACGATTCAGGTGAGACGCATCGGCTACGCGCCCAAGACCGTCACTGGCATTCTGCTGGCCGCCGGGCAGACGCTCGAGCAGAACATCAGCCTGCAGCCGGCGACGGTGCAGTTGCAGACCGTACAGACGACCGCCGCGGCAGAACGCGGCAGCGTCAACGAAGCACTCGATCAACAGCGGACCGCTACGGGTATCGTCAGCTCAGTTACGGCCGAGCAGATCACGCGAAGCCCCGATAGTGATGCCGCGCAGGCGGTGCAGCGGGTGAGCGGCGTGACGGTGCAGGACAACCGGTACGTGTTCGTTCGAGGGCTGGGGGAGCGCTACACGACGGCGTCGCTCAATGGGAGTCGCATTCCGAGTCCGGAGCCCGAAAAGCGCGTCGTCCCGCTGGACCTGTTCCCGTCTGGCCTGCTGCAGACCATCACCACGTCCAAGACATTCACGCCAGACCAGTCTGGCGACTTCAGCGGCGCACAGGTGGACATCAAGACACGGGAATTCCCGGCGCATCGCCAGGTCACGTACAGCCTAACGATGGGGTTCAATTCCGCCGCGACCGGGTCGAGCGTTCTCGAGGCCCCTCGCGTGGGCGGAGAACGCGTCGCGTGGGCGAACGACAAGCGAAACATCCCGTCGCTCGTCGCGTCACTCGGCAACTTTCAGGGCTACAACCTGAACCAGGGCGACAAGAACACGCTGATCAGCACGTTCCGCAACGTCTGGACGCCGTTGACCGAGAACGCGCCGCCGAACCTTCAGACATCGATCTCGATCGGCGGTAACGATCCCGTTGCGGGTCATCGAATCGGCTATCTCCTCTCCGGGACCTATTCGCTCACCGAGGACCAGAAGTCGGACCAGGTACGCGCGCTCGCCGATCGCGGGTCAACGCCCGGATCGACCGTCGAGATCAACAAGTTCACCGGGTCGACGGGCAGCACGTCGGTGTTGTGGGGCGGGCTGTTCAACCTCAGCACGCTGCTGGGCACGAAAACGCGGCTGATGTTGAACAACAATTACAACCGAACCGCCGACAACGACGCGCGGCAGGAATTCGGTTCGCTCGAGAACGAGGGGATACGCACCAAGGTCGATCGCCTCCAGTATGTCGAGCGCACCGTGCGATCGAACCAGCTCGCGGCGGAACACGAGTTGAGCTCGCGACACCGAATCGATTGGTCGTACACCAACTCGGCGGTCAGGCGGAATGAGCCGGATCGCTCCGAGTTCGTGACTGTCCTCGAAGACAACCCGGGTGGTGCCGAAGACGAGCTGTGGTTGAACACCGGCAATCAGGGGGCGGTTCGCACCTTCTCGAAGCTGTACGAGAAAAACAACGAAGCCCGCGCGAATTATCTGATGACGTTTCCCTGGCGCGGTCGACAAAGCTCTGTGAAGCTCGGAGCCCTCTATCGCGCGACTGACCGCGATGCAGATACGCGCGCGTTCAGCATGAGCGCAGCGGGAGCCGCGGATTCCATTCGCGACCTGCCGGCGGAACAGATCTTCGACGGACGATTCACGCAGCCCAGCTCCAGGGTGTTCGACATCGCCCCACTGGGACAGGGAGGCGCGTACTCGGCCCGCGACAGACTCGGCGCGGCGTATGCAATGGGTGAGGTCGCGCTGTCGGATCGGGTGCGATTCATCGGCGGCGCACGCGTCGAGCGCGACCGACTGGATGTCGGCGCGACGTCGACACTTGGCGCTCCGGTATCCACCCACAAGAACTGGCCCGACGTCCTTCCGTCGGCGGCGCTCAATCTCAGGCTCGCCGAGGCGCAAAGCCTCCGTTTCTCCCTAACGCGAACGCTCGCACGCCCCGAGTACCGCGAGCTGTCGCCGATCACCAGCCGCGACGTCATCGGCGGTGACAACGTGCAGGGCGATCCCAATCTCGAGCGCACGCGGATCTGGAACGAAGATGTGCGTTGGGAATGGTATCCAGCCGCCGGTGAAGTCGTGAGCGTCGCGCTCTTCGCCAAGCAATTCGACCTGCCGATCGAGCGCGTCTATCGGCCGGTCGGGAGCGGCGCACGCACCGTGTTCTTCATCAACGCCGATGCCGCAGACAACTACGGCGTGGAGCTCGAGCTTCGAAAGGGACTGGGATTCCTGGCGAGCTCGCTGCAGCAAATCGTTGCGTTCACGAACGTCACGCTGATGGAAAGTCAGATTCACCTTGGCGAGACGGAGGCCAGCGCGACCAACAAGAACCGCCGAATGGTTGGTCAGGCACCGTACGTGATCAACGCCGGAGCGACCTACACGACTCGCAGCGGTTCAACGAGTGCGACGCTGCTGTTCAACCGCATCGGCGAGCGGATCGACGCCGCAGGCGACCAGCCACTCCCCGACGTCGTCGTACAGCCACGCTCCGTTCTCGACTTCTCGCTCCGCTTTCCGCTGTACGCGTCGATCAGCGGCCGGTTCGACGCGAAGAACCTGCTCGACGACAAATACGAAACGATTCAGGGCACGGTAGTTCGCGAGTCGTATCAGACAGGTCGTGTGCTGCAATTCGGGCTGACGTTTCGTCCTTGACCGTTAGGCTCGGACGCCCGCGGACCGTGACATCGCCGTGACTGGCGTGAGACACAGCGAAAACACGGTCACCGTTACTTAGCGGCTGTCTTCGCCACGATCGGCGGAGCGTGAGATGCTCGCACATTCAATGACATTCACCAGGGTAACCAATGCTCCTTCCACGGCGTAGGCTCTCAGCGCTGACGTTCGCCATCGCGGCGATGGCGGTCGCTGCATGCAACAACGACGACAACGGTACCGACAACACCGTTCCCGTGGTGGTGGGCGTCCAAGCGGCGCCTAATCCCGCCGCGACCACATCGAGTGTCATCGTCACCTTCCAGAGCCGCGCCGGCGACAACAGCTTCAACATCGAGCGCGCGGAAGGCACGACCGGTGGTACGTTTGCGGCGGCCGGCACCGCGCCGGCGCCTGCAACGCCGGGGACGGTCACGTTTACCGACAACGGCCTCACCGTCAACACCACGTACCGGTACCGGGTGATAGCCGTCCGCGGCAGCCAGTCAAGCTCGCCGTCGTCCGAGGTCTCGGTGACGACTGGGGCTTCAGGCAGCGCCGGCAACGTCGATGTCACCCAGGACATCACCGCGAACACAACGTGGACCGCGGACAAGACCTACACGCTCAAGGGCTTCATCCACGTCGCGAATGGCGCTACCCTAACGATCGAGGCGGGCACGAAGATCATGGGCGACGAAGCCACGCTCGGATCGTCGCTGTTCATCCTTCGCGGCGCGAAGATCAACGCCGTCGGTACGGCAGCCAATCCGATCGTCTTCACGTCAACCCGCGCGGCGGGCCAGCGTCAGCCCGGTGACTGGGGCGGCCTGATCCTCATTGGGAACGCAACGATCAACCGCAGTGGTACGGTGTCGGTCGAAGGGACAGCGACGGACGGAGACGCGGTCGTGAGTGGGAAGAACTACCGGATCAATTACAGCGGTGGCACTGCCGACGACGACAACAGCGGCGTGCTGAGCTACGTCCGCGTCGAGTTCGCCGGTTACGCCCCGATCCAGGACCAGGAGCTCAACTCGTTCACGTTTGCCGCGGTTGGAAGCGGGACCAGAATTTCGTACCTGGAGGCGTTGGCGGGCCTCGACGATTCATATGAGTTCTTCGGCGGCGGCCTGGTAGGCGACCACCTCGTGTCGTACGAGTCGGGGGATGACCACTTCGACATGTCCGAGGGCTTCAGAGGGAAGCTGCAGTACCTGATTGCCATGCAGAGCACGCAGCTCACGCCGCGGACGGGTTCCGGCTCGCTCTCCGTGGATCCCGAAGGCATCGAGAACGATGGCTGCAACGGCAGCGGGTGCGATCTGGCGCATAACTCAGTCCCACTGACGATTCCGGTGATCGCCAACTTCACGCTGGTGGGTACGGGCAAAGCGGCAACCGCGGGAGCCTCGGGTGGTATCGGTATGATGCTGCGCCGAGGCACCGGTGGCTACTACGTCAACGGCGTCGTCGCCCGGTACCCTCGCGCCGGCGTCAGCCTCCGCGATGACGCCACGTATACCAATCGGGCTGGCGGGACGGCGATACAGGACCTGGCCACGGCCGATCTGGCGGTGAAGAACCTGTACTTCACCGAGAACGGTTGCGATGACGCGTCCTGTCCAGGGAACCCCGTGATTTTCCAGGGCCCCAACGGCACGAATGTGCAGAATTCGCTCGATCTCGCCGGGAACGCGCTCGTAGACGGCGGGGCGACCACTACGGCGTCGCTGTTCACGGCATTCCCGGCGACTATCAATGAGACGACGACGGCGTCGGCATTCGATTGGACGCCGGCGAGCGGCGGCCCGATCACCACTGGCGGCCTAACGACTTTCACCGGCAAGCTCGCGACCGCCGCTGGCACGACGGTTACCGGCACCGCGTACCTTGGCGCCGCGGACCCGAGCGGCGCGAAGTGGTGGCAGGGCTGGACGGCTTACGCGCAGAAATAGTGATTCGCCACCGATACTTTCTTCTCATCGCGGCCGTCGCAACGCTTGCGTGCGACGGCCGCGAGGCGATTCGCACCGCAGAAGCCTCGGCGCCGGATTCGGCGACGCTCGCACGCCGCGCCGAGGCGGACCGCGCCCGCCAGGACTCCATCGTTCGCGCGCGGCCTGGCTACATCATCGATAGCATTCTGCCGGTCGAGGAGGAGATCCGCCGATTCCAGGCGACCATCCCGGCGCGGCCCACAGCGTTCACGAACGCTGCACGCACCCGGTCCGAGCTCGTGAAGCAGTTCGTGCGAGCGCTCGAGCGCAACGACACGACGGCGCTCCGGCGTCTCGTCATCGACCGGGGTGAATTCGGATACCTCGTCTACCCGACATCGCCTAACGTTGCACCGCCCTATCGGCAATCACCGGATCTGGTCTGGCTTTTCCGCTCCGCCAGCTCCGACAAGGCTGTGGGCCGGCTGTTCGGCCGGTTCGGCGGCAAGCCCCTCGGATATGTGGGGTTCGCCTGTCCGGGCGCCGTGGACCGTCAGGGGGAAAACACACTCTGGTCAGACTGCGTGGTGAAACGGATCACCACGGGAGGCGACAGTGTGCGCCTCCGCATGTTCGGCGCAATCGTCGGCCGCGGCGGACAGTTCAAGTTCGTATCGTTGACCAACGGGCTCTGAGCGAGCGTTCCGGCGTCACGGATCCGCGCGCGTTCGGTCGCGCGCGCGAGACTCCGGAGCGACGCAACCGGCGGCCGAGTGGGACCGGCGC
>Ga0070668_100000999_pt1 | contig 19811 bp, 27 predicted proteins | sample KBSS43metaG_FD_64661 | JGI IMG/M metagenome (GOLD analysis project Ga0070668, IMG submission 64661) | Switchgrass rhizosphere microbial communities from Kellogg Biological Station, Michigan, USA - KBS S4-3 metaG | ecosystem: Host-associated > Plants > Roots > Rhizosphere > Soil ... | reverse complement strand
CCGTGGTGTCGATCCGCGTCGATGGCGGCGGGCACACCTGGCCCAACTCAGTCGACGCCTCAGAGGCGTCGTGGCAATTCTTCGACACGCACGCGCGATAGCTCGAGCCGCTTAGTCCTCCTTGCGGATCAACCGCTGCAGCGCCACGCGATCGGGCGCCAGCAACTCGTCGATGCGCGGCTGGTTCACCTCGGCGACGATGATCTCCCCGACGTCCTTCTGTACGTCGCGGAAGATGCCGTGGGACTGCATCTTCTCGGCCTGGTACACGTTGTCCTCGGTGGGCGTGACGTAGTAGAGCGCCTCCGCCTTGAAGCGGTGCACCAGCCAAAGGTGGACCAGCGTCATCAGCCGCTTCTGACGCAGCTTCTCGGCGAACGTGTTCTGGTCACGCACCGTGAGAATGCTGCGGCCGTTGCGGTCCTTGATGGGATCGACGAGCACGTTGGCCAGTTTCTCCTCGCCGCCGTCCCGTTCGCCGTAGATGCCGAGTTCGAGCACTTCGCCGCCCGCACGCAACGGCCGCAATTGGACACGCAGCTTCTCGCCGAGCTGGTAGTGCTCGCTCCACATCGCGAGCCATTCCTCCAGCAGCTTCTTCGGCACTTCGGTCTGTACGAGGTGCTGGTGCTGCGTGGAGCCCTTGCCCATCGACTTGGTGGTCGCGGTGCGGCCCGACGAGGCGGCCAGCGCGGCGTCGCTGCGCGGTCCACCGACGAGTGTTTGCGGTGTGCGGTAGGGCGATTCGACGAGACGCATCTTGCGTTGCAGACGCGCAAGCGACAGCATGCCGTCCTGCTTGAGGGCAGTGGCGAACTCCTCGGCGGCGACGCCGTCGATCTGGTGGCCGCCGTACGTCATGAAGTTGAAGACGAAGCCCATCTTCGCGAGTTCCTCGGGGAAGGCCCGCATCTCGTCGTCACTCATGCCGGTGGTGTCCCAGTTGAAGGACGGGGACAGGTTGTACGCCAACATCTTTTCGGGGTACACGGCGTGAATCGCATGGGCGAACTCTCGGGCGTCGTCCAGGTCCGCGGTCTTCGTCTCCATCCAGAGGATGTCCGCAAAGGGCGCTGCGGCAAGCGATTTGGCGATCGCATACGGAATGCCGCCGCGAATCTGGTAGTAGCCCTCCGGCGTCTTCACCCGCTCGCAGTCCCAGCCCGCGTCGGCCCCCAACGCCTTCGCCTTCTCACGGGCTTCGTATAGCGACGCACGCTCGGCGAATCGCCGCCACTCGGCCGCGCTGATCTCGGGCGGTTCGCCCTCCCGCTCGCGGAACTCGAGCAGCTCCGCCACCGCCTCGCCGTAGGTTTGCAGCCCGGCATCGTTCTGCCACGCTTCGACGAATTGCGACTCGACATCGTCGAACAGCGCGTCGACCGAGTTGTCGCCGTCGAGCTTGGCGGCAGCCTCGGCGACGAGCTTCAGAATGCCTTGCCGCTCGAGCCACGCGGTGGCAGTGGCATATTCGCCCTCGGGCAGCGCGTAGAGCAGGTGACCGTTGAGCTCCGTCACCCCGGCCTGGTAGAAGCTGCGGACCATGGCGAGGAAACAGGACTTGTACGACGGGATCTTGAGGTTGGTGGCGCCGAGCAGGAACGGCTGATCGCGCTCGTCGGCGCGGCCGTCGATGAGGTTGGCCGCCTCGGCGTCCGTGCGGGCCACGATGATTCCTGGTACCCGCATGATGTCGAGTTGGAAGCGCGCCGTGTTCAGCCGCTTGATCTGCTCGTCCGAGGGCACCAGCACCTTGCCACCTTGGTGGCCGCACTTCTTGGTGCCTGGACGTTGGTCCTCGATGTGGTATCCCGGCACGCCGGCTTCGACGAAGCGCCGGATCAGGTTCCGCACGTGCGGGTCGCCGCCGTGGCCGGTATCGGCGTCGGCCACGATGAACGGCCGGAAGTCGACCGCCGGGGTGGCGGCGCGTTGCGCCTCGGTCATGCGCAGGCGCAGATACTGCTGATTGCGGTCGGCGGTGAGCAGGGCCCGCACCAGGCCCGCTGCCTCGTCGGGCACCTGGCTCAACGGGTAGCTGGCGAGGTCGGGGCCCGGGTCCTCGCTGATGGACCCCTTCGCCGACGTGGCCCAGCCGCCGAGGTAGATGCCCTCGATGCCCATCCGCTTCATGGTCACGGCCTGGCCCGGCGAGTAGGGGCCGAACGTCGTGATGCTCTTGTGCTGGGCGTAGAGCTCGCGCAGGCGCGCATAGAACGCCGTGGCGGCCTCGCGCGCGACGATGTAGTCGGCTGGGACGGTGCCGCGCTGCTCCGCGACTTGGCGGGCCGAGTAGAGGCGAATGACTCCGGCGAAGCGGGGACTGTCGAAGTACGCCTGCGTCGCTGCGACGTCTTGTTCGAATGGGCTGCGGACGTCCGTGTCCGCATCGATGATCGTCATGGGGTTCATGCTCCGTTCACGGCAGTTCCCGCTGGCGGCCACGGGAGTGGACCGCTACCTCATGACGATACGACGGAGGCTCGCCCGCGACGGCGGAACGACGGCTAGCACCTACGAATTGCTAGGTCTTGGAGGCGAACTTAACCCTGGGACTGCTGCAGGGCGATGCACTTGCCATAGTTCTCGGGCGTGCACGGAATGCCGTTGACCGACGAGAACCCGTTGGGATTGAGCACGACGTTGGCGCCAGGTATCGATGCCGCAGGCGGAACGACGGCCTGCGGAATGGGGACCCGACCCGACGGGCCGTTGGTGCACACGCCGGGGAACCGCTCCGACGTGCCGTACGGGCACGCGCTCGCAGGCGAGGCGAGCACAACCGGCCCCGAGACGAACGCCATTGCACCTACGAAGACGAGAATCCCGCGCTTCACGGCAACCATCACAACTCCCAAACACTCGTTCGACCCGCGCCCAGCGTAACCCCAATGTCACCTCATGCCACAGTTTGCGTGGGTCAGGGGCCGTGACCAGTCGATATCGGATCAGCGCCCGTCCATCTCACGCCTTCGGTCGTTGGTCGTTGGGGTCGTTCGGGTCGGGTTCGCCGAACCACCGCGAGGGCACGTGGTCGCCGTATTCGTCGTGCCAGGCCCACCATTCGTAGGGCTTGCTCTGCGGATAGCCCTGCGGCGAGTCCTCCCACGTCTCCTGACGGCCGAGTGCCGTCATGTCGAGGAGGCTCCACGTGTTCACGAAGACCTCGTCGCCGCGGTTATTGACGAAGTAGGTCCGGAACACTCGGTCACCGTCGCGGATGAACGCATTCGTACCGTGCCACTCGTCGACGCCGAAGTCCGCGTCGAAATCGTCGGTGATGGTGTACCAGGGGATGTCCCAACCCATCCGCGCCTTGATGCGCGCAAGCTCGGGCTGCCGCGCGCGCGAGGCATACACGAACGTGGTGTCGCGGGCGTTCAGATGAGCGAGGTTGCCGACGTGATCGGCCATCAACGAACAGCCCACGCAGCCGTGATCGGGCCACCCGTGAACACCCGGCTCGACGAACGCACGGTAGACGAGCAGCTGGCGACGGCCCCCGAAGAGGTCGAGCAGGCTTGCCTTGCCGTCGGGTCCATCGAATTCGTAGGGCTTGTCCACCTGCATCCAGGGCATCCGCCGACGGAGCGCAGCGAGCGCGTCCCGCGCCCTCGTCAGTTCCTTCTCCTTGACCAGCAGCTCCTGGTGCGCGGCCGTCCACTGCTGCGCGGACACGATCGGTGGTTTCTGCATTCTTCGTCCTTCCGCCTCTGCGGCAACGGCTCTCGGCAAGCAGCGATGGCCACCGCGAACGAATCGTTCAACATGTCAGTTGAACGTCTACGGCTTCAGCAGACCACGGACCGGGGCTATAGTCAACAATGTGGTTGAAGATCAGGTGCTGGATCGGGCGTATGCCGCCCTCGCGGACCCCACCCGCCGCAGGCTGCTGGAGACGTTGCGCGACGGCGATGCCCGGATCACCGATCTGGCCGCGCCGCTGCCGATGACGTTCGCCGGCGTATCGCGCCACGTGGGCGTGTTGGAGTCGGCTGGGCTGGTGCGGCGCGAGGTCCGCGGCCGCGAACACTGGCTCTCCCTACAACCCGATGGATTGGCGATGGCGCAGCAGTGGATGGCCGAGCAGACGGAATTCTGGTCGACGCGTGCGGACGCGTTGGCGGCGCGACTCCGCCGGAAGCCGCGATGAGCGCTCGCGCGAAGAGCAGAGTGCCGCGATGAGCGCTCGCGCGAAGAGCAGAGTGCCGCGATGAGCGGCGCGGCGACCGTTCGCGTGCAACGCGTGATGCCCGCCCCACCGGAGGTGGTGTTCGACGAGTGGCTCGATCCAAACTCGTTGCAGGAGTGGATGTGCCCCAATCCCGTCCGCGTCGTCGACGTCACCGTCGAGCCGCACGTCGGCGGGAGCGTACGTTTCGACGTCGACGACTCCGGCACCCGCGTGCTGATCACCGGACAGTTCCTGACCATCGACCGCCCCCGCTTGCTGCGCTTCACGTGGAGCAACTCGGATTGGTCCGACCCGACGGTGGCGAGCGTCGTCAACGTCGCCTTCGAGCCGGTCGGCGACGAGGAGACGCTGATGTCGATCGAGCACTCCCTCTTGCCCCCAGAGGAATTCGAGAGTTTCCACAACGGATGGACGCTCACCTTCGATCAGCTCGCGGCGGTGCTGCGCCCCGGGTGAGCGGTAGCTCCGGATACCATTCGCCCATGGGTATCGGCGAGCCGAAGACGGTCGCGACCCGAGACGGCCGTGAGCTCGCCTACGCCGAAGTCGGAGACCCCAACGGGCCGCTGGTCATCCACAATCACGGCGGACCCAGTAGTCGGCTCGAAGCACGCTTCTTCGTCGAGTCGGCGTCGCGGAACCGGTTGCGGCTCATATGCGTCGATCGACCCGGCATGGGACAGTCCAGCCCGCAGCACGCTCGGAGCTACGCCGGCTGGGCGGCCGACCTGGTGGCCATCGCCGATGCGTTGGGCTGCCGCGAATTCGGGGTGACGGGCTGGTCGGAGGGCGGCCCTTGGGCACTCGCGGCCGCCGCCTACCTCGATCCCGAACGGCTCCGCCACGTCACCAGCATCGCAGGCGGCAGCTATGGGACGTTCGGCGACAACTGGGCGGCGGACCAGCTGTCCAAGGCCGACGCGCTGGGCGGAACCCTTGCGCTGCGGTTCAACCCCGGCTTCCGGCTGATGTACGCGGCGCTGGCCCTGGTCGCCAAGCGCTTCCCGGGCACATTCACGAAGCAACTCCTCGGCAGCGTCAACGACTACGACCGCCAGGTCTTGGCTGAGGCGGACAACGCATCCATCATGTCGGAGGCTGGTGCCGAGTGCTTCGCGCACGGCTCAGGCGGGCTGGTTCGCGATAGCGAATTGCTCTATCGCAGTTGGGCATTCGACGTGGCGAAGATCAGCCGCCCAGTCCACATGTGGCAGGGCACGGATGATCGGCTCGTCACGGACTCCATCAACAAGGCGGTGGCCGACGCGATGCCCGGAGCGGTATGGCATCCGGTGGAAGGGGCCGGTCACTTCGTGGCGGTCGGCGCGGCTGACGACGTCTTCGCCATCGCCGCGGAAGACCTGGGCGCCTGACGCCCTGACAATCACACCCGCGCAACCCTCTGTACATGACGGCTCACGACTACTACACTGTGTAGTAGTTCAACGACGTTTGGGGGTGCCCGATGACCGAGCGAACGAAACTCGACGAGATCGGTTCAGATCGCGTCTTCCGTTGGAGTGCCGCGCTTTTCGCCGCGGCCGTCGCCCTCCACACCGTCGACCACTTGCGCCGCGGAATGGACATCGTCCCGCCTGCGGTCATGGTGGCGGGCACGGTGCAGCTCGTGTTCGCCGTCGCCACCGTCGGCCTGGTGTTCCTGGGCAATCGATGGGCTCCCCATGCCGCCATCGTGGTCGGCTTCGCCAGCGCCATCGGATTCACGGCCGCGCACCTGTTGCCGACCTGGGGGTTCTTCAGCGACAGCTTCATCAACGCACCGCCCAGTGCGCGGGTGACCTGGTTCTCGTGGGTCAGCGCGAGCTGCGAGATCGTGGCCGACATCATCTTCGGCGTCGTCGGTGTCCTAGTGCTGCGGGCCCGGCGCCGGACACGTCAGGCAGTCACGGCACCGCGTTGAGGACAGACGGGTCTCCCGCAACCCCACGGGCCGTCAGATGCGACCGGAACCACCCGATGCTGACAGCACCCGCTGTGCCGCGAAACCCGCTGCCTGGTCGGCCATTCCGTTGACCGCGTACAGCCCGTGCGCAGCACCGTCGCCGCCGCCCGTGGCGCAGATCGGGTCGTCGGGGATGCACAGGTCGAGCGCCTTGGCGCCGTAGAGGTGGCCGATCGTGATCGGCGGAGCCGTCCTGTCGATCATGTTCATGAACCCGGTCGACGGCTTCCCGAAGAGGGTGACCGCGGCGACGTGGCTCGCCACCGAGTCCGGCATCGGGCCGGTGATCCCGGCCGGCAGTACGTAGCCGGGCGGAACCGAATCCGTCGTGAGGTAGGCGACGACCGCGGCGCCCTGCGAGTAGCCGCCGAGCACGAGCTTCGTGTTGGGACACTTGGCCACGACGTCCTGCGCCTTGTTGCTGGCGTCGATGACGCCGTCGGAGACTCTGGCGAAGTCGAGCGAGGCCGGGTAATTGACGGGATAGACATCGACTGACTTGCCGGGGAGCTTCCCGCGAAGTGAATCCACGAAGGATTGCCCGGTGACGCCGACGCCGGCCGGTTCGAAGGTGCCGCGCGCGTAGACGACCTGGACGTCGGGACATGCCTCGGCGGTCGCCGACGGGGCAAGAACGAGCAGGGAGGCCAGCGCTGACGCCGCCGCGGCACAGGCACCGACCGAGCGATGTAGTCCGCGCCGCGCAGACTCGAGCGGCGCCAGATTCCCATTCACAGATGCATGCTCAGCTTGGACGGTGCCCATGCTCCACTCCTCGACGTCCGGAGCGCCTTGTTAGCGCTCCTCATTAGTTTTGCGAGCCGATTTCCCAAAACGTCTCGAATCGAAACGCATCGGTCCGTGGTGTGGCTCACATCACGTTAGGCTCCGACTGCACACGACTGCGTGCGGCGGTGGACACGACGATGTTCTGGCGAGGGGAGCGGTCCATATGCGTCGCCGGGTTACTGGCCTGTCTCACGCTGGCGCTGTCGAGCTGCGCGTCCTCGACGGAGCCACAGGCGTCCGCGCTGAAGACCATCGACCCCAAGGCATTTCAGGCCGTCGTCGACGCCGCCGTCGAGAAGCTGATGATTCCCGGGGCGATGGTCGTGTTGCAGACCCCGCAGGGCGACTTCTCCGCGTCCGCCGGAACCACCGGGCTCGGCACCAAGACGCCGCCGACTGGCGGCACCCACTTCCGCATCGCCTCCAACACGAAGACGATGACGGCCGCGCTGATCGTGCTGCTCGCCAAGGACGGCAAACTGAAGTTCAGTGACCCGGTCTCGGCGTACGTTCCCGACGTGCCCAACGGCGAGCACATCACCGTCGCAGAGCTCTTGAAGATGCGCAGCGGCCTCTACGGCTACACGGGCGACCCGGAACTGGCGGCCGCCATGGACGCCGATCCGGGCAAGGCGTGGACACCTCGCGAGGTGTTGGCCATCGCATACCGGCATCCGCCGGAGTTCGCGCCCGACGCCTCCTACGAGTACAGCAACACCAACTACGCCTTGCTCGGCGTCATCGCCGAGAAGGTCGGCGGGCGCCCACTGGCCCAGCAGTTCCAGGAGCGCCTGTTCGGTCCGGTCGGCCTCGCGCACACGTCGCTTCCCGCCGCCGACGACACCACCATTCCGGCGCCGTACTCGCACGGCTACATGTACGGCGGAAGCTTCTACGCACTCGTCGACGACCCGTATCCGGCCGACCTGCAGGCGGCCGCACGCGCGGGAACGCTGGCCCCGATCGACTACACCCATCAGAACGCCTCGTATGCCACCGCCGCTGGGGGAGCGATCTCCACCGCCGACGACCTTACGACGTGGATGCGCGCACTCGTCTCGGGCAAGGTATTCAAAGCGGAGTATCAGCAGTGGTTGACGAGCCCGCAAGCAGAAGACCCGAACACCCCCGATGGGCAGAAATACGGGTACGGAATCTCATATCAGCGCTTCGGCCCACACGCCGCGATGTACTACCACGGCGGCGAGCTTCCCGGCTTCAACTCGTTCATGGGCTACGACCCGGACAACGAGGTGGCACTTGTCATTTGGACGAATCTGACGCTCTCGCCGGACGGCCAGACGACGGCGCAGGCCATGCTGCCGATCCTGCTCGACGAGATCTACGCCGGGCTGTCGCTGGCGCCTCCGCCGACGCCCACCACCACCAGGTAGTCAGGATTCGCCGGGATGGATGAAGCTCGACCACATATAGGGCTGCTCCGCTGAATTCGGACCGCCGAGAATGAACGTACGGTCGGTCCGCCTGGCGCGAGCGATCGTCGCCAGCCACGTGCCGACCGTGCTGATGCGGTTGTGGAATCCGGTGAGGAACGCAATGTGGATGAAGCCCCAGGCCAGCCATCCCGTCAAGCCGGCCAGCTTGACCGGGCCGGCTTGCATCAGCGCGTGGCCACGGCTGATGTAGGCAGCTGACCCGAGGTCACGGTACCGATAGGGCCGACGTGGCTTGCCTGCCAAGTCCTTTCGGATGCATGCAGCGGCGTGCAGGCCGCCCTGCATGGCGTTCTCGGCCACTCCCGGCAAGTGGTCCCGACCGACGAGGTCGCCGATGACGAACACGTTCGGATGGCCGGGCACCGTTAGGTCCGGTTCGACGGCGATGCGTCCCGCACGGTCCGAGTCGACCCCGAGCACCTCGGCCACGTGGCGGGCGAACGGCACCGCCTCGACGCCGGCCGTCCACAACACGGTTCGCGCAGCGTATTCCTGGGCCGCCCCGCCGTCCTTCGGCGTGACGGTGATGCCTTCGCGGCGAACGTCGGTGACGTGAACACCGAGGTGGAGTTCCACGCCCAGTCGCTGCAGGATCGCCATCGCCTTGTGCGACAAGCCCGGCGCGAAGCTCTTCAGTACGCAGTCCCCACCATCGAAGAGCAGCACGCGAGCATCCTCGGGGTTGATGCTGTGAAACTCGTTGGCCAGAGCCCGAGTTGCCATGTCACGGATCTGCCCCGCCAGTTCGACGCCGGTGGGTCCGCCACCGGCCACGGCGAAGGTGAGCCAGGCCTCGCGCTCGGGACCTGGCGGAAGTGTTTCGGCGATCTCGAACGCACCGAACAGCCGTCGGCGAATGGTCAGCGCGTCGTCGAGTGTCTTCATCCCCGGCGCCCACTGGGCGAAGTGCGGCTGACCGAAGTACGACTGCCGCATGCCGACGGCGACGACCAAGACGTCGTAGTCGAGGGTGAACGTGGATTCGTCGGGGCGGCGGGCGGTGACCCTACGGGCGTCGGCGTCGAGGTGCAACGCCTCGCCGAGCAAGGTGGTGACGTTGCGGTGTTCGGCGAGTTCCTCGCGAAGCGAACGACTGATCTGCCCGATGCTGAGCGTCCCCGTCGCGCACTGATAGAGCAGTGGCTGAAACACGTGGCAAGCCGCGCGGTCGAGCAAGGTGACCTCGACGTCGGCTCGGCCGAGCCTGCGCGCGCAGAAGAGCCCGCCGAAACCGCCCCCGACGATCAGGACCTTCGTGCGACCCGCATTCATCTCTGGCCCGCTCGCCACTTGTCCAGAATTCGACGGTCCCGCTTGGTCGGCCGCCCGGCACCGCGGTCACGGACGGCCAGGGGAACTGGGGGAGCCGAAGGGCGCGCGGGCGTTCGGTCGAGGTAACAGGTCACGGCATCGGCCGCACCGACCCGCTTCTGGATCACCCGCACGACCTCGACGATGCGCGTCGTATCGCCTACCCGGGCGCGCACCTCGTCACCGGGAGCCACTGTCGTGGCCGGCTTTGCCGGCCGATCGTTGACTCGCACGTGGCCGCCTCGGCATGCCGCAGCGGCGTCGGGGCGGGTCTTCGTCAGCCGAACCGCCCACAACCATCGATCCACGCGGGTTCCCTCCATGACGTCCATCATGCTGGTTTCCGTCCCCACGCGAGCCGAGCACCAACCCGACAAGCAATTGATTTGTGCAGCCCGCACAGATGTCTCACCGGTGATACACTGATGGTCATGAACACCGTGACAGTGCGCGATCTACGCAACAACGGGGGAGAAGTACTCCGTCGTGTCGAGCACGGCGAGCGGATCGTAGTCACCCGCGACGGTGCACCGGTGGCTGAACTGCGCCCCTTGCCTCGCTCCAGCACCAGCCCGGGTGAACTGATTCGTCGCCGCAGAAATCTCCCCCGGGTGAACCCAAATGCGCTCCGTCGCGACATCGACGATCTGATCGATCCCTCGCTGTGATGGCGACCGCTCCAAGGCGCGGAATGCTGGACACCTCGACAGTGATCCTGCTCGGCGAGATGTCCGATCCGTCAGAACTTCCCGACGAATCGGTGATTAGCGCGATAACACTCGCGGAGTTGTCGGTAGGCCCACACGTCGCACACGACGATGCGGAGCGCAGCGCACGTCAGCAGCATCTGCAGCAGGCTGAGGCTGACTTTGACGTCGTTCCGTTCGATGGTGATTGTGCGCGGGCATTTGGCGGCGTCGCCGCAGCACTGCGTGCGTCGGGGCGCAAACCGGCCGCACGCGCGTACGACGCGCTCATTGCAGCCAGCGCGATCGCCTACGCCGTTCCGCTCTATACGTGCAATCCAGCCGACTTCGCGGCAATCCCGCGGCTGGAACTCTGCCCGGTCACCCACCCGCACCACCAGTAGGTGTTTGGCCGACCGTGCCGGACAAAGCGATTGGCAGTCAACTCGCCAACCACGTGAGCTACCCGGGGACCGGGCTGCCCGCCGCAGCGGCGGACTTCGTCGTCGACAAGCTCAGCGGAAGCGCGATGAACTGAGATTCGGCTCACAGCAAACGTTTTCGATACGGGACCGAAGCTGTCCCAAACCAGACCTACGGTGTAATCATGGCTCACTCGCGCTCGATCCGTCGCAGGCCGTGCGACGGCGTCCACCACTCGACGACGAGCAACGTGGCCTCGGCGTTGAGGTGGGTGTGCACGACCTCGGCGACTTCGGCGTGGAAGCGGTCGCCGTCCGGTCCGTCGGTGTTCGATCCGGCAGCGATCGCCAGACCGGAGATCTTCGCCTCGCCCGGCCACTGCGCCTCGGAGCCTTCGACCGGATCGACCGTGGCGCTGTGCAGGGCGAACCGCGGGTCACGACGCAGATCGGTGCCCTTGCGCGCGTTCGGCATCGACCCAAACACCAGTTCGCCATCCTCGAATTCCGCTTCGATCCCAGAGATCCGCGGCGTCCCGTCGGCTCGCAATGTGGCGATCGTCTTGTGCTTGTGCGCCTCGAACAGCGCTCGCACGCGCCGCGCGAAGTCCGGCTCTACCTGTTCGACGTCCCGCCATGCCGTCACATGTCCATGATCACATCGATGCCCACGTCCACAGCTTCTCCGGGTTGCCCATTGCCCAAATGTGCTTGATCCGGTCGCCCGCGACGTCGAATGCGAACACCGTCACGGTGACGCCGTCGAGTTGAGCGACGAGGCCGGGCTGACCGTTGACCGTGCGCTCCAGCAACGTGAGGCCAGGGGCCATGGTGGCGACGTCGACGTAGGCGTGCGCAATCTGCTCGCTGCCTTCGATCGGGCGGAGGTGGGCCCTGGCGCGGCCACCGCTGTCGGCGATCGCCGTGGCCTCCGGGTCAAGCAGGCCGATGAGAGCGCCGATGTCCTTGGCTTCCCATGCCTGCTTGAAGTCTCTGACCAGGTCGGCCTGCTTGGTTGTCGGAGCCGGGAGAGCCTGTGACGCCCGAATGCGACGGCGGGCCGAGGTCGCCAGCTGACGACATGCCGCCGGCGTACGGCCGACGATCTCGGCCACTTCGCCGAAGGGGTACCGGAAGACGTCGTGAAGGATGAACGCGACGCGCTCGGCCGGGGTCATCGAATCGAGCACGACCAGAAACGCCATGTTGATCGACTCGTCGAGGGTGATCCGGTCGGCCGGGTCGGCAGCCTGCCCACTTATCCATTCCGTCGGCGTGGGCAACGGCTCCGGAATCCATTCGCCGACGTAGCGCTCCCGCCGGGCCCGTGCCGAGCCGAGCAGGTCGAGGCAGATGCGGCTGGCGACCGTCGTCAGCCAGCCGCCGGGGGATTCGATGGCTTGCTGCTGTTGCGCCGACATGGCGTACCAGCGCGCATAGGTCTCCTGCACGACGTCCTCAGCGTCGGTCAGGGAGCCGAGCAGCCGATATGCGAGATTGATCAGCTGTCGCCGCTCGCTCATGATCGCGCTCAAGCCCGGGTTCGACCCGTCGTCTCCTGGCCCGGATTTGGTGCTCATGGTTACCGCCAGCCTTCCTTGTTCACATCTGCCCTCACCAGTTCGACGAAACATCGCACCGAAGTGTGAGGTTCGCCCGCTACCTGACATTCCGAGCGGTTGCGTCGTCGTACCCGTGTGAGAACACAACCAACCAAGGAGATCACCATGGAAGCGCGGCTCGACATCTTGGACAACGGCATGGCGATGAAGTTCATCAAGCCCTTCGTCTCGGCGAACAAGGTCGCGGCTGACTCGACCCTGCCAACGGCTACCCAGGAGCTTGTGAAGATTCGGGCCAGCCAAATCAACGGCTGCGGCGTCTGCCTCGACATGCACACGAAGGAAGCCGCGCACGCGGGGGAGAGTTCGGTGCGGCTCAATCTGGTGGCCGCATGGCGGGAGGCGACGGTCTTCACCGAGGCGGAGCGCGCGGCGCTGGAGCTCGCGGAGCAGGGCACGCGCATCGCCGACGGCGGCGGTGTCACGGATGATGCTTGGGCGAACGCCGCCAAGCACTACGACGATGACCAGCTCGTCGCGCTCGTCGCCCAAATCGCGATCATCAACGCGTTCAACAGGCTGAACGTCATCATCCAGCGGCCCGCGGGCAACTACGAGCCCGGACAGCTTGGGTAGCGGTCGACCGCGGCCTACAGGTTCTTCGCCGCCTCGCGCACGCTCAGCGGCGAGAGCCTGGCTCCATGCGCGTCGATGAAGCGCCGCACGGCATCGGGTTCGGTGTATGCGTATTGGCGCAACGCCCACCCGATCGCCTTGCGGATGAAGAACTCGCGCTCGTCGGCACGCCGCAAGCAGTAGTCGAATAGCCGCGCCTGATCCGTCCGCAGGTTGTGGCGGTTCTGGCACAGGATTGCGGTGCGGCGCAACCACATTGCGTCGTCGTCGATCCAGCCATCGATGACCGGCCATGCCGCGTCAGGATCCTTGAGCAGCGCCTCACCGACAAGGTGCACTGCAATCTCGTCGACGTAGTCCCACCACGCGCCCTCGCACACGAGCCGCTCGTACAGCTCCAGCGACTCTGCCGTGACGAAGGCGCGGTAGTGACGCGCCACTGCGATCGCGGCCCGCTTCTCCTCACGGTGGGGAAGGCGCCAGAGCGCCAGCACGTTTCGCTCGTATGCCGCGCGCGTCGTCACGGGAAACCTCTGCGCGGCCGCCTTCGCGACCGCCCGCACGTCTGGCGATGAAACACCCAGAAACGGCGTCTCGGACTTCATGTAGGCGGCCATGGCCGGTGCGTTCTGCGGCACCGCACGCGCGACGAGCCCCTCACGTGTGAACGTGACAAATCCCTCGGCCTGTTGGGTCATCCCGTTCGTCGTCCGATCAGGTCAGGCCGCGGTAGGCACGATCAACTCGAGGCGCCGAGGATCTTGATCGCGAAGACGAGCGTGTCGCCCTTCTGGATGCCAGCGGCGGGCTGGCCGTCGGGATAGCCGTCGGCAGAGGTCATTGCGACGGCGACCGTGGACCCGACCTTCTGCCCTGCAATGGCCTTCTGGAAGCCAGGCACGACGCGGGTGAGCGGGAAGTCGGCTGGCTCGCCCCGTTGGTAGCTGCTGTCGAACACGGTCCCGTCACGTCCGTTGACGCCCATGTAGCAGACCGAAACCGTCGCGGTGTCTGCAACGACAGGTCCGTCCCCGGGCTTCAGCGTGTGCACCTGGGTCTCCGTCACGCTGAACGGGCCGTCCAACTTGACGAGCGGCGCCGTCGCATCCGTGGATCCGGTGACTGCAACGCTGCCGGTGGTCCCAGGCAGTGTCCATTCGGGTGCGCCTCCGTTCGCCGGCGCTGCCGTCGGGCACGTGCTGGACGCGATCGGCGTTTCGGTGCCGACGGGCGAGAACGCGTCGGCCGTGGAGGACGTGGGTGACGACGCAGTGTTGGTTTCGGAGCCGCACGCAGCGAGCGTCATGGCGAGAGACGCGGCACAGGCCATGAGCGCGACGGAGGAAGACACACGGGAGGAATTCACGGTCGTCACGCTACAGCTGCACAACGCGGAGCTTGTTGCTGGTCCGGTGCGGACGTCCCCAGTAGTGGTCGATCAGCCAGCGCAGTCGACGGCTACCTCGAGTGCAGCGCAGATGTCACGCATCCGCGCGTCGGGCAGCCGGCCAAGGCGATCGACGAGCACTGCAATCGACACGCTTTCAACCGAATCGAGGTTCACCGCCGACCGGCGGGGGATCGGGTCGGAACCAGGTTCGAGGACAACCTCGCTGGCTAGTCCCCTGATGGTGGTGGTGCACGGTGCGACGAGCGTGCGTCGAAGCCGAGGGATCGCCGAGTCACGGGACAGCACAACGACTGGGCGGCGGCCGATCTCGGCTCCTTCGCACCACCACACCTCACCGCGTGCCGGAAGCGCACTCACGAGGCGCCAGCCGCCCGCCGCCACGACGCCAGGTCGCCCCACTCGTCGGGTTCGTCGACCGGGTGGTCGTCGTAGGCGGCGTAGCTCGCATCGACCTCGGCCGCTCGATGCCGTGCGAGTAATGCCCCGAGCGCCTCATCGACTAGCGCCGCGTCGGTGAGGCCTGACCGCACCCTGCGCGCACTGCTTAGCAGCTCGGCGTCCACGGTGGTGCTCAAGCGTATGCGGTTCATGCCATCAATATGCCACACGGCGCGGCGACGGCTCAGGAGCCTGGGACGACTCGAAATACTGGATATCCGTCAACGATCCGCTCAAAGTCACCAAGTGGAGCTCGCCGGTCGACCGGGAAGAACGGGCGTGCACCCGGCGCGAGTTCGAGATAGCGCCGCAAGATCGCGGCGCGGCTAACGGAGAACTCCTCGATGAGCGACACGTCCTCGCGCTTACCCTGCTGGAGCACTGCGTGATTGTCGGCGCGAAGGTTGCGCACCCAGTTCGTCTCGTGGCCGAGCATGGCCACCAGGTAGCGATCGCCTTCGTAGTCGGCGACAACCACGGGAAATGAGATCGTCCGCCCGGTCTTGTGGCCTCGTACTTCGATCGTGGCGGCGGACTTGGGTCCGATCCCAGCCGCAAAGGCGATGGCGCCCAACCGGTTTGAGATGCGCGCCGACCACCTTGGACGCCCTCCGCGGTACTGCCACCTCTGGAAGGCACTCACCGCGCCGCGCAGCATGACCCGAGCCTAGCGAAGCTCGGATTCTCGGCCACGACAGATTGGTAGCAGATTGTCAGTCGGCATCCAGCGGCGGTCCAGTTCGGCGAGCGACTCTCAGCGCATGTGCACGCTATCCGAAGGCGGGCAACAGAGAACAGTGAGGTGACGTACATGCAACACTCGTTGAAGATGGGTGCGATGGTGGTCGCCGGAGCAGCGCTCGTAGCCGCGGGCGCGTTTGTGACGGCACTGAGCGATGAGACGGCCGGCTCCGCCGCGCCGACCGTCCTTAGCAGCAAGATGACAGTCGGCGAGACCGCCACTACGACGACCGTCCCCCCGTCGGCGCCTCCTACCCCCGTCGCCGAACCCGGCCTCAAGGCCACTGTCCCCTGCGGATTCACTTCTGGCTGCTGAGCATTCGCTTCCTAGCGCAGCAAGCCGTCAGTAATCCCAGGTGGCCGGCACACACCGAAAAACGTCGCCGGCGGTCGCCACATGGCACACGGACGGGAACGGCAGGTGGGTGGCCACCAACGACTCACCCGTCGCCGCCAGCTCCCGCAGAAGACGGATCCGGACGCGGGCTGCCTCCTCGGGGTCGTGTTCGAAGCCGTTCTGCCACTCGGGGTTGTCGAACCCGACCTCGAACACGGCATCGCCTGCGAATGTCAGCCCTTCGCCGCGGGACGCCAGGCGCACGATGCTGTGCCCGGGAGTGTGACCGCCGGTGCGGGCGAGGAGCACTCCCGGCGCCACCTCGTATTCCGACTCGAAGGTCCGCAGCTGGCCGCGGTACTCGTCCAAGAACCGTGTGGCGGTCGACCGCAGCACGTCCGGTATCGGCTGTGGCATGACGGTGCGGGAGAAGTCCGGTGACTCCCAGAATTCGGCCTCGGCGGCCGCTGCGTGGATCTGCAGGTCCGGACGTAGCCGCTCCTTGAGCCCCTGGGTGAGCAGCCCGCCGATGTGATCCATGTGCATGTGGGTGAGTACGACGTCAGTCACGGCGCCGGGATCGATGCCTGCGGCCTCCAGTCGGTGGACCGTCTGCCCGGCGCGCGGGAAGTCCGGGAATTCCGCCCCGAGCCCGGCGTCGACGAGGATGGTCCGGCCGCCGCTGCGCACCACGACCACGTTCAGCGGCCAGTCGAGCACGTCCTTCGGTAGGAACATGCCGTCCAGCCAGTCGCCGTACTCGGTCGTGTCGGCGTTGGTCGCCATCGTTGAGGCCGTAATCGGCAGCACCCCGTCGCTGATCACCAGCACCTCGATGTCGCCCACTTGCACGGCGTAGCGCGACGGAACCAACTCGTCGAGCCCCTGACTACCGAGTGAAATGCTGTCCGCGCTCATGACTTCTCCTTCTGGCCGACGTGCCCGAAGACACCGTGGAATCACCTGTCGTTTCGTGGAACGCCCACCGGCAGCGCGATTTATCCAGCGCTCGAGTTCACGCGGTATTTCCTGGGCTCGGCCCGCGTCGCGGCCATCACGGGCGTGGGGACAGTGTCTCCGTACGTTCTTCCCGGCCGGTCGATGCAGACTTCGCGCGGCGTTCCTTGACGAACAGCCAGACCGCCGACACCAGGAAGTAGACGGCCCCCAAGGTGGCGTAGCCGGCGAGGGTCTTGAGCGACTCAGGAATCGGCATGTGCGCCTGCGCGATGAAGAATCCACCGACCAACGCCGACTGAGCGCCGCTGAGGATCATCGCCCACTGCGCGCCAGCTTTCCTCCGACGAACGGCGGTCGCGAGCTGGAGCAATCCCGACAGCGTGGCCCACGCACCGAAGACCCCGAACACCCAGTTCGCGTCCCCGAACAGCGCATAGGCAGCCGTGAGCTGGTGATCAGGCTGACCACCACGTTGATCGTCTGGGTGCGATTGTGGGCCAGTCCGCCACTGCGCGACGCGTCCCAGTAGTTGGCTGCCGCATCCCACCAGTTGGTTTTGATCAGCCTCACGGTGAGGATGCTCGACCCGAGTGGCCGTCGCGTCGTTCGCGGTCAGTTAAACCGTTGTAGAGCAACCGAATTAATGCGATGATCCTCGGGAGATCTAAGTCCCCTGAACCGAGAGTCGGTCCAGTAGCGGAGTGATGATCAGGGCGAACGTCTCAGGTTCGCCGTACGCGCGGGCGGACAGCATCGCGCCGTGCACGGTGGCCATGAACGCCTCGGCTTCGGCACGAGGCGTCGTCGCGATCCGAATCCGGCCCTGCTGCACCCCGCGCTCGAGGATCGAGGCGACCCATGCCGACAGGGCGCGACAGTGTGCGGTGACCTCGGCCGCGACTTCCTCGGGCAGGATGGGAAGTTCGCTAACCAGTAGGGCGCACACGCAGAACGGGTCGGACGCATCGGCGATACACGTCCGCCAGTAGTTCACGTAGGCGCGGAGCAACTCGAGTGGATCCTCGACGTGCCGTTCCATCTCGGCCATTCCTGCTTCAGCTTCTTGGCGATAGCGAAGGACGAGCGTTCGTACCAAGTCGGCCTTGGTGGGGAAGTGGTGGTGAATGCTGGGCTTGCGAATACCGACTTCACTAGCGATGTCGGCATAGCTGAAGCCGTTGTATCCCGCCGCGATGATCAAAGACCGGGCGCGGGACAGGATTTCGTCCGCGGTAGAGGTGGGAACGCTCTGTGGAGGTTGCCTACCTTCTAGTCGGTAGTCAATCCGCCGGGAAAATGGGTTGGACCAGACTCGGTTCGGTTGATAGCGTGCGCGAGACCGTGACATCAGGCGAGGAGGTGAGACCCATGAACGCAGTAACCATGTGGGTGCTCCCACTCCTGTTCACGGCCGAGCGATAGTCGTAGGTCTCGCCGGGAGCGCCTTGACGACAAGGCATTCCGAAAGGCAACACCATGCATTTCACCTCTGAAACATCGTTGAATGGTGTCATCGAACGCAATTTCACTCTGGACGAGATCACCGGCGTGCTCTGGTCGCCCGCGTCCGGAAGCGTCGACTCGCCGCTGCTGTTGGCGGGGCACTCCGGCGGCATGCACAAGAAGGCGCCGGGGCTGCTAGCCAGTGCGCTCTACAGCGTGGCCAACCATGGGTTCACCGTCGCCGCGATCGACGCGCCGGGACACGGTGACCGGCCGCGAAACCCTCGGGATCAACAGTGGGCCGAGGCGATCCATCAGGCCCGTGCGGCGGGCGAGCCGATCGCCCCGATCGTCATCGACTACAGCATGTCGCTTGCGGAGCGTGCGGTGCCGGAATGGCAGGCGACCCTGGACGCATTGCAGGCGCTGCCCGAGATCGGCGTCGAAGCGCCGGTCGGCTACGGCGGCGTGTCGTTGGGCGTCGTGACTGGGCTGATGCTGACGGCGGTCGATTCTCGGATCGCCGCGGTGAGCTTCGGTGGGGTTTTCGTGGACGACGCTCTGATCGAGGCGGCCCGAAGGATCACCGTCCCGATCGAGTACCAGATTCCTTGGGACGACGAGGAATTCGACCGCACAGCTGGGGTCGCGTTGTTCGAGGCGTTCGCCTCGAAGGAGAAGACCTTGCACGCCTACTCGGGCAGGCACTACCCGGTGCCCGAATACGAGCGCGACAGCTCGGCCCGGTTCTTCGCCCGCCACCTCGGCCGAGCGGCCTAGCCGGCTTCGCACTGACGTACATCAGGCGTTCGCTGAGTCATCCCAGCGGTTTGAGAATCCGTTGGATGGGGCAGGCTGAGGTCATGGGAAAGCGCATTCGTCGTTCGACAATCTTGATGGCTGCACTTGCGCCAATCGCGGCCCTGTCGTTCGTAATCCCGGCAGCCGGCTCGGCGGAACCGCTCGATTGCCGGAACGGGGAGTGGTGGGATCCAGTCGCCAACGTGTGCCAACCGCCGCCGACGCCGGTTGGCTGCCAGAACGGGGAGTGGTGGGATCCGGTCGGCAATGAATGCAGGCCGCCGCTGGTGCCGTTCCCGCCGAACTGCGGGGACGGACAGTACTGGAATCCGGTTTCCAACGTCTGTCGGCCGCTTGGCCAGGTCTAAGTGGGTCAGGCGGTTCCCACCTGGTAGCGATTCAGCGATGACCGAATTGTCCGAGTCGTGCGTCACGCAGAGCTTCCCAGCGTTAGTCTTTGCCGATGATCGCGGGCGACAAGGCGCCTGACTTCACTCTGTATGACCACACCGGTCGGCCTCGGACGCTGTCCGCGCTTCTTTCCGATGGGCCGGTTGTGCTGTTCTTCTTCCCCATCGCGTCCTCACCGATCTGTACGGCCCAGGCGTGTCACTTTCGGGACCTGAGCAGCGAATTCGCCGCCGTGGGCGCCCAACGGG
>Ga0070668_100000998_pt1 | contig 19831 bp, 14 predicted proteins | sample KBSS43metaG_FD_64661 | JGI IMG/M metagenome (GOLD analysis project Ga0070668, IMG submission 64661) | Switchgrass rhizosphere microbial communities from Kellogg Biological Station, Michigan, USA - KBS S4-3 metaG | ecosystem: Host-associated > Plants > Roots > Rhizosphere > Soil ... | reverse complement strand
TCCTTCACCGGGTCGACGCCCAGGTAGGTCCGGGAGAACTCCATGATGTCCGGGAGCTTCGCGTTGAGCGTCTCCTCGGGGATGTGCGTGACGTCCAGGACGACGTAGTCCTTGTTCGGGCCGCAACCGCGGCCCTGCAGCACTTCCTGCACCATCGAGCGGGCCACGATGTCGCGCGGCGCGAGGTCCTTGATGGTGGGGGCGTAGCGCTCCATGAACCGCTCGCCGGAGGCGTTGCGCAGGATCCCGCCCTCGCCGCGGACGGCTTCGGAAATGAGGATCCCGAGGCCCGCGAGGCCGGTCGGGTGGAACTGGAAGAACTCCATGTCCTCCAGCGGGAGGCCCTTGCGGAAGATGATGCCGAGGCCGTCACCGGTGAGGGTGTGCGCGTTCGACGTCGTCTTGAAGATCTTGCCCGCGCCGCCGGTCGCCATCACGATCGACTTCGCCTGGAAGACGTGCAGCTCGCCGGTGGCCAGCTCGTAGGCGACGACGCCGGAGGCGACCGGGTTGCCGTTCTCGTCCGGGCTGGTGACGAGGTCGAGCACGTAGAACTCGTTGAAGAACTCCGTGCCGTACTTGACGCAGTTCTGGTACAGCGTCTGGAGGATCATGTGCCCGGTGCGGTCCGCGGCGTAGCAGGCGCGGCGGACCGCGGCCTTGCCGTGGTCACGCGTGTGCCCGCCGAAGCGGCGCTGGTCGATCTTGCCTTCGGGCGTGCGGTTGAACGGCAGGCCCATCTTCTCGAGGTCGAGGACCGCGTCGATGGCCTCCTTCGCCATGATCTCGGCGGCGTCCTGGTCGACCAGGTAGTCGCCGCCCTTGATCGTGTCGAAGGTGTGCCACTCCCAGTTGTCCTCTTCGACGTTCGCCAGCGCTGCGCACATGCCGCCCTGGGCCGCGCCGGTGTGGGACCGGGTCGGGTAGAGCTTGGTGAGGACCGCGGTGCGGGCGCGCTGGCCGGACTCGATGGCCGCGCGCATCCCGGCGCCGCCGGCGCCGACGATCACCACGTCGTACTTGTGGAACTGCATGGTGGGAGGTCTCCGGAGTAGAAACAGTCAGTTCGCGGGCATGTTCGGGTCGAACGTGAAGATCACCATCGTGCCGACGGCCAGGATCAGCGCCATCGAGACGTACAGCAGGATCTTCAGCCAGAACCGCGTGCTGTCCTTGCGGGCGTAGTCGTCGATGATGGTGCGCAGCCCGTTGCCGCCGTGGATCTCGGCGAGCCACAGCATCGACAGGTCCCAGAACTGCCAGAACGGCGAGGCCCAGCGGCCGGCGACGAAGCCCCAGTTGATCCGGTGCACACCGCCGTCGAGGATGTTCATGATCAGCAGGTGGCCGAGCACCAGGATGATCAGCGCCAGCCCGGAGATCCGCATGAACAGCCAGCTGTAGAGCTCGAAGTTGCTCCGGCGGGCGGCGGGCCGCTTCGGCGCGCGGGGGTTCGCGAGGGCGAGGTCGGCCATGTCAGTTACCCCCGAAGAGCGTTTCGACGGTGCGCTTCATCATGAAGAACGCACCGGGGACCATCACGGCGACCCAGACGACGCCGATGACCCACAGCATCGCCTTCTGGACCTTCGGGCCCTTCGACCAGAAGTCGACCAGCATGACGCGGATGCCGTTGAGCGCGTGGAAGAGGACCGCGCCGACCAGCCCGACCTCCAGGAGGTTGACGATCGGGGTCTTGTAGGTCTCGATGACCTGGTCGTAGGTGTTCGGCGACACGCGCACCAGCGCGGTGTCGAGCACGTGCACGAACAGGAAGAAGAAGGTGAGCACGCCGGTGATGCGGTGCAGGACCCAGGACCACATACCGGGGTCGCCCCGGTAGAAGGTCCCCTGCCGGCGTGAGGCACCCGCCCGATCGCTCGCCTCTGCCCCGGGGGCAGTGCTCGCCGTGGTGGACATCGGTGAACGGCCTCCAACGTCTGACTGTGCGCCCGGTGGCCGGTGAGGTCCGCAGTCGCGCCGGAACGGCCGAGCTTGCCGAGATCAACGTCATCGAGCCTGGATGAAACGGATGCTAGACCCGCACCCGGCACGCGGCTCACCTCCGGGTTCCCCTCTGTGATGGACCAGACACCGGTACTGCCGCACCGCCACCCGGCGGTGTGGTGCAGCGCACTCGGCGGTGCGGCGCCGAGGACTGTCCCGGTGATCGGTCATCGGACCTCTGAAACATCTGATATCTGATGCGCTACGCCGAACGGCTGGTGGTTCCCGGGTGTCATTGACCAACTACCTTGATTTCCCTAGCGTCGCCCGAGCAAACATCGGATCTCTCACGATGGGGTGACGTTCTGGTGAGACGACTCGGCCTGGTGATCGCCGTCGCGGCCCTGCTGCCCGTGGTGTCGGTCACGCCCGCGCAAGCACTGCCCGACGGACTGGCGCTGACGCCCCCGATGGGCTTCAACAACTGGAACACGACCGGCTGCGCCGTCGACGAGCGGCTCATCCGCGACACGGCCGACATCTTCGTCGACAAAGGACTGAAGGCCGCCGGCTACGAGTACGTCAACGTCGACGACTGCTGGGCCGAGCCGCAGCGCGACGCCGAGGGACGCATGCAGGCGAACAAGGCCCGCTTCCCGAGCGGCATCAAGGCGCTGGCCGACTACGTCCACGCGAAGGGCCTCAAGTTCGGCATCTACACCAGCGCGGGCACGCTGACCTGCGCGAAAACCATGCCCGGCGCCCTCGACCACGAGGACGTCGACGCGCAGACGTTCGCCGATTGGGGCGTCGACTACCTCAAGTACGACAACTGCAACAACCAGAACCGGCCCGCGCTCGAGCGCTACACGAAGATGCGCGACGCGCTGAAGAAGACCGGTCGCCCGATCGTGTACTCGCTCTGCGAGTGGGGCGAGAACAAGCCGTGGACGTGGGGCGCCGACGTCGGGCACCTGTGGCGCACCACCGGCGACATCAAGGACAACTGGGCGAAGATGGTCCAGATCCTCAAGGCGAACGCGCCGCTGGCGCCGTACGCCGGGCCGGGGCGCTGGAACGATCCCGACATGCTCGAGGTCGGCAACGGCGGGATGACGACCGAGGAGTACCGCTCGCACTTCTCCCTGTGGGCGATGATGGCCGCCCCGCTGCTCATCGGCGCCGACCTGCGCAAGGTGTCGCCGGAGAACTTCGACGTCCTGCGCAACACCGAGGTCATCGCGCTCGACCAGGACCGCCGGGGCGCCCAGGCGACCGTGCTGTCCAACCAGGACGGACACTGGGTGTTCGCCAAGCCCCTCGAAAACGGCGATGTCGCGGTCGCGCTGTTCAACGAGACCACGTCCAGTGCCTCGATCGGCACCACCGCGGCGGCCGCCGGTCTCCCGAAAGCCGCGGGCTACTCCGCACGGGACCTCTGGGCGCACCGCGACCTCCAGACCGCCGGCCGGATCTCCGCCGTCGTCCCGCCGCACGCGACGGTCGTCTACCGGGTCCGGGCGGGCGGCTCGTGGTGGCGGAACGCGCCGCTGGTCAGCACCGGTATCGAGCTGGCCGCGCCGGTGCCCGGCGTGCCGGGTGAGATCACCCCGGCCGGGAAGCCGTTCGAGGTCACGGTGTCCGCGACCGACGAGGCCCGCGTCCCGGTCTTCGACCCGCGCGTCACGCTGACCGCGCCCGCCGGTTGGCGGGTGGAGCAGCTGGCCCGGCCTCGGAAGTTCGTGCTCGGCACCGGCGATACCGCTGTCGGCCGCTGGCGCGTGACGCCGCCGGCCGGCACCGAAGGCACGACGGCGGTGCTGCGCGGCGGCGTCACGTACCAGGCGCTCGGGTTCGGCCAGGCGACCTGGTCCGGCGAGCAGCAGCTGACCGTGCCCGCCGCGCCGCCGTCCGCGCCCGCCTGGGCGAGCGACCTGCGCTGGGCGGCGGAGAAGAACGGCTACGGCCCGGTCGAGCGGGACATGTCCAACGGCAGCATCCCGGCAGGCGACGGCAAGCCGCTGACGATCAACGGCGTCGGCTACCCCAAGGGACTCGGCGCGCACGCGCCCAGCGAGGTCGTCTTCTACCTGGGCGGACGCTGCACGGCGTTCACGGCGGACGTCGGCGTCGACGACGAGCGCGAGGCCACGAACAAGCAGGGCTCGGCGACGTTCGAGGTCTACGCGGACGGCGCGAAGGCGGCGTCGACGGCGGTCCGGACGTGGCAGGACCCGGCCGTCCCGCTGGCGGCGGACCTGCACGGCGCCCAGTACCTGCGGCTGGTGGTCACCGACGGCGGCGACGGCAACTCCTACGACCGCGGCGACTGGGCCGGGGCGCACCTCACCTGCGCCTGACCGCCCTCTCACAGAGTGACCGGGCGGGCCGGAACCCCGGCTCGCCCGGCACACTGCGTGACACGCCTCGGCCTTTCGAGTGCCCGTCACCGGCACTGAATCAGCGAAAGCTGCGCTGGGTCGCCGTGATGATCACGGTCGGTGTCCGGTTCGTCGCGCGTGGGGCTCGCGAGTAAACGTTTGTGTTACGTAGCGTGCCTTTCCTATGGCGCATTCCTGTCCGTTGGGTACGGTCTGGCGGTCGACTCGGCAGTAGGGCCGGGTCGTGCCCTTGACCATCCGCTGGATCAGCGGGGAGGGAGACACACGTTGCGTCGCATGCGTGGAACCGCGCTGGCCGCCGCGGCCATGGCCGGGGTGCTCGCCCTGGCCGGGTGCGCCAAGGACTCGAGCGGTGGCAGCAGCAACAACAGCGCCGCACCTTCGTCGGGTGGCTCTGACTGCGTCACCGCGCAGAAGCCGCCCGCGGCGCCCGCCGCCTCGAGCAGCACGGCCGCCGCCGGCGGAAAGGTCGACGGCAGCAAGCTCAAGATCGGCCTGGCCTTCGACGTCGGCGGCCGGGGTGACGCGTCGTTCAACGACGCCGCCGCCGCGGGCACCGACAAGGCGAAGTCCGACCTCGGCGTGACCACGGTCAACGAGAGCACCGCCAGTGCCAGCGAGGCCGAGTCGGCCAAGCAGCAGCGCCTCGACCAGATGGCCGCCTCGGGCCTGAACCCGATCATCGCGGTCGGCTTCGCGTACGCGCCGTCGGTCAAGGTCGTCGCCGCGAAGTACCCGGACACCAAGTTCGCCATCGTCGACGACGACTCGATCACGCTCCCGAACGTGACGCCGCTGGTCTTCGCCGAGGAGCAGGGCTCGTTCCTGGCCGGCGTCGCCGCCGCGTACAAGAGCAAGAGCTGCCACATCGGCTTCGTCGGCGGTGTCAACACCCCGCTGATCCAGAAGTTCGAGGCCGGCTTCCTGCAGGGCGCGAAGACGGTTTCGTCCAAGATCAAGATCGAGGACGAGTACCTCACCCCGGCCGGTGACTTCTCCGGGTTCCAGGACCCGCCGAAGGGCAACGCGAAGGCCGCGGCCGAGATCGCCAAGGGCGCGGACGTGATCTACCACGCCGCCGGCGCTTCCGGTAAGGGCGTGTTCGACGCCGCCAAGGCGGGCAACGCGCTGGCCATCGGGGTCGACTCCGACCAGTACAACCAGAAGACCGTCGAGGCCGACAAGGACGTCATCATCACGTCCATGCTCAAGCGCGTCGACGTCGCGGTGTTCGACTACGTCACCGCGCTCGCCAAGGGCGACCTGACGACCCTGCCGAAGCGGTTCGACCTCAAGGTCGACGGCGTCGGTTACGCCACCTCCGGTGGCAAGGTCGACGACATCAAGGACGTCCTCGAGGGCTACAAGGCCCAGATCATCTCGGGCGCGATCACCGTTTCGGACAAGCCGCAGAAGTAGCTCAACGCGTGCCGGGGCTCGGAGGGATTTTCCCTCCGAGCCCTCACGTGTTTTGACAGATATGGAATCCTCCCGCCCATGAGCACAGCCGAGGCCCCGGCCGAGGCCGTCCCCGACCGGGGCGCGCCCGCCGTCCAGCTGACCGGGATCACCAAGCGCTTTCCCGGCGTGGTGGCCAACTCCGACGTCAACCTCACCGTCGCCGCCGGCGAGGTGCACGCCATCTGTGGCGAGAACGGCGCCGGCAAGTCCACCCTGATGAAGATCCTCTACGGCATGCAGCCGCCGGACGAGGGCACCATCGCGATCAACGGCGAAGAGGTGAAACTGCGCAACCCGCAGGACGCCATCCGCGTCGGCATCGGCATGGTGCACCAGCACTTCATGCTCGCCGACAACCTCACGGTCGGCGAGAACGTCTTCCTCGGCGCCGAGGCCCTGCACGGCATCGGCCGCGCCGCCCGCGCCCGGCTGGCCGAGCTCGCCGAGCGGACCGGCCTGCACGCCGAGCCGGACACGCTGCTGGAGGAGCTCGGCGTCGCCGACCGCCAGCGCGTCGAGATCGTCAAGGTGCTCTACCGCGGGGCGAAGATCATCATCCTGGACGAGCCGACCGCGGTGCTCGTGCCGCAGGAGGTCGACGCGCTGTTCGCGACCGTCCGGGAGATGAAGGCCGACGGCTACACGTTCCTCTTCATCTCGCACAAGCTCGACGAGGTGCGCGCGATCGCCGACACCGTCACGGTGATCCGGCGCGGCACCACCGTCGGCACCGCGGACCCGAAGACGATCACCTCCCGCCAGCTCGCGGAGATGATGGTCGGGTCCGAGCTGCCCAGCCCGGAGACCCGCGAATCCACCGTCACCGACCGCGCCGTGCTGCGGCTGACCGGGCTGACGCTGGGCGCCGAGGGGTCCGACCGCAACGCGCTCGACGACGTCACCTTCACCGTGCGCGCGGGCGAGGTGCTCGGCATCGCCGGCGTCGAGGGCAACGGCCAGACCGAGCTCGTCGAAACCATCATGGGCATGCGCAAGCCGTCCGGCGGCACCATCGAACTGGTGGACGCGGACGATAAGGCCCGCGACCTCACCAAGGCGGGCACGCTGGCGCGGCGCGAAGCCGGCATCGGCTACATCGCCGAGGACCGCACCCGGCACAGCCTGCTGCTCACGCAACCGTTGTGGGTCAACCGGATCCTCGGCTACCAGACCCGGCGGCCGGTCTCCAAAGGACAGTTGCTCGACATCGCGGGCGCCCGCGCGGACACCGAGCGGATCGTGCGCGACTACGACGTCCGCACGCCGGGCATCGACGTCCCGGCCGCGGCGCTGTCGGGCGGCAACCAGCAGAAGCTGATCGTCGGGCGGGAGCTGTCCGGCGACCCGGTGCTGCTCATCGCGTCGCACCCCACGCGCGGCGTCGACGTCGGCGCGCAGGCGCTGATCTGGGAGAACATCCGCCAGGCCCGCGCGGCCGGGCTGGCGGTGCTGCTGGTCTCCGCCGACCTCGACGAGCTGATCGGCCTGTCCGACACGATCCGGGTCATGCTGCGCGGGCGCCTCGTCAGCGAGGCCGACCCCGCCACCGTGACCCCGCAGGAACTGGGCTCCGCGATGACCGGCGCGGGAGAGGGTGACGAAGAATGACCTCCTGGCGCACGAAACTGCTGCCGCCGCTGCTGGCGATCGTCTTCGCCGTGCTGCTGTCGGCGATCGCGCTGATCATCTCCGGGGCCGACCCGCTGCAGGCGTACGGCACGATGATCGGCCAGATGTTCAAGGGCTCCACCGCGGTCGACACGGTGAACCTGGCGACGGTCTACTACCTGTCCGGGCTCGCGGTCGCCATCGGCTTCCAGATGAACCTGTTCAACATCGGCGTCGAGGGCCAGTACCGGTTCGCCGCCGTCATCGCGGCCATCGCCGGCGGCGCGCTGAAGCTGCCACCGGTCATCCACACCCTCGCCATCCTCGTGGTCGCGGTCGTCGCGGGCATGGCCTACGCGGCGGTCCCGGCGATCCTCAAGGTCACCCGCGGGGTCAGCGAGGTCATCTCGACGATCATGCTCAACGCGATCGTCGCCGGCATCATCGCCTTCCTCATCAACGCCGACCAGTTCGGCGTGCAGACCGGCAACAACATCGGCACCCGCGTGATCGAGCCGTCCGGCCGGATCCCGGGCATCCCGCTCGGCTCGGGCACGCTGTTCGGGTTCGTGTTCATCGCGGCGATCATCGGCGCCGCGTACTGGTTCATGCTCAACCGCACGCGGTTCGGCTTCGAGCTCAAGGCGTCCGGCGAGTCCACCACCGCGGCCGCCGCGGGCGGCGTCAACGCCAAGAAGATGACGCTGATCGCGATGCTGCTCTCCGGCGGCGTGGCCGGCATGGTCGCCATGCCGGAGCTGCTCGGCCGCGACTACACCTACGGCATCACCGCGACGCAGATGTACGGCTTCACCGGCATCGCGGTCGCGCTGCTGGGCCGCAACCACCCCGGCGGCATCGCGCTCGGCGCGCTGCTGTGGGCGTTCCTCGACTCCTCCGCGGTGTCGCTGGAGCAGATCAACGTGTCCAAGGAGATCGCGACGATCATGCAGGGCATCATCGTGCTGTCGGTCGTCGTGGCGTACGAGATCGTGCGGCGCGCCGACCTGGCGGCCGAACAACGCAGGGTCGGCCGCGCACTCGCGGCCAACGGCCGCAAGGGCGCTTCGGTCGCCGAAGGGGGTGCGGTCTGATGGTCGTCACCGACGTCTCCCGGCCGGACCCGGGCAGCGGCTCGACGATGCCGGTGCACCGCAAGCGGTCCCGCATCCCCGGCTGGCTCCGCGGCGTGATCTGGGCCGTGGTCGCCATCGCCGTCCTCTCGACGGCGTCGTACTCCACCGGCGTCGCCGCGCTGACGTCGTCGAACACCGCGCAGACGGCGTTGCGCCTGGCCCTGCCGATCCTGCTCTGCGCACTGGGCGGCCTCTGGGCCGAACGCGCGGGCGTCGTCAACATCGGCCTCGAGGGCATGATGATCCTCGGGACCTGGGGCGCCGCCTGGGGTTCCTACTACGGCGGTGTCTGGGCCGGCCTGCTGGCCGCGCTGGTGTTCGGCGCGCTCGGCGGGCTGCTGCACGCGGTGGCGACGGTGACGTTCAACGTCAACCACATCGTCTCCGGCGTCGCGATCAACCTGCTCGGCCTCGGCGTCACGAAGTACCTGGCGAACCTCGTCTTCGAGCCGCTGTCGGGCAACCCGCGGCAGTCGCCGGTGGTGCCGAAGTTCGACACCTACTCGGCGAGCGGCCTTTCGGACTGGCTTGGCGATCTGGAGAAGGAGCAGCGCGTCGGCATCTCCGACGTCGCCGGCATCCTGCGCGGCCTGGTCACCGAGGTCGCGCCGCTGACGATGATCGCGATCATCCTGGTGCCGGTCAGCTTCTGGGTGCTCTGGCGGACCCGGTTCGGCCTGCGGCTGCGGTCGTGCGGCGAGAACCCGGTGGCCGCGGAGTCCCTCGGCGTCAACGTCTACCGGCACAAGTACATCGCGATGCTGATCTCCGGCGCGTTCGCCGGGATGGGCGGCGCGTCGCTGGTGCTGCTGCGCGGCGGCGCGGACTACCTGGAGAACCAGACGAACGGCCGCGGGTACATCGGCCTCGCGGCGATGATCTTCGGCAACTGGCGCCCGGGCGGCCTGCTCGGCGGCGCGGCGCTGTTCGGCTACGCGGACGGCCTGCAGCTCGCCGGTGGCGGCGAAGCGGTGCTCGCGCTGCTGTACGGCGCGGTGATCCTGGTCGCCGTGATCGTCGTCGTCCAGCTGTTCCGCAAGCAGTGGATCGCGGCCGGGCTCGGCGTCGTCGGCGCGGGCATCCTGTACCTGATCTACTGGTCCAACGACACGCTGCCGTCCGACCTGATCCCGTACACCGCGCACTTCGTGACGCTGATCGTGCTGGCGGTGGCTTCGCAGCGGCTGCGGCCGCCGAAGGCCGACGGCCAGCCGTACCGGCGGGGTGAGGACTAGTGTCCACAATAGACTGGGACGCGCTGCGTTCTCAGGCGATCGAGGCTGCTTCCCATGCGTACGCGCCTTATTCGGGCTTGCACGTCGGAGTCGCCGGGATCGTCGACGACGGCCGCGTGGTCACCGGCTGCAACGTCGAGAACGCGTCCTACGGGCTCGGGCTGTGCGCGGAGTGCACGATGGCCGGGCAGCTGCGGCTGTCCGGCGGCGGGCGGCTGGTCGCCGTCGCGTGCCGCAGCGGCGCCGGTGACCTGCTGATGCCGTGCGGACGCTGCCGGCAGATCCTGTTCGAGCTGGGCGGATCCCTTTGCCTGGTGGACACCCCGCGTGGGGTGCTGCCGATGTCGGACGTGCTGCCGGACGCCTTCGGCCCGGACGACCTCCCGTGACGGGCTTCGCGGCGGTCGACGTCATCCGCACCAAGCGGGACGGCGGCCGGCTTTCGGACGAGCAGATCGACTGGGTCGTCGACGCGTACACGCGCGGAGACGTCGCCGAAGAGCAGATGTCGGCGCTGGCCATGGCGATCTTCTTGCGGGGCATGGACTCTCAGGAGATTTCACGCTGGACCGGCGCGATGATCGAGTCCGGCGAGCGGCTTTCGCTGACGGTGTCGCGCCCGACGGTGGACAAGCACTCGACCGGCGGCGTCGGCGACAAGATCACGCTGCCGCTGGCGCCGCTGGTGGCCGCGTGCGGCGCGGCGGTGCCGCAGCTGTCCGGGCGCGGGCTCGGCCACACCGGCGGCACGCTCGACAAGCTGGAGTCGATCCCCGGCTGGCGGGCCGCGCTGTCGACCGCGGAGATCCAGGCTCAGCTCGAGGACGTCGGCGCGGTGGTCTGCGCGGCGACGTCCGGGCTCGCGCCGGCGGACAAGAAGCTGTACGCGCTGCGGGACGTCACCTCCACGGTGGAGTCGATCCCGCTGATCGCCGGCTCGATCATGAGCAAGAAGATCGCCGAAGGGGCGGCCGGGCTGGTCCTGGACGTGAAGTTCGGGTCGGGCGCGTTCATGAAGACGCTCGACCAGGCGCGGGTCCTGGCGGCCACCTTGACCTCGATCGGCGTCGATCACGGCGTCCCGACGACGGCGTTGCTCACCGACATGAACGTCCCGCTGGGGCGGGCGGTCGGCAACGCGGTCGAGGTCGCGGAGTCGGTTTCCGTTCTCCAGGGTGGCGGCCCCGCGGACGTGGTCTCGCTGACCCTCGCCTTGGCCCGCGAGATGCTGGCTCTGGCGGGCATCTCCGCGGACCCGGCGGCGGTGCTGGCGTCCGGCGAGGCGTACGAGGTGTGGTGCCGGATGATCTCGGCCCAGGGTGGGGATCCTGCCGCGCCGCTGCCGACGCCGTCGCACGTTCACGTGGTTTCGGCGCCGGCTTCCGGCGTCCTGGCTTCGCTGGACGCGTACGCGGTGGGCGTCGCGGCGTGGCGGCTGGGCGCGGGCCGTGCCCGCAAGGAGGACCCGGTCCAGGCCGCGGCGGGCGTGCTGTGCCTGGCCAAGCCGGGCGACGCCGTCACTGCGGGGCAGCCGTTGCTGGAGCTGCACACGGACACCCCGGACGCGGTCCCGGCCGCGCTGGCCGCACTCGAGGGTGGGTTCTCGATCGCCGCTTCGGCGCCGGAGCCGGGCCCGATCGTCGTGGAGACGATCCGCGGCGAGGTGTGATGATCATCGCGAAGATGATCACCCGTCCGAGTGACTCCTGGGGGCGCGCTTTCACGTGAAAGCGACATGGAGTGCGCGCTCCGGAACGTGAAGAAGGCCCCCGCCGGGATCCGGCGGGGGCCTTCTTCACGCGTGGTTCTTACTCCGTGGCTTCTTCCGAGCCTTCGCCCGTCTTGGCCTTCGCATCGGCCGGCTTCGGAGCGCGGCCGTTGCGGGAGCTGCGACGCGGCTGGCGCGGGGCCGGCGGGGGCGGGGCGATCTGCTGGACGGTCGGGCCGCCGCCGAGCATGAGCTCCGCGAACGTCGCCATCGCCTCGTCGAGCTGGCCGCCGATCCGGCGGACGCTCTCGTCGTTGCTCTTGCGGACCAGCGTGTCCACCGAGTCGGTGTCCGGCTGCTTCGACAGCGTGCCCTCGACCTTGGCGAGGCCGCTCTTGAGCGCGCCGTCGAGGTCGCCGATGCCGGACAGGAAGCCGTCCTCCACCTTGTCGAGGCGGCCGGCCAGCTCGTCGAGGCGGGTGGTGACCGTTTCGAGGCGGTTGCCCAGGTTCTCGAGCCGGTCCGAGGCGTCGATCATCTCGCCGGTCTCGGTCAGCGCGACCTTCAGCGCCTCGGTGTTCGCGTCGAGCCGCTCCTGCGTGGTGCGGCCGAGTTCGCCGACCCGCTCCTGCGTGACGCGGCTCAGCTCGTCGACCTTGTTCCGCAGCTCGTGGTCGGCGTGGTCGACGCGGTCGCGCAGGGCCGACTCGGCCTGCTCGATCCGCTCGCGGACCGGGCCGTGCACCGACTGCGGGATCGAGTCGAGCTTCGCGTCCTGCTTGTCGAGGTGGCTGCCGACCTCGTCGATCCGGCGGTGGATGTTCTGGAGCTTGTCCTCGAGCCCGTCCATTCGCCCGCCGACACCCTCCAAGCGCGCGGCCATGCCGTCGAGACGGCCGTCGAGCTGCGCGAAGGGCTTGGCGAGCTTGTCGACGATGCTCTCGACCGCGCGGGTCAGCGCGGCGATCGCGTTGTCCTGGGCCTCGAGGCGGGACATCGTCTCGTCGAGGCGCTCGGCCAGGACGCTGACCTCGGTGCGGTCGGGCATCTCGGACAGCCGCTTGCGGACCGCGCCCAGCGAGTCCACCGGCGCGAGGCGGGCGTAGATGTCGTCGAGCGCGTCGAAGATCTGCTGCTGCTCGCTCTCACGCACTTCGGCCGCGCGCACCAGCATGTTGCGCATCCGGTCGAAGGACGGGGCGGCAATGTGGTTGTCAGTGGTCACTGCTGTGTGTCCTTCGTCGGCGGGGAAATGGAGGGACGTGCCACGAAGCTTAACGATTGCGAAATTGCTCTGCGTATGGCCCCCGTGAAGTGCGTATTGCGGAGGCCGCCCCCGGATGGCCGATTCGTCACATGATCCTCAACGCTGAGGGTTAGCCCGAGCCTGAGAGTTACCGCCATGTAGGGGAATGACACCGAGGTTACCGTTGGAGGATGCCTGACGAAAGCCCTGTTCTGCCCATCGAGACGCTCCGCCGCGCGCCCAAGGTGCTGCTGCACGACCACCTCGACGGGGGCCTGCGCCCCGCCACCGTCGCCGAGCTCGCCGAAACCACCGGCTATGCCGGGCTGCCCACGGCCGATCCGGCCGAACTGGGCAGCTGGTTCCGCCAGGCGGCCGATTCCGGCTCGCTCGTTTCCTACCTCGAGACCTTCGCGCACACCTGCGGGGTGATGCAGACGGAGGAAGCCCTGGTCAGGGTCGCCGCCGAGGCGGTGGAAGACCTGGCCGCCGACGGCGTCGCCTACGCCGAGGTGCGCTACGCCCCGGAGTTGTTCGTCGAACGCGGACTGTCACTCGATGCGGTGGTCGAGGCTGTCCAGGCGGGGTTCACGGAGGGCACACGGCGCGTGGCCGCGAACGGCGGCAGCATCCGCATCGGGACGTTGCTCTGCGCGATGCGCCAGCACGCCCGCGCGCTCGAGATCGCCACCCTCGCCGTCCGCTACCGCGACGCCGGCGTCGCCGGGTTCGACATCGCCGGTCCGGAGGACGGATTCCCGCCCACCCGCAATCTCGACGCGTTCGAGTATTTGCGCCAGAACAATGCGCATTTCACCATTCATGCCGGTGAGGCGTTCGGTTTGCCGTCCATTTGGGAGGCGATTCAGCACTGCGGTGCCGAGCGGCTAGGCCACGGCGTGCGCATCGTGGAGGACATCAAGACCGACGCGGACGGGACGGTCCATCTTGGACGGTTGGCCGCGTACGTCCGGGACCGCCGCATCCCCCTGGAGGTCTGCCCGACCTCGAACGTCCAAACAGGCGCGGCGCGCTCGATCGCCGAGCACCCGATCGGCCTGCTGGCCAAGCTGCGCTTCCGGGTGACGGTGAACACGGACAACCGGCTGATGAGCGGATGCACGATGACCAGCGAATTCGCCGCGCTGCACGAGACGTTCGGCTATGGCCTCGACGACTTCCGCTGGTTCACGATCAACGCGATGAAATCCGCCTTCATCGATTTCGACGCCCGGCTCGCGCTGATCGACGACGTCATCAAGCCCGGGTACGCCGCCCTGGCCTGACCTCTTCGCCTTCGGGACCGCGGCCGCCGTTCGGTGGTTGCGGTCCTTAGGCATGCCAACTATCGTTCACTATGTAGGAAGTTGTTCTCAGATATTGAGACGGTGACGACGATGGCGCAGGTCGCGGATGGTTCGGTCGAGCAGCTTCAGGCGAGTCCGCGACGGTGGCTCATCCTCGCGCTCGGCCTCGCCGCGCAGACCGCGAGCTGCTCCTTCCTTTACGGCATCCCGTTCCTGGTCCCCGCCATGCAGGTCGCGGAGGGGCTCACCCTCGCCGAGGCCGGCACGGTCGTCGCGGCGCCGAGCATCGGGCTGCTGTTCACCCTGATCGTGTGGGGCGCGGCTGCGGACCGTTACGGAGAGCGCCTGATCATGGCCCTCGGCCTGGGGGTCTCGGGGTTACTCCTGGTGTACGCCGGGGTGGGAACTCACCCGGTCGGGCTTCTCTTTGGGGTGTTCTTGGCGGCCGGCGCCTGGACGGCTTCGGTGAACGCGGCGAGCGGCCGGGTCGTCATGGGCTGGTTCGCGAAGTCCGAGCGTGGCGTCGCGATGGGGATCCGCCAGACGGCCCAGCCGCTCGGCGTCGGCGTCGCCGCGTTGGGGTTGCCGCCGCTGGCCGCGCACTTCGGCTTCCGCGCGGCCGTCCTGCTGCCGGCGGCGCTCGCGATCGTCGTGGCGCTGCTGGTGGCGTGGCTCGTCACGGACCCGCCGCGGCCGCCCCGATCGGCGACGGGGGAGAAGCCGCCGTCGCCTTACCGGCACGCCACGCTGTGGCGGGTGCACGGCGCGAGCGCGCTGCTGGTGGTCCCGCAGTTCGCGGTGTCGGCGTTCGCGCCGGTGTACCTGGTGGCCGTGCAGCACTGGAGCGCGCTGTCCGCGGGCTGGTACCTGGCGGCGGTGCAGGGACTGGGCGCGTTGGGGCGGCTGGGGTCGGGCTGGTGGTCCGACCGGGTCGGCAGCCGCCTCCGCCCGATGCGGCAGCTCGCTTTGGCCAGCTGCGCGGTCATGCTCCTGGTGGCTCTCGGCGACACGACCTGGCCGTGGCTGGTGCTGCTGGCGCTCGCGCTGGCGGCGGTGATCACCGTGGCCGACAACGGCCTCGGCTTCACGGCCTCGGCCGAGCTGGCGGGCCTGGCGTGGTCGGGCCGCGCGATGGGCACGCAGAACACGGGCCAGAACATCGCGGCGTCGCTGACTCCGCCGCTGCTGGGCCTGGTGATCGGCGACAGCCGGTACGCACTGGCGTTCTGCGTCGCGGCGATCTTCCCGGCACTGGCGGTGGCGGTGGTCCCGGTCCGCGCGGAACCCCACGACTGACCCGTGTCGACCCTCCAATCACGCGAGTCGACCCGCTGATCACGGGTGATGCCCCGCCAATCACGCGAGATGCCCTTCCGGACACGCGAGATGCCCGGCCGAGCACGCGAGCCGACCCTCTGGGTGCGCGAGCCGGCTGGGTGGGTACGCGAGCCGACCCTCGCGGCACGGTCGGGAAGGGCATCACCCGTGCTTGGCAGGGCATCTCGCGTGCTTGACGGGGCATCACCCGTGCTTGGAGGGGCATCTCGCGTGCTTGGAGGGTCGACTTGCGTGCTTGGAGGGTCGACTCGCGTGCTTGAGGGGACGACACGGCACAGGCCCGCGGGGGCGCCCCCCGTCTCCAGCGTATCGGCCGGCCCCGACGGAAACCGGCCGCCGCGATGGCGGTGGGCTGAGTTGTCCACATCCGGCGGGGGCTGGGGATGCCGGTGTGCCGCGGCGGCCCGATGTCATGACTCGTTCACCTCGTCCGACGACATGAACGGGTCGTTCATGACATGCGCCGGCCCGGATACGACGAAGGCCGCCTCCCGAACTCAGGAGGCGGCCTTCGCGTCAGAAACTCAAGCGACCGTCAGGCGGTTCTCGAACGTCTCCACGAGCTTCCGCCACGCGCCCTGCTCGGCGTCGAACGGCGCGCTCGGCTCGAGGCGCGTCGGGTCCGGGCGCAGCACGAACGACACCAGCCAGCCGAGGCTTTCGTTCGACGCCAGCGACGTCTCGGCCGAGTCGTCGCCCGCCCACTCCGCCGCGTCCGTGATCAGCTCGACCGCCAGCTCCAGCTGCGTCGGGTCGATCGCCTCCGGGCCTTCGGCGATGTCGGCGTCGAGGCCGCTGAGCACGTACGTGTTCTCCGGGTCGACCTCGATCTCGAGCTCGCCGGCGGTGGCCTTCGCGAGCACCTCTTCCCACGTGGACACGTCGGCGAGATCCGTGTCGGCCAGGTCCTTGCCGTCGGCGAGGGCCCGGGCGAGCGCGCCCGTGGACGTGAAGACGTCGATCTCGCCGTCGCTGCCGAGGAACACCGGCGCGTCGTCGAGGTAGCAGCGCAGCGTGTAGTACTCCGCGCCGGACGTGATGATCTTGACCGGGTCGATGCCGACCTCGGCCCAGAAGCCGACCGGGGCGTCGTCTTCCTCGTCTTCGTCATCCGAAGAGTCGAGCGAGTCGATCGCCTCGAGGTCCTCTTCGCCCTCGGCGCCGGCCTCGGCCTCGGCGGACTCCTCGTGGAACGCCGCCAGCTCCTCGGCGGTCTGCTCCAGCACCTTCTCGTCGACGTCCGGCGCGGTCACCAGGCCGTCGATCGCGTCGAGCACGGTGTCCCACTTCTGCGACACCGTCTCGGACAGGTCGTTCCACACCTGCACGCCGACGCTGCCGGTGAACGGGAGGGTGCCCTGGTCGAGCAGCGAGAAGCCCTCGGTCGAGTCGAGGATCTCGTGCACCTCTTCGAGGTCGCAGACGTCGGCGAGCGAGCGCACGATGCCGACGATCTCGGCCAGCTCCGCGATGTGCCAGACGTCCGGCTCTTCGGCGACGAGCTCGGGCACGCCGACGAGGTCGTAGGTGTGGTCCTCGTCCGGGATCAGCTCGGGCACGTTCAGCGAGGGCACGGCGTCCCAGGCCGGGTGGTCGAGCAGGTCGTGCCGCTCCGACGTGCGGACGAAGGCGGCCAGGTGAGCGGCGTCGGGGAAGGCGTACAGGTCGTCCTCGTCGCCGAGGAACGCTTCCCACTCCTCGCCGTCTTCCCGCCAGCGCGGGGCCCACAGGGTGACGACGTCGCCCTGCGGCAGCCCGAGTTCGATCGGGATGATGTCCTGTGCCATTCCTAAGCCCTCCGGATTACCGCCCGTGTGCGCGCGAGACCGGAAGTATGCTCCGGTCGGTGCGCGGTACCGCGAAGCCTACGGGTTTCCCACTCGCGATGCGATCGCCCCTGCCGACTTTGCGACGAGCGGATGGCACGATGGACGTCTGATGACTCTCACAGACCTCCTGCCTGCGGATCCCGACCCCGACACCCTCTTCGAAGCGTTCACGACCTGGACGGCCGAACGGGGCATCGAGCTGTACCCGGCGCAGGAGGAGGCGGTGATGGAGGTCGTCTCCGGATCGAACGTCATCCTCTCGACGCCGACCGGCTCCGGGAAGAGCCTCGTCGCCGTCGGTGCGCACTTCACGGCGCTCGCCCAGGGCCGCCGCAGCTACTACACCGCCCCCATCAAGGCGCTGGTGTCCGAGAAGTTCTTCCAGCTCATCGAGATCTTCGGCGCCGAGAACGTCGGGATGATGACCGGCGACTCCAGCGTCAACCCGGACGCCCCGATCATCTGCTGCACGGCCGAAATCCTGGCGAACATCGCGTTGCGGTTCGGTGCCGAAGCGCCGGTCGGGCAGGTCGTGGCCGACGAGTTCCACTTCTACTCCGAGCCCGACCGCGGCTGGGCGTGGCAGGTGCCGATCCTCGAGCTGGCCGGAGCCCAGTTCGTCCTGATGTCGGCGACCCTGGGCGACGTGTCCTTCTTCGAGAAGGACCTCACCCGCCGCACCGGCAAGCCGACCGCCGTCGTCACGTCGGCGCAGCGCCCGGTGCCGCTGACGTTCCGGTACGCGCTCACGCCGCTGCACGAGACGATGTCCGAGCTGCTCAACGGCGGTCAGGCGCCGGTCTACGTCGTGCACTTCTCGCAGGCCGCGGCCATCGAACGCGCGCAGACGCTGATGAGCATCAACGTCACCACCAAAGCCGAGAAGGAGGCCATCGCCGAGCTGCTCGGCGACTTCCGGTTCTCCGCCGGGTTCGGCAAGACGCTCTCGCGGCTGGTCCGGCACGGCATCGGCGTCCACCACGCCGGGATGCTGCCCAAGTACCGGCGGCTCGTGGAAACCCTGGCCCAGTCCGGGCTGCTCAAGGTGATCTGCGGGACCGACACGCTCGGCGTCGGCATCAACGTGCCGATCCGGACCGTGGTCTTCTCCGCGCTGACGAAGTACGACGGCGTCCGCCAGCGCCACCTCAAGGCGCGCGAGTTCCACCAGATCGCCGGCCGGGCCGGGCGCGCGGGCTACGACACCGACGGCTACGTCGTCGTGCAGGCCCCCGACCACGTGGTCGAGAACGCCAAGGCCCTGGAGAAGGCCGGCGACGACCCGAAGAAGAAAAAGAAGATCGTCCGGAAGAAGGCCCCGGAGGGGTTCGTCAACTGGACCGAGAGCACCTTCGACCGGCTGATCGCGGCCGACCCCGAGCCGCTGACGTCCAGCTTCAAGGTCACGCACTCGATGCTGCTCAACGTGATCTCGCGGCCGGGCAACGCGTTCGAGTCCATGCGGCACCTGCTGGAGGACAACCACGAGGACCGGCCGGCGCAGCGCAAGCTCATCCTGCGCGCCATCGCGATCTACCGCGCGCTGCTCGCCGCCGGCGTCGTCGAGCGACTGTCCGAACCGGACGAACAGGGCCGGATCATCCGGCTCACCGTGGACCTGCAGTTCGACTTCGCGCTCAACCAGCCGCTTTCGCCGTTCGCGCTGGCCGCGATCGACCTGTTCGACCTCGAGTCGCCGAGCTACGCGCTCGACGTCGTGTCCACTGTGGAGGCCACAGTGGACAATCCGCGGCCGGTGCTGTCGCAGCAGCAGTTCAAGGCGCGCGGCGAGGCCGTGCAGGCGATGAAGGCCGAGGGCATCGAGTACGACGAGCGGATGGAGCTGCTCGAGAACGTCAGCTACCCGAAGCCGCTGGAGGAGCTGCTGCAGGGCGCGTTCCACAGCTACCGGCAGGGCCACCCGTGGGTCGACGACTACGAGCTGTCGCCGAAGTCGGTCGTGCGCGACATGTACGAGCGCGCGATGAACTTCGTCGAGTACGTCGGCTTCTACCAGCTGGCCCGGTCGGAAGGCCTGGTGCTGCGCTACCTCGCCGACGTCTACGACGCGCTGCGCCACACGGTGCCGGACGAGGCGAAGACCGAGCCGCTGCAGGACCTCATCGAGTGGCTCGGCGAGCTCGTCCGGCAGGTCGACTCGAGTCTCTTGGACGAGTGGGAGGCATTGCGCCACCCGTCGGAAGAAGGGCCGGTGTCACACCGGCCGCCGGAGCTGCCCCCGGCCGTCACGCGCAACGAGCGCGCGTTCCGCGTCCTGGTGCGCAACGAGCTGTTCCGCCGCGTCGAGCTGTTCGGGCGGCGGGCGTGGAACGTGCTGGGCGAGCTGGACGCGGCGTCGGGCTGGGACGCCGAGGCGTGGGAAGACGCCATCGAGGACTACTTCGAGGAGTACGACTCCCTCGGCACCGGCCCGGACGCGCGCGGCCCGGCGTTGCTGATGATCGAGCAGCAGCCGGACGTGTGGAAGGTGCGGCAGATCTTCGACGACCCGGCGGGCGACCACGACTGGGGCATCAGCGCCGAGGTCGACCTGGCGGCGTCCGACGAGGCCGGCGTGGCGGTCGTCCGCGTGACCGAGGTGGGCGCGCACTGA